>Ga0182038_10000064_pt1 | contig 50341 bp, 53 predicted proteins | sample sta12Can44000108_FD_125976 | JGI IMG/M metagenome (GOLD analysis project Ga0182038, IMG submission 125976) | Lab enrichment of tropical soil microbial communities from Luquillo Experimental Forest, Puerto Rico - statanox.12C.anox.44.000.108 | ecosystem: Environmental > Terrestrial > Soil >...
AGGCGCGATAGACCTTGTCGCCCAGTTTAAGGCAATAGAAGAGGCCCGACCCCAAAGTCCATAAGACCAAAGGCCAAGGTGCCACCCACACACTTCTTAGTCACCATAGGAGCCGATGCGGGCGAAGGATGTCTGTAAAAATTAAGGAAAGGCTTGGAAATATGGTACGAACGATCACTCAGAGCGGTGCGCTCTATTTTGTGCAGCACAAGGGGACCGTCCCCGGGACACGACGGCGGCACGGCGCAGTGCCAAGGATTTGGAATTTTAGGATTAAATCTGTGCACCCACAGCTGCCGCAAATTCGATTGCCACGGACGGTGTTCTATCACGACGACGACGAATTGTTGAGCTAGAACGCCAGACGAAACGCCGTCGCAAAACCCGATGAGGAAATCCAAATGACTTGAGTCTCTGTTTTTTGCCGGAGCGGCATCTGCTCGATCCTAAAAGCGCGGGGACCGATCAACGCCTTTTCACGAAGATCGCGCCCAGCAACTGGTGCGGCGGCGGCAAGTCCGATCGAGCCGGGACAAGCCCCGCTGTTGTCTCTGTTTCTTTGACCAACCACGTGTCCACCTCGAAGTTTGCCTTGAAGTAAGACAAGCTCCACTCGGTGAAGAATTGATCGGTCCCGGCACTGAAGAAAAGATCGTTCGGCACATAGACCGCCGCCGCCGGCGAATTCCGTTGGATTTCCTCGGTGGTCGCAATCTGCTTCTCGCGAACGTTTCGATACGGTCCGTAGAGCGGGAAAAGGAAAATATAGCGCGTCGCGGAAACACGCTGAGCGTAAAACAACAATTCCGGTTCCGCCCCAAAAGCGAAGATGCGCTGTTCGGCCGACGTAACCGTCGCGATCCGCTCAGCGAATGTCGGCATTTCGGCGAAAAAATTTCCGGGATAGATTTCTCTCACTGCGTCCGCAGGTGAGTAGCTAAACCAAAACGGCCAAAGCGTTTTCAGCGGTAGAATCGTGACAAACATGATCAGCGCCGCGCGCGGAATCCACGAGTTTTTGCAAAGATTCAGTTCACTCAGCCACGCGGCGCCAGAAGCAGCCAGCAACGCTATCGGCGGCATCCATTGTTGAAAATAATGAGGGAAGAAATAGCCGCTCGCGCTGATGCCGATCGCGCTCGTGATTAACCAACCTGGAAGAAAAACGATCCGCTCGCCTTTTTGTGTCACAATCAGCGCGACTAATCCGGCTCCAGAGAAAATCCAAACCAGCAGCTCAGTTGGCGCAAGCCTGGCCAAAGTTTCTGCGCAGAAATGGAATCGGTCCGACCAGGTCATCGCGCCGATGTATTCCAAATTGTGCGTGAAAACATTCTGGAAGAACTCGCTTAGCCCGCCACGGATCCAAAAGTAGATCGAGACGCAGCCGAGAATCGCCATTAGACCTGCGGTGGATAAACCCGCGAAGAGAAATGCTTCGCGCCCGCGCTTTTCGGAAGGTGCTAAAACCGGATAAAGCGCGAGCAACAAGAGCCAATTCACGACCGCGACCTGTTTGAAACAGATCGCTACCCCGATCAGCGCACCGCAAAGCAAGATCGACAACGTGCGGAGATCAGGATCCTCAACCGATTTGAAAAATGAGATCTGTGACAAGATCAGCGGAAGCAGCATAAAGATTTCTGTGTTGGCCGCCGTCCCCTGAACCCATGGATCTGCCGACAGCAGAACGAAGAGCGTCGCGGCGCAGAACGCCCAAAAACAATTCATGAAGCGCAGCCCGAGAAAAAACAGCGCGCAAGCCGACGTCGCCGAAAACAAAAATGCTGCGAAGTGGACGGCGCGAATCGGATTCATCGGCAGCGACAACGCCGCACGGTAGACCCAGAAAATCGCCGGTGGTTTCTGATCGACCCAATCGCGATACGGCAGTTCGTTATGACCAAGTCGCCACGCGATGTAGGCGTATTCGCCTTCGTCGCGCTCAAATGGAACTCCGAGCAGGGGAATTCTCACCGCCCCCGTGATGAGCACCAGACCCGCGAAAAATAGGATCGTTTGTTTGATCGGCAACCGTTTCCGCAAAACGCTGGCGCTTTCGATCACCGCGAGCGCGAGGTCACTCGGAGCGGCTCAGCTGTTTCCAAATTTTTGATCACGGTGCTGAGATAAACGGATTGCGGGTAAAATGGCTTGTATTTCGTGATCTCGGCGCGGTTCAACACTTTGAACCCGTAGCGCTCGAACATTTGTTCGCCCCGCCGGCTTTCGAAAGTCACGATCTGTCCGTAAACGCGTTTTTCGCCGCAGCGATAGAGATAACTCAAATAGGCGCTCATCAACGCGCGGGTGGTCGACATTTTTCGCGCGTCGGGAAGAAGATTGACGTGAAAATGTGGAACACGCCGCGGCGCCGCCGGCACCTCACGCCAACCATTCACTAAAATCCATCGAACAAACCGCCGCGAGACGGCGTTGTAACGAAAGTAGCGAGTGAGCGCTTTCAAAAAGAGCGAGACATTTTGCCAGAACGAATAGAGCTGGTTGCGGAGCGGCTTGCGCGAACCGAGAAGATACCCGCGGATCTCACCACCAACCTCGATCACGAAAGAGGATTCCGGTTCCCAGTCGGTGTAGTAAGTCGTGAGGAAATCGGCGAACAATTGCCGATCTTCGTAAACCGGATCAATCGGCGCTCCCAGAAATCCCGTATCGCAGCACAATCGCCGCACGGCCTCCCGGTCGATTTTCCGAAAACTGCGGATCGTGAATGACTTCTGGTCGCTCATTTTGCGGGATGTCCTTTGTAGTTTGCACAGACCTCGCAGTAAATGCAAAAAAGCCGCTCGAAGACGCGCGGCCACGCGTGCAGTTGTGCTATGCGCTCGGCAGGTTCCATCCCCAACGTCGACAAGTCTTCGGCCGCAAACCGCCCGATCGCTTCGGCCAAAGCTTCCGGAGAATTTTCGAGCGCCCAATCGTTCTGCTCATGAAAGATCAGATCATCCATCGCGCTGCCGCGAATGCCAACCACGGGCGTGCCGCAAGCCTGACTCTCCAACGCGACCAGTCCAAATGTTTCTTGAACGCCGGGATGAACGAAAAGATTGGCCGTTTGGTAATAACGCGCGAGGTCTCGCGGCGCGGCGCAATATTTGATCCACGACACGTTGTTGCATCGCGTTTGCAGTTTGCCGAGTTGACTTCGCTCCGGCCCGTCACCGATCACGAGCAAGTGAAATTCGTTTGGGCGGCGATGCTGTAAAATCTCGAATGCGCGAAACAATCGGGCCGTATTCTTTTCTTGCGCCAAACGCCCGATATAAAGCAAAAGCTTTCTCCCCGATTCGATGCCGAGCGACTTGAGCGTTGCTTCGCCATGTGATTTGTCCGGCCGGAAGATGTCGATGTTAACGCCGAGACTCAGAACCCGAACATTATTTACGCCCCAATCGCGAAGCACGTGTGCCAATCGGTCCGACGCGACCAGCGTTGCCGCGTGTTGATTGTAAAGTTTGCGGACGTAAGCGCGGGAAAGCTTCATCACACGGCGCGTCGCAGTTTTCCCCAACAACTTTGCCCAGTAGCGCAGATAGGCTTCGGGAAAATGCGAATGATAAAACCCGATCACCGGAATTCTGAGTGATCGGCCGATTTTCACTGCTCGCCAGCCAAGGTGATAAGGATCTCCCGATTCGATGATGTCGGGCCGTTCGCGCTTCAAGATTTCTTCAACGGCCCGCAAATTCAGGAGCGCGCGATATTGCGCCGTGCGCGAAACCAGCGGCGATCGAATCGTATAAATGCGGGAGCGTGCATGTTTCCGGACGGCACTCTTGGACCCTGGAACAACGAGCACATGCTTGTCGTTCGGCGCATGTCGCTGGATGTAGTCGATCTTTTCGTGGAGATATCGCTTCACCCCGCCGCTCACCGGCGAGTAGAACTGGGTAATATCGCAAACCTTCAAGATCGATAATCGACCGCGCGCGAATCAGCTCCCCGATTCCAATTCGCTGATGTAGCGTTCTGCCTCGATCGCTGCGGCGCAGCCAGAGCCGGCCGCGGTGACGGCTTGTTTGTAAACGCGATCTGCGACGTCGCCGGCGATGAAAACGCCCGGGTGTTTACTTTGCGCCAGATTCCGCACAATCAAGTAACCTTCCGGATCGGTCTCGAGTTTACCTTGGTACGCTTTCGTGTTCGGATCGTGGCCGACCGCAACGAACACGGCCGCGATATCGAGCTCGCGCTCCTCGTTCGTCTTCACGTTGCGCAAGCGAATCGCGCACATCTCCCCTTTTCCGTCCGAGATATATTTCGTCACCACCGTGTTCCAGATCGGCTCGATCTTTTGGTTCGCGAACACGCGTTCCTGCATGATTTTCGACGCGCGCATCTGGTCGCGGCGATGAATCAGGTAAACCTTCGAAGCAAAGCGCGTCAGGAAGAGCGACTCCTCCGCGGCTGAATCGCCGCCGCCAACCACCGCGACGGGCGCATTTTTGTAAAATGCGCCGTCGCACGTCGCGCAACTCGTTAGGCCGTGACCGATCAGCTTCTCCTCGTCCTCCAAACCGAGGTGTCGAGCGGAGGCGCCGCTCGCAATGATCAGCGCCTGTGTGTCCAACCATTCGTCGTCGGCTTTCACGCGCACGTGTTTGTTGCTCAGGTCGAAACTAGTCACCTCGGCGTAGGAGAATCGGGCGCCGAATTTTTCAGCTTGTCGGTGCATGTTGAGGATCAACTGCGGACCGTCGATTCCGTCTGGAAAGCCCGGAAAATTCTCCACCAGCGTGGTGGTTGAAAGCTGCCCGCCCGGCTGGCGGCCTTCCAGAACGAGCGGATTCAGGTTCGCGCGCGCGGCATAGATCGCAGCTGTCAAACCGGCGCAGCCGCTGCCAACGACGATTACTTTTTCCACAAATCAATCTAGCACAGGGCGCAAGTGGAACGCATCTCTGTCCACAGCTAATTTCCGCGATGCCTGAGCTGGCTGAGGTCGAATGGTTTCGCAAACAATGGAATCCCGGACGTGGCGTGGAGATTGTCAATTTTAGCTTGCACGCGCGGAACCGGGTCTTTCGCGGCGAGAACGTCCACGACCTCCAGCAAAGATTAATCGGCAAGAAGCTACTAAGCTCGCACGCGCGCGGAAAACGGATGCTTTTCAAGTTCTCAGGGGAGAACTGGCTCGGAATTCACTTGGGCATGACCGGTAAGATCCGCGTCGAGCCGGCGGATTATCGGCCAGCCAAGCACGATCACCTCGTTCTTTTTCAACGCGATCGCGCGCTTGTCTTCACCGACTCGCGACGATTCGGTCGCGTCCGATTTCATCACGGCCCTGAGGAACCTGATTGGTGGAAGAGTCCCGCGCCCGAAATCATTTCGTCCGAATTCGATCAAGAATTCACGGATCGCTTTCTGCATCGACATCCGAGAGTGCCGATCAAAGCTGCGCTGCTGATGCAAAACGGTTTTCCGGGAATTGGAAACTGGATGGCCGACGAAATTCTCTGGCGCGCGAAAGTTTTGCCGTCGAGGCGAATTCAAAGATTAATGGCCCACCATCGCGCAGAACTTTTCCGCGCAACAAAATTCGTCGTGCGCCGAGCGCTCGAAACACTTGGAAAAGACTTCTCCGATCCGCCACGGAAATGGCTAATTCACCAGAAATGGAAGGCTAACGGCATCTGCCCCGTTCATCGTAAGCCGCTTCGCCACGCCACTGTCGCCGGCCGCACAACTTCGTGGTGCCCGCGCTGTCAGAAGTAACCGCGCAAGTTACGAAGTGATGTGCACCGCGATCTTGTGGAAGCCGGTGACGCCGGAGAACGGGCTGCGGTCCTCTTCGAATTCCTGGACCTCGCCTTCGCCGTCGGTGGCGCGGACGACGAGGGTGTAATCGTCGGCGTCGTCAGGTTTCCAATCGTAACTCCAGAGGGCCCAGGTTAGTTTTGTTCCAGGATAAATAATTTTCGCGTCGCTCCAGCTTTCGCCATCATCATCGCTGATCTCGACGCGCGAAATTCCGCGATCGCCACCGAACGCGATGCCTTTGACCACAATCGGTCCGCGCAACTGGCCTAACGAAAAGCGCGATTCGTGATCGGGCATATCGATTCTCGATCTTGTCGGTGTGATGAAGTCTGGGCCCCAGCCTTGCGTTTCGTAAAAACCCTTTGCATTCGCGCCGGTCAGCTCGATGCGCGTGAGCCACTTGACATGTTTTTCGCCGAAGTAACCGGGCACGATCGCGCGCAACGGATAACCGTGTCGATGTGGCAAACCGACGCCGTTCATCCCCCAGGCGAGGATCGTGGTGGGCTCGAGAGCTTTCTCAATCGGAATCGTGTCGGTGTAATTGTCCGCGCCGTAGAGACGAACGCGTTGCGTTTCAGCGAGCGGCCCGGCCGGATCGAGCAGGTCGCCCAGCACGATGCCTTTCCAGACGGCGTTGCTCATCAATCCCGCGTCGAGTCCGTTACTAATGCACATCAGAGTCGTCTCCTGCTCGACGACGTCGAATGCGTTAAGGTCCTGAAATCGATAGGTCTTCGGATTTTGGACGAAGCCGTCCACTTCCAAGTGCCAAAGATCGCGATTCACGCGCGGATCAATCACGTTCTTCGTCACACAATAAAACAAATCGTTCGGCGTAATTGGCCGAACGATGCGGCCTTTGTATTGCGTTCCGTCGTAACTGAACGTCGCCGCGCGATAAAGTTTTCGGATCAACGCAGCGCCACCCCCCGCCAGCAGCACGCCTAGTCCACTCAAGATCAATGCTCGGCGTCCGATTGCCGGAGTGAATTCACCGCCGGCGGTTCCGGATTTTGGTCGCGTGAGAAAATGAAAACTGGCGACGAGGGTGCGCTCAAAAACCAAAACGCTGAGCGCGAATCCGATCAGCGTAATTGCGCCACCAGACGCAATGGGGAAGCCGACATAGCTCGTGCCCAGCACTGGCCAAAGAACGATCGCAACGGCCATGATCGGCAAGAGAACAAAGATCGACATCGTCAAAGGCGTGACCCGCCGCTGCGGATTGCGTTGCACAAAGAGACCGAAAATTCCGCCGCCGAGGATGCTCACTAACAATTGGCCGGCGATTGTCGAACCGACGCCGAGTTGTTTGAGATGATTATAACCTCCCACGCGGCCCATCAGCGCGAGAAATGGTCCCGGCTTAATGAAAACAGAAAGTCGATCGCCGATAAGCGCAAGCGGCGTCGCGACGCCGAAGCAAGCGAGCAACAACATGACGACCGTCATCGCGATTCCGGCGACGAGTCCGGCGAGCAATCCCGCCGAGAGCGCCTTCATTTTGCTCATCGAGTATCAATGTTACCCGGATTGAAACGCGATGCGCAAGAACGTCGCGGTAATTCGCGCGCCGGCTACAACCGTTCCGTGCAACGTTCCGGAAACCTTTGAGACTCCGCCGGCACGACAGCGGTGATTTACCGGCACTTCGAGAATGCGCAGACCGGTGCGCGCGGCCTTCATCTGCATTTCCAAGTTCCAGCCGTAAGTTTCTTCGCGCATCGAAAGTTTCTCGAGTGCGTCGCGGCGGATCGCGCGAAACGGGCACATGTCGGTGTAGCGCACGCCGTATAAAGTCGAGATTAACCAGCCGGAGAGTTTGCCGGCGAAGATTTGCTGGAGATTCATGCTGCCGGGTTCGCGTTTTCCGCGGGTGCGTGAACCGATCACGAAATCGTAATTCTCAGCTGCGATCGGATCGACCAGCTGTGACATGAATTCGGGGCAATCGCTACCATCGCCATCGAGAAAAACGACGATCTCGCACTGCAGCGCGAGCGCCGCGACCCCAGCAGCACACGCGCGACCGTACCCGCGCGGCGCGGTCACTACTCGCGCGCCCGCTTCACGCGCCCGGTCGGCGGTTCGGTCATCGCTGCCGTTATCGACCACGATAATCTCGCCTGGAATTCTTGTCCCGAAGCATTCGCGAACAACTCCGGCGATCGGTTCCTCCTCATTCAGCACGGGAATGACGACTGAGACCTTCATCGGAGCACGAGCCGCGCAGTCGTGAAATAAAGCACCAGCGCGCAAATGTCAGCGAGCGCGAGGGTGATTGGCCCCGCGGCGATTTTTGGATCGAGTCTTAGCCGATGCAGCAGCGACGGAATAGCGAGCCCGAAAAGGCACGCGGTAGTTAGCGAGAGCGCGATGCTGCCGCCGATTGCGACGGCGGCACGCAGATCGTTCCGCCAAAGCATTACGATTGTGGCGACGATACTGCCGCACCCGAGTCCAATTAGAATGGCTGTCATAAATTCGCGTCGAAGTGCGCTGGCAAACCAGCGCCACGTCACAGGTGCGGATCGCAGCATTTGAATCGTGACGCTCATCGACTGCGCGCTAACGCTTTCATTGAGGCCGAGCACCATTGTGAGAAAAAATGCGACCACGAGGCTGCGCGCGAGCGTCGCTCCAAACGTAGCGGCGAGGATCGCGCAAACCGTGCCTGCAGTCACCGTCACCAGCAGCCACGGAAAACGAAAGCGGAACACCCCCCACGGCGATGCACCACGGATTTGCTCAAGATGAAAGCCAAGAACTTCAAAGACATCGTCACGCACTGGCGCAGCTGGCCGAGGTTGCTCCTCGCGTTCACCCAAGATTTCTTCGGCAAACAGGCTGACATCGATTAGGCCGACGACGCGGCGTTGTTCGTCGACCACAGGAAAGGCGAGAAATTTGTAGAGCACGAAAAACTCGCATGCATCCAAAACGGTCGCGGTCGCGGGAATCGCGACGACGCGACGAACCATGATGTCGCGGAGCGGCGTTTCGAGTGGAGCCGTTAGCAATCTGCGTGTGGGCAAAACCCCGACGAGACGTTCGCCGGAATCCACCGCAAAGAAATAGATCACGCGCTCGCCGACGCCCTCGCAGCGAATCCGTTCGAGCGCCTGGCCGGCGGTCATGTCGGCCTTGAGGAGAGGAAAATCTTTCCGCGCGTGCTGGATGACTGGCGAGTTGAAATCGGCGATGCCGGCGACGTCAGGCATTCCCAACTCTTACTCGATGGACGATGCCTTTGCTCCTAAGAACTTGCTCCGCTTCGCTAAAGTAATCGCGGATGTCAGATTGAGAGCGGATCCAATCGATGTAGCGCTGAATTCCGGCTTCTACGTTGACCTGCGGCTTGTAACCGGCACCGCGAATTTTTCTGGTGTCGCTCGTTAGGTGACGCATTTCGCCGGGACGAAATTCGCCACGCGTTACCGGCGCGATGTCGATCTTGAGCAACTCGGAAAGAATCTGCGCGACTTTGCGAATGGGTGTTCCTTCGCCGCTGCCGACGTTAATCGGCTGTCCGTCAAGTTTGTCCGTTTCGGCCGTGAGCAGATTCGCCCGCGCAATGTCTTCGACGAACGAAAAATCGCGCGTTTGTTCGCCATCCTCGTAAAGCACGGGCGGCAAGTTGTTGAGCAATCGCGTGCAGAAGATCGCGATGACGCCGGTATAGGGATTAAAAATCGATTGACGCGGTCCGTAGGTGCATGAGTAACGAAGCGCGACCGTGGGAGTGCCAACTTGTTTTCCCCAAAGCAGCACGAGCTTTTCCTGATCAACTTTGGTCAGACCGTAGACAGTCTCGCCGCCAACCGGAGCATTCTCCGGAGTTGGCGCGCTTTTCGTGATCGCGCCGCAAATTGGACAGTGCACTTGCCAGTCGCCTTTTCGCAGTTGTTCGACGGGCCGCACAGTTGGAAAAACGAGTCCATGTTTGGGACAGCTGCCGGCGCCTTCGCTGTAAACAGCTTGCGAGCTCGCGACGACAATCTTTTTAATCGGCAGATTCTTCTCACGAATGACCTCCAGCATTTGCGCGGTGCCGAGCGAATTGACATGAACGTATTTTGAGATCTCTGGCATGTAACCGCCGTAGGCCGCCTGGTGGAACACGACATCCACCCGGTCAAGCGCGGCGGTGATCGTTGAGCGGTCGCGGATGTCACCCTCAATGAACTCGGCACCGGGATTGATCCAACTCGGTTTGCCCCGCTTGTGCGTGTTGGGCTCCAGGTTGTCGAGCACGCGAACCTTCCAGCCTTCGCGCACCAGCAAATCAGTGACGTGCGATCCTATAAGACCGGCGCCACCGGTAACAAGCGCGTGGTTTTGCATGGTTTTTGTTGTAGAGGCACGTCTTATCTCGCGCAAAATCTGTTTCAAACACGGCTGAGGGCGGTCGTCGCTACAGCTTTCTCTGCGCTGTTAGTTGCACGAGAAATTTTCGAGTCTGCGGCGCGACGTGGTCGCTCGCCTTTTCAGAAAGCAATTCATTACGCAAACGGTGGAGAGTCGCTCCGTCGTCCACATCGTAACCGGTCGGCAACAAGCTCACTTCAAGATTCAGCTCTCGAGCGCGCTGTTTCGTCTGATTCAAAACGCCCTCGGTACTCCAATCGATACGTTCCAATAATTGCGGGTGATCGCGTTTCATCCCGATCAAATAATAGCCGCCATCATCTGACGGACCGAGAACAACACGATCGTTCGGCGCCGAGAGCAACTTGACCGCTTGGGCATAGGCATCAGCTGAAACTGTTGGACTGTCAGAGTCGATCAGACAAACTGATGAAAAGCCGCATCGAAAAAGATCTGTAACTGCATAAAGAAGGCGTTCGCCGAAGCCGTCGCCGCGTTGTGGAAGAAGTTCGAAGCTCTGCGGTAAGATGTCGATGTAAACCGCTTCGGAACCGATCGGTGTGTAAACGCCGACACCAAGCGCGGTGGCGCCACAGGCTTTGGCGATCGCACTCGCGGTATCACGCAGGAAGCAAATATTCAATTGCGCTGCTTCTTCATGGGTGAGTGGCGGGACTACGCGCGTCTTCACTTGTCCGGCGCGAGGCGCTTTGGTCATCACCGCGAGCGCGCACAGATTGTCGGCGATGAAAGGCCGGTTCGGATCGAGAACGTGATGAAGAAGCTTCATTAGGCCAAGTTAGTCGTGCTCGCGGCGCCCGTTGTTCGCAAATCTAATTAGAGTTCTTTAGTAGAGAAACCATCTTTTCTTCTTCTTCTCAGCTCGAACAACTTTTGCCCCACGCCGTCGCGCGCCCGCAGAGCAAGTTGTTGATAACACTGTCAACAAGTGTAGACAGCTTCGTTCGCACGCGAATAGAAGAGAACTTATTCAGCATTATTAAAACTTGTTGGCTTGTTGCTATGGCCTCCGCTAACAAAGTGAAATGCAAGTCCACTATCGATGCCTGCTTTTGATTGTTGTTGTTGACGTTTGGAACTTACCTTTGCGCGGTGCCGGTGAAAAGTCGGTCTGGGACATTCAGCAAAGGCTGGTTTCGAAGAAATATGTCGACCTAACGCACGCGTTTGCGCCGGGTATACCGCGGTGGCCTGGATTTCCGGATGAAACGCGGAAGACAATTTATTGGTACGACAAACGTCCGGATACACAGGGCACGGGTTTCTTTTCGGAGGTTTTCACACACGTCGGACAATGGGGTACGCACGTTGATCCGCCGGCGCACTTCGTTAAGGGGCTGCGAACAGTGGACCAGATCGACCTGAAAGAGATGATTTTACCGTTAGTCGTGGTCGACGTTCACGAAGATTGCGCGAAAAAACCGGACTACACGTTGACATTGGGTCGACTGAAGAAGTGGGAAACCGATCACGGAAAGATCCCGAGCGGAGCGTTTGTGGCGATGCGGACCGACTGGTCGAAGCGATGGCCAGACGCCGCCAAGATGGAAAACAAGGACGATAAAGGCGTTGCGCATTATCCGGGCTGGAGTTTGGCGACGCTGAGATTTCTCTACGAGGAACGCAAGATTACGGCCTCGGGTCACGAAACGACCGATACAGACCCGGGGATCGCTACGACGCGGGCCGATTATTCGCTCGAGACCTACATTTTGAGCACGAACCACTATCAAATTGAGCTGCTGACGAATCTTGACCAGGTCCCCGAAGCTGGTGCACTCGCGATTGTAAGTTTTCCAAAACCACAAGGCGGATCTGGGTTTCCGGCGCGGGTCTTCGCGATCTTACCGTAGTCATTTGATTGACCTGGAGCGCGCGCAGGGGTAAGCGCAAAACGCAATGGACTTACTGGCGGAGCTCGACGAACGCCTGGTTTGCGGCGATGGGGCGATGGGCACGCTGCTGCTGGACCGCGGTGTGCCAGTCGATCGTTGTCTGGAGGAGCTCTGCGTTAGTGAGCCGGACCGGATCCGAACTATTCATGAAGAATATGTGTCGGCTGGTGCGCGCGTTATTGAAACGAACACGTTTGGTGCGAATGCCGTGCGCCTGGCGCGATTTGGATTTGAGGATCGTGTTCGAGAACTTAACAGGGCCGCGGTTAGTCTGGCGCGGCAAGCAGCGCGAGGAAAAGAAGTTTGCGTAGCCGGAAGTGTTGGTCCACTCGGGATCAGCGCGATTGAAGCTGAAGAGCGAGAAATCGACCGAGCCCGGTGTTTTCGCGAACAAATCGCGGCGCTGCTCGAGGCTGATGTCGATCTTATCTTTTTCGAAACGTTTCAAAATTTCGAAGAGATGGAGATTGCACTAGCTGCAACTCCTGCAACCGACTGCGTCATCGTTTCGCTTTTCGCATGCGAGCCCGAAGCCCGTTTGCAATCTAGCATGCCGTTGGTCGAGGCGTTCGCAAGTTGCCGTGACCTGGGCGCGAAAATTGTCGGCGCGAATTGTCTGAACGGACCGCGGGCGATGGTGCAGTTGTTCGAGAGATTACCGGCCGACGATTTGTTGGCGGCGTATCCAAACGCCGGTTATCCGCGTTACACGGAAGGTCGTTATGTCTATCCGACAGCCCCGGAATATTTCGCAAAGGCGGCTCGTGAAATGGCTGCTCAAGGTGCGCGATTAATTGGCGGTTGTTGTGGAACCACGCCGGCTCATATCGCCGCTGTATCGAAAGCGTTGGTCGGTCGCCGGCCGGTAAAATCGAAAACGGTCCGCGTTGTTTCGGCGCCGACGCTCGCACCGGTGCGCATCGAACACAAGGCGGAAGAGAGTTTGCTCGACAAAATCGCGAGCGGGAAACGTGTGGTGATTTGCGAGTTGGATCCACCGAAAACGCTCGCAATGGAAAAATATTTCGAAGGCGCTCAAGCTCTCGTGAAAGCCGGCTGTGACGCGATCACGCTGGCCGACAATTCGCTCGCGATCTTGCGCGTGAGCAACCTCGCGGTGGCGGCGATGTTGAAGGAGCGATTCGATATTACACCGCTGTTGCACTTGAGCTGTCGCGATCGAAACGTGTTGGGCTTGCAAAGCGAACTGCTCGGCATGGCCGCGCTCGGCATGCGCCATGTCTTGCCTTTAACCGGAGACCCAGCCCGGGTCGGCGATCATCCGGGCGCGGCTTCGGTCTACGACGTTAATTCAGTGGAATTGATTTCGATCATCAAACAGCTGAACGCCGGATTTACCCAAGCTGGGAAACCATTAAAGGTGGTCACAAATTTTGTGATTGGATGTACCTTCAACCCGAACGCCAAGAATCTCGATGCTCAAGTGCAGCGCCTCGAGCGGAAAGTGGACGCCGGCGCGCAGTTTGTGATGACGCAACCGGTGTTCGATTTCGATCTTGTGAAGGAAATGCACCGTCGGGTGCATCACCTAAAAGTGCCGATTTTTACCGGTGTGTGGCCGTTGCAGAGTGCGAAGCAGGCCGAATTTCTACATCACGAAGTTCCGGGAATCATCGTTTCGGATGCGGTGCGCGCGGAATTGGCATTGCACGCAGGCAAGGCCGCCGAAGAGTGCGGGATGCGTTTGGCGGAAAAGATCATCACTGCTGCGCTGGATTTTTTCCCGGGCGTTTATCTGATCACCCCATTTCTTCATTACAAGGCGACCAGCGATCTGGCGAAATTTGCGCGAACTCTCTGAAGCGGGCAAAATCCCAGCATGCTCGAAAGTCGGGGGCCTTTGTATCTGCAAGTTGCGACCCTTACGTTGGTGATCGTGTCGCTGTTGCTAGTTTCCCATTTTTTCCCAGTGGTTGATTCGCTCGTCGCGCTCCAGCGGCGCGTTATGGGATTGGGCGCTTGGAGCGCGATTTGTTACCCGCTGCTTTTTGCCGCCTGTAACGTTCTTTTACTGCCTGGAGGTGTTCTTTGCATCGGCGCCGGCTTTTTCTTCGGGCTATGGTGGGGCTTCTTCGTTGTGCTTGTCGGTAACTGTATCGGGGCAGTAATTTCCTTCGCTTTGAGCCGATGGTTGGGACTGCGATTGATCAATCGGCGAGAGTCAGCCAATCAAATGTTGCGACTATTGGAACGAGCAGTAGAACGCGACGCGTGGAAAATAATTTTCCTCAGCCAGCTGCACCCTCTGTTTCCAACCAGCCTTCTTAACTATCTTTATGGCTTAACCCGGATTCGCTTTGGTCAATACATGCTCTGGACGGCTATTGGTCGAGCGCCGGGCCTTTTCTTGTACGCGTATTTGGGAACGTTGGGACAACTCGGTCTCAATCTCGCACGCGGGAAAACACACCCGCGAATCGTGGAGTACTGGACTTGGGGAGGCGCGTTCGTAGTAACGTTGCTGTTGTTTTTCGTGCTTACACGAATGGCGTTGAAGGTCATTCGAGAGTCGCAAACCCTCTCTATGGCGGATGACTGCGAACTTGTGGGTGCTAAACAATATTCTATAAATGACTGATAATAAGTATCTTATATCTAACTAACACATATCTTATTGCTGTTGCAGAGAGAGCTAGGACGACGGCGTATGCTCACTATTTCAAAATTTTCTGTAAAAAGCCGGCATTACCTTGCGGCGCTTGCCGACGGGTTCTCGCTGGGTTAAATCCTACGATGAAGCTCGTAACGGCGAAGACATGCGGCGAGTATGAAGGATTTGAATTGGCCGACCTACTTCCCAAACTAGCCCAAGGAATGCTCGAACCCGATCCGAATGTTTAAACTTCCAACTGACTATGACGTGATAGTAGTTGGTAGTGGCCACGCCGGAATTGAAGCTGCGCTGGCGTCTGCGCGCATTGGCTGTCGCAGTCTGATGTTGACGCAAAATTTGGACACCGTTGGTCAGATGTCGTGCAATCCAGCGATCGGCGGTTTGGCGAAGGGACAGATTGTTCGCGAGATTGATGCCTTGGGTGGCGCGATGGGGCTGAATGCCGATGCGACCGGGATTCAGTTTCGAATGCTGAACCGGTCGAAAGGTTTGTCCGTTCGGGCTCCGCGCGTTCAGTGCGACAAGAAGGCATACCAATTTCGGATGAAGGCGATGTTGGAACAGACGCCTAATTTGGATTTGAAACAGGCGACTGTATCCAACGTTTTGGTTTCGGACGGAACGGTAACCGGAGTTGAGACAGATTTCGGGCTCGTCATTCATGGCCGCTGCGTGGTGATCACATCGGGAACATTCCTACGGGGGTTGCTTCACGTAGGAGAAATGAGCAAGCCTGGCGGGCGCATGGCGGACGCGAGTTCGTCTTTAAGTGAGAGCCTCCGAATGTTGGGATTTGAAACTGGCCGGTTCAAAACCGGAACCCCTTGTCGAATTAACGGTCGGTCGATCGATTTTTCGCGTTGCAAGATCCAACCCGGGGATGAACCACCACCGCGCTTTTCATTCTTTCGAAGTGACCTTCGGCTGGCCAACGAAGTTTTCACCCTAAATGATGTTAGCGGGACGGCGTTCCACGTGGAACAAATGCCGTGCTGGATCACGGAGACGAACCTCCGCACGCATGAAATAGTTTGCGGAAACCTTCACCGCTCGCCACTCTATGCTGGTCGGATTAAGGGTACCGGCCCACGGTATTGTCCTTCAATCGAGGACAAAGTTGTTAAGTTTGCTGATCGAGAGCGGCATCAGCTTTTCCTAGAACCCGAGGGTCGGCACACCAGCGAATTTTACGTGAATGGCATCTCCACAAGCCTGCCTTATGAGGTTCAGCTCGAGTTTGTCCAATCTGTTCCGGGATTGGAACATGCCGAAATAATGCGCCCCGGTTACGCCGTTGAATACGACTATTTCCCACCGACTCAGCTTTCTCCCACCCTCGAGACTAAGCGTGTGCGGCATCTGTATTTTGCTGGCCAGGTCAATGGCACATCGGGCTACGAGGAGGCAGCGGCTCAGGGCCTCGTCGCTGGTGCCAATGCGGCGTTGAGCGTCCAGAGTCGACCGCCCTTCGTGCTGGCCAGAAACGAGGCTTACATCGGCGTGCTCGTCGATGATCTGGTTACGAGGGGAACCGAAGAACCTTACCGAATGTTCACGAGTCGCGCTGAAGATCGGCTCCAACTTCGCCACGATAATGCGGATCAGAGGCTGACAAAAAAAGGATTCGTGTTTGGATTAGTTGATCGGAACCGATTGGACGCTCTGCAATCGAAAATGACGCAATTACACGAATGTCGGCGGATCGTTAACACCACGAAATTGGGCGGGATTCCCGTTTCTCAGCTTTTGAAGCGCCCGGACTTCAGTTATCTGGATCTACCAACTGACATTCGTTCCGTCGCTCCCCCTGAGATCTGGGAGTTAATCGAATCGGATACCAAATATGAGGGTTACGCCATTCGGCAAAATCAACACAACAGCCAGATGTTCAAGAGGTACGCGCAAGCGATTCCCGATGGAATCGATTTCTCAGCTGTCGTGGGGCTCAGCTCCGAAACTCGGCAAAAGCTTTCGAAGGTGCGGCCAACTACGTTAGGCCAAGCTACCAGGATAAGTGGTGTGACGCCCGCAGATATCTCCATTTTATCTATATGGCTGATGAAGAATAACTTATGCAAACAGAATCAGCCGGTCGACTCCACCGAAGCGAATTAGCGTCGTGCTGACTTTCTTTTGCGTTTTGGGAATCACGTATCTTATCGGCTCTCTGCCTACGGCCTATATTGCAGGTAGGTTTGCCGGAATCGATATTCGTGAGGTCGGCAGCGGAAACGTCGGAGCGACAAACGTCGCGCGTGTTTTAGGCAAAGAATTTGGCTATCCGGTGTTCTTGGTCGACGTCACCAAAGGTTTTGCAGCGGTTAAATTAGCGGAAATTCTCGCCCATTCCGCGCAGTTTAACGCATTGCGTCTCGATGTTTGCGCTGTGCTGGGTGCGATCTTCTCTGTGATCGGGCACAGCTATCCGGTCTGGCTGAGCTTTAAGGGCGGAAAAGGGGTCGCTACATCCATTGGGACTCTTTTTGCGCTGAATTGGGTTCCCGCCGTGATTGTTTGTCTTATCTGGATTGTGATATTTCAAATGACGCGTTATGTGTCTCTGGCTTCGATTGCAGCGGCCATTGCGCTTCCCATAACGATGGCGGTAATGCTGTTTCTTAAAGAGTTACCAACCCCGGTTTTTTTGTACTTCTCCTTGTGTCTAGGAGCGATAGTGGTTTTTCGCCATCGGTCTAATGTTTCCCGACTGCTAAAGGGAACTGAGCCGCAATTCGCTCGAAAGTGACACGGACAAAAATTGCAGTGATCGGCGCTGGTGGCTGGGGAACAGCCTTGTCCGTCATTTGGAGCAAACAAGCTCTCGACATTTCACTTTGGGGAAGAGATTCGGCCCGGATTGAACAGCTACAACACCTGCGCGAGAACAGCGCTTATCTCCCAGGCGTAAACCTCCCTGACACGATCGGCCTGACGAGTGATCTTAAAACGTGCGCCAACGCGGATCTCATTGTTTTCGTTACGCGCTCAACTGCGCTTCGCGAAACTGCCGCCCAAGTCAAGACAATGCCAATCAAGCGTGACGCAGTGTTACTTAGCTGCGTCAAAGGGATCGAACATGGGACCGGCAAGCGGATGAGTGAAATTCTCACCGAGATCTTTCCCGAACACGCGGTTGCGGTTTTGTCCGGCCCGAATTTGGCGGCGGAAGTTGCGCGCGAATTGCCGACAGCCACGGTGCTCGCCTGCAGTAGAGCGGAGATTGCCGCAAACCTTCAGCGCGAACTTGGCACGCCACGCTTTAGAATTTACACTGCCGCGGAGGTGGCCGGCGTCGAATTGGGCGGTGCGCTCAAAAATATTTTTGCGATTGCCGCTGGCGCTGGCGATGGGCTCGGTCTGGGCGATAATTCCAAAGCTGCGCTCGTTACACGCGCCCTCGCTGAAATGGTCAGGGTTGGAACGAAGATGGGTGGAGAGCTTCGTACGTTTTACGGATTGAGCGGGGCTGGAGATCTGATTGCGACTTGTTTTAGTAAGCGCAGCCGTAATCGACAGGTTGGCGAACATTTGGGACACGATCGCGCGTTAGACGAAATCATTTCATCGATGGGTACGGTGCCGGAAGGAATTCCAACGGCTAAAGGCGCGTATGAGTGTGCGCGTAAACTTCAGGTCGACACGCCAATCATCGACCAGGTTTATTCGCTCCTTTATGAGCGCAAGCCGCCGGCGCGGGCGATGAAAGAATTGCTTCAGCGCGACCAAAAAGCTGAGATCGTTTAGTCCGCACGATCAAATCTCGCGACAAAGCTCTGCGATCACTTCCGGATATAACTCGTGTTCCGCAACTTGAATTCGCGCTTGCAGGCTTTCGGCAGTGTCGGTGGGCAGGATCGGAACCTCGCGCTGCGCAATGATGTCCCCGTGATCTACTTTTTCGTCAACGAAGTGCACAGTACAGCCGGTTACTGTTTCGCCTGCACCAAGAGCTTGCTTCCAAGCTTCCAGGCCGGGAAATTTCGGCAGGAGCGATGGGTGAATATTGATGATTCTGCGCGGGAACGCTTCTAACATTGGTGTTTTCAAAACGCGCATGAAACCGGCGAGAACGACCAATTCCACTTTCGCACCACGCAGCAGTCGGACGAGTTCCGTTTCAACTGTTGGTTCTAATCGTGTCCGAAATTGACCGGGCGGGAGATACACATTTGGAACTGAAAATTCGCGCGCAATTTTCAAAATCGGCGCATTGAGAATGTCGGAAATCACGACCCGCGCTTCGGCGCAGAGCTTTCCATTCCGAATGCTCTCGAGAATCGCGCGACAATTCGATCCTTTCCCTGACCCAAGAATTCCAAGTTGAACCCGCTTCATTTTCTGAGTTTGGCTAGGCGCGCTAGTAAGTCGGAAGTGGAATAGCCTTGTTCGAGCGGAACAATCTCGACCTTCGCTCCGATTCTCTTGAGAACCGCGCCTTCTTCGGGGTTCAACATTCCTGTTTTGTAATCGCCGCCTTTGACATAAATATCGGGTGCCGCGAGTTCGAGGAATTTTGTTGCGCGCATTTCTGGAAAGATCGCGACCAGGTCGACGCACTCCAACGCCGCGACGATTTCGGCCCGATCGGTTTGATTATTAACGGGTCGGCCGGGACCTTTAAGACTACGCACGGATTCATCGGCATTGACCCCAACGATCAACGAATCGCCGAGCGCGCGGGCCGCGGTCAGGTAGCGAACGTGTCCAACATGAAGGAGATCGAAACAACCATTCGTTGCGACGATTTTCTTGCCTGTGGCGCGCAAATCTCTTGCTTGCCGCGGCAGTTGTTCTAACGAGATGATTTTATCGCTGCTCATCGCCCGACCACAAATCTTAGCGCGCGCGGAAGGATTTGAAAGATTGCCGGCATGCTGCCAACGCGCTGAGGGGCCGTTGGCTTCATCGAGTGGTTAAGCGACCACTAGTCATCTCCTCGTGCATAATTAATTGCCAGGCCGAGCGCGAAGTATTGGCCGTAACCCGCTGGCGCCATTATAAAGATGAGCAGTAAACCTGCAAACCACTGACCGCGAATAAGCGCAACTACGCCGCCAAGAAGGCAAATAATTGCTGCGAGAAACGCAGCACCTCAGGCAATCCGCAGCGCCAACATTGCGACTGAACCACAGCGCGACGCTGTAAACTCCGGTGGAGCCCCGCACGATGGACAAACGCGCTCAGTTACTTCGTATCCTTTGCCACATCGTGCGCATATAGGCATAAAACCTGAGATTCGCCTAACGAGAAGGAGATAAGCGGGATTGGTCGCCACCGCGAGAATGAGCTGCCGTCAAATGTGAAGTACTGGGAAATCATCGCTGATAATCTCAGCAAAGCCCGGTTACTAACAGTTGTTGGAGCTTTTCCAGAATCGAATCGAGTGCGCTGTTCAGCGTCATTGACGTACCGGTGTTAAATCGCAGTTGAATGATGTTGTCCTTCAGCGCCGATTGAAGTGCGCGCTCCTGCGCCTGCCGGCCTTGCGCAAGCAGAGCGTGAAGATCGGTCGGTAGGTTTTCGCGGGCAAATCCGTAGAACACCTCGGGTGGCAATTCCGTTTGTGCAGCCAGTCGGGCAGCGGCTGCGAAGATTGCGATCTGGTCTGAGGCAAGCCCGGTCTCGCCCGCCAGGAAAGCAATGTCGTCATTCGTCAGGTCTACAGGCTGCACGGGCGGCGACACTTCAAGCAGCGGGGCGAGTTCCGACACTAGCTGTTCGTATTCCGATGGTCCCGGATACGTCCCTCCGCCTATTACAAAATCTACCGTGGCGACCGGCGGCGCGTTGAAAATAATCGGAGACGCAGCCAAAGAAGATGCCGCGGACGCGTTAGCGTACACTCGCACGATCAAATCGGCGGCACCCTTCTCAGCCCTGCGGAATTGATCTGCGGTGTACTTTATCTCATAGCGTCCTTGTTGGTCAGCGATCGCTTGGCCCAACAATTCCTCGCTGCGTAAGTCCTTGTCAGAAGCTTGCACGACCGCGCCAACGAACAGACTGAAGTCGGCCTGGCGCACTTGCCCGTGCACCATAAAGGGTGCCGGGGTTGGGCTGGGAACCGGAGCTAGACGTACGACTGGACGGAACGGCGGAGGCACCGGAGCAAAGCCGCCAAGGTCCTGCAATATGTAGTTCAAAGCAACGGCAACCTGTGGAGTAACAAGCTCCTCCGCGGGAAGATGAAGTGCCGGTAACAAGGCAAGCAACAATTGTAAGGTTCGTTGACCGAAAAGCTGTTGTGCCAACTCATCGGACATTACCTGTTTCCACTGGTCGAGCGATTGATCAGCCGGGTTAAACTGCTTTTTCTCGACGATGAAGAGCATCGCCTGCTGCAAGTTCGCCACCGCTGACCCTTTATCCTGCGGATTGATTGGGGCCACTATTTTATCCATACGACGGGGTTAGTTGAACCGCTAAAACAAGCGTGATTTGCCACCCGCAATCCTAGCAACTCTAGCGCGAACCTGATGACGGGGAAGAACATTCGTTGTTTGCATGCCTTCACCGCGTGGCGGCTTTTTTGTTTGGCTCCACGTTTACCGCTCTATGTGCGCCCGACTCCTGCAATAGAGAAGATGATGTCGATCTTTTTCACATTTTTCGCTCAGCGTCGTTGAACCGAATAACGCGCTCAATCCTGCCGCTTGCGTCTGCAATTCTAATCTCGCCGGAACGAAAGCATGCGCGGACTTGGGCATAGCTGATCGCCTCTTCTTTTGTGGCGAATACCGGCTCAACTTCCGGCCCCTCATATGATTTTCGAGACCAACGTGAGACAAGAGGACTGGTACCGGCAACCGTGAACCTCGACATCACTGTTCTGTCGGCAGCTTTCAATGACATCAAGCAGACCATCGGCGGGGAGAGTGGGAAATTCTCCGAGCGGTGGATTTGTCGATCGACGACATCGGTCGTGCACGGCGAGCTTTTTCCCGTGCCGATGCCATGGCGCTGCGCAAACGCGCTGAAAGCGTGCTTGGTTTTGGTGCCAGCCCGTCGCGCCCGTTTTGCGAAAGCAGCTGGAGTTAAAGGCCTAACGAGTCAGCTTGATTCCCTCCGGCATCTCCGGCAAATGCGCCTTGATCCGGCTATGGTGTCTCCCGTAGCTAAAGTAAAAGACTAGGCCGATCACGAGCCAAACAATTAGCCGCAGCCAGTTAGTCCATCCGAGACCGTAAATCATCGCGCCGCAAACGATGATTCCGAGCGTCGCCACAACCGGTGCCGCTGGAACACGGAATCCGCGTTCTGCATCCGGCCGTCGGACACGCATGATCCAGACGCCCGCGCACACGAGAATGAAAGCGAACAATGTTCCGATGCTGGTCATTTCGCCGGTGACATCAGCCGGTACAAATGCAGCAAGAACGCCAGTGAAGACGAAGAAGAGCATGTTCGATTTCCACGGCGTTCGGTAGCGCCGGTGCACGTCAGAGAAGATTCCCGGTACCAGTCCGTCGCGGCTCATGGAAAAGAAAACTCGCGATTGGCCTAACAACATGACGAGAATAACTGACGAAAATCCGGCCAGAATCGCGACCGTGACCGATTTCGAGAGCCATTCGTAACCAGTCATGTATTTGGTAATGGCGAACGCGACCGAGGCTTCGCGGCCGGCCGCGCGAAAATCATGAACCGTTGCAACGCCGCTCAGCACGTAGGAGAAGAGCACGTAAAGAATCGTGCAGAACGCGAGCGAGCCGAGAATTCCGATCGGCATGTCGCGTTTCGGATTTCTCGCTTCCTGGGCAGCGGTCGAGACCGCGTCAAAACCGATGTAAGCAAAGAAGACAACGCCCGCGGCGCCGAGAATCCCAAGAATCCCGCCATAATTGTGAGTAATGCCCTGTGGCGTTGTGTAAGTCGTCGGCCCCGGAATCATCGGCGTGTGGTTCGCCGGATTAATGAATTGCCAACCGATTCCGATAAAAAGTAGCACAATGCTGACTTTGAGAATGACAATGAAACCGTTGACGAGCGCCGATTCTCTTGTTCCCCGAATAAGCAAAAGCGTGAGGAGCAGCAGAATGAAAAGGGCCGGGATGTTCATGATTCCGTAAACGCCACCGGGATCATGCTCGAAGGGCGAATGCGACCACTGATACGGGATTCGCATGTTGAACCAGCTGAGAACGCGATTGGCGTACTCGCTCCAAGCGGTCGACACCGTCGCTGCGGCGACGGCGTATTCCAAAATGAGATCCCAGCCAATGATCCATGCGACTAACTCGCCCATGGTCGCGTAGGAGTACGTATAAGCGCTACCGGCAACCGGAATCATCGACGCAAACTCCGCATAACAAAGACCGGCAAAGGCGCAGCCGATACCGGCGACAATAAACGAAAGGACAACCGATGGACCTGCTCGATCGGCGATCGCCGCTGCAGTGCGAATAAACAAACCGGCGCCGATGATCCCGCCGACTCCGAGCGCGACTAGGTTTATCCAGCCGAGCGAACGTTTCAGGCTGTGTTCGCCGACTTCCTCGGCCTCTTTCATCAGCCGATCCAGCGATTTTCTCGCGAATAGGTTTGCCATGTACTAGCGTTCCTTGTTTCGGTAATTGGTTCGTCAGCGGCGGTGATTTGGTTTCACAAAAATAGAGCGTGCGAGGGGCCAGACCAGGTTAAGTCGGCCGCGATTTTCGCCAGAGAAAATAAATCGGCACGCCGGTTAGCACGATGATAAGGCCGGGCCATGTCGTTGCGGTTTGATACATGAAAAGCACAACGAGAATCAGGCTGGCGCCGACGACGTAGAGCGCGGGCATGATTGGATAGCCCCACGCTTTATACGGCCGTTGCGCATCGGGTTGTTTTTTCCGGAGAAGGAAAATTCCCAGGATCGTCAGGATGTAGAAGATCAGCGCGGCCGAGATGACGTAGTCGAGCAGATTACCGTAAAGATTTCCGTAACCGGTCACGCTGCCAGCCGCGTCTGTCTTTACTGTTCGCGGGAGAACAAGCACGCCGGCCCAAATCCCTTGAATGATGAGCCCCCAAGCCGGCACATGGTTCTTGTTCAACTCGCCCACGCGTCGGAAAAAGAGGCCATCGCGCGCCATCGCATAATATGCGCGCGCACCCGCGAGGATTAGTCCGTTGTTACAGCCAAACGTCGAAATCATGATCGCGACAGCCATGATCGTCGCTCCCGCGCCGGGAAAAATTACGTTGGCGGTTTCCGACGCAACCCGATCGCTCGGCGCATTTTGGATTGCGGCGAATGGAAGCGCCGCGAGATAGGCGACGTTCGCCAGCACATAAAGTCCGATGACGAGAAATGTTCCGAATGCGAGCGAGAGCGGAATATTGCGGCGCGGCTCTTTCACTTCGCCGGCGGTAAACGTGATGTTGTTCCAAGCGTCCGCCGAGAACAGCGAATTGGTTTGCGCCACGCAAATCCCGACGAACAGACCAAACGCGGTCGCAGCGGTCAGCCCTTTACCAACATCTTGCAAACCGCCGCGCAGGCTCCAGAAATCTTTGAAGTTCTCGGTGGCAGCACCGGATTTCAGACCGACGATGATGCCGAGCAGAACAAGTGCGATGAGCGCGCCCGTCTTCGCGGTTGTGAAAATGTTTTGCACGAGTTTTCCGAGATTCAGCCCACGGGTGTTCATAAATGTCAGCAATGCGATCATTGCTAGGCCGAGGAATTGTGCGGTCGAGACCGAAAACGCATAACCGCCGAAGCGAATTGGCGCGATCAGGTAGTTCGACTCGGAAAACCACGGGATTAGCACACCGGTGTAACGCGCGAAGCCCACCGCGACCGCCGCGATTGTTCCCGTCTGGATCACAAGGAAAAGCGTCCAGCCATACAGAAAACCCCAAAGCGGAGAGAAAGCCTCACGCAAATAAACGTATTGCCCGCCTGCCTTCGGCATCATTGCGGCCAGTTCGCCGTACGAAAGCGCTGCCATCAGCGTGAGAACGCCGGTGACTATCCAAACGACGAGTAACCAACCGGGCGAGCCGACCTGCCGCGCGATAATGGAGGAAACAATGAAAATTCCCGACCCAATCATCGATCCGGCAACGAGCATCGTCGAATCGAGCAGACCAAGTCCACGAATAAACTTCTGATCTTCTACCGTAGGCGATGTAGTTTCTATTGCACGCATCTGGGGTCGCTCGACTGGCGCAGAGTTAAGCAATCCGTCCAGGATCAAGCAACGCCAAACATTGGAGCACCGAGTAACGCCAAACAATGCCCCCGGGTTGCGTTTTTTCTGCGGACCGAATCAAAACTGTTTTCGCGTGGATCGAACCATGCTATTCTCCGCCCGCGTGAAATTCCGCGTTTCCCGTTCTGTAAGCAGGACAACGCTTTCAATCTTGGCGTTTGCTTCGGTCCTGGGCGGAAATGTTCTGGGTGCGCCTTCAAAAACGAAGGATTTTGCTGACCGATTTGAAGCGCTCCCGTTGGCGCGTTCCTGGCAGAATCAGCTCCTTGTTCACGCGCGCGTTAACGGTAAGCCGGCGGTCTTAATGGTCGATTCCGGCGCCCCGGCCACATTGATCAGCACTAAGCGCCAGGCCGATTTTCGTCTCGGTGAAATCGTCGGCAAGTCGGACTTGCCGAGCAGTGTAATCCTTAACGGCGTGGCCGACAGGTTGGCAATGGTTCACAGCTTTCGCCTAGGAGCGCTAATTATCGAGGATATGCCGGTCGTTCTGACCAAGATCAGTCCCCCGCGGGTGGCGAAAATGGTTCGCGAACAAGAAATCGATGGAATTCTTGGAGTGGATGTTCTCTTTGCCACAAAGGCGGTCATGGATTGCAAGGACCAGGTTCTGATTTTGAACCGGTACCCGGAGATTTCCGGGAATGAGCAGGTACTCGATCTTCGTGGATTTCACAAGACGCCGATTTACGTCAATGAAGGGTACAATTTGTTCGTTAACGGTTCCATCAACGGCACTCGGACAAAACTGCTGGTGGATACAGGCGCCGGAGTAACTACCCTTCATCTTCCTTTCGTTCGCCAGCTGCGCATCCCGCACTACGCAACGTCGATCACTTCGTCGGGCATCAATCGAAAGGAAGATGCGGTAGACGTCGCGCGAATTCGAAAACTGTCGGTGGGCACTGTGGACGTGTTCGGTAAGAGTATCGGGGTTGCGGACCTGAGATGGTTGTTCTCCGAGACCGACCGACAGGAGTCGCGGCAAGTGGCCGGGCTGCTTGGGGGGGAGTTGCTGAAATCGCAGCACGGGATCATCGATTTCGGAACCCGCACCCTTTACCTCAAGAAGTGAGGTTTCTCCCAGGGGATTTGCGTTGTTGTGACGATATGCAACTATTTAGTTGCATATCGCGAGCATGGACGCAGTCTTTAAAGCCTTGGCCGATACCAGTCGCCGAGCGCTGCTTGACCAGCTTCATGAGAACAATGGGCAAACTCTCAACCAGCTGTGCCGGCATTTGTGGATGACGAGACAAGGCATCACCAAACATCTCTCGGTCTTGATCAAAGCTGAACTAGTCGTTCCGCTTTGGCGCGGACGGGAGAAGCTTCATTATTTGAATCCTGCTCCGCTGAAGCAAATTTCCGAGCGTTGGATCGACAAACACAAGGCGGCCTGCTTTCGGGCGCTAAACGATCTGACCAAAGGCCTCGACGAGCTTAGCCGCGAAACACCTTGATCGGATTGCGGTCTGCCAAGGCACGACGGAAATCAATCGAGACCGTCGCTCTCGTGCATTTCGTTTGGAGATAACGCTGGCCGGCGATAAACATTGGCACGGCAAGGAGAAGCAAAATGTACGGACTGAACTTGTGGATCTCGGGCGACGGATTGCGCCGTAGCAGAGTGAAAGGGATGACAATCGCCAGCGAGACCGAAAATTGGACGACGAAAAACCAGAAGTTCTTCCGCTGCGACACGCTGCTGCCCCAGACTATTTCCTCCGCCCTGCCGGAGTTTTAGCGACATGGCTCAGATCAAACAAGCATTCGTTCTTGGCGCCGGGCTGGGCACACGACTTCGCCCACTGACAGATGAGCTACCGAAACCGCTGGTCCCGATCTTTCAAAAACCGCTCATCACCTTCGCCCTGGATCACCTGATCGACATCGGCATCGAAAGACTTTTTATCAATACACACCGGCTCCCGGAAGCTTTCACAGAGGCGTTTCCCAAGAATGGTTACGCTGGGCTCACGTTGCACTTCGTTTACGAACCGGACCTTCTCGAAACCGGCGGCGGAATCAAAAACATTGAAGCCGATTTGGGAAACGAACCGTTCATTACTTATAGCGGAGACGTTTTGACCGACATCCATTTACGGCCGCTGATCGATGAGCATTTCAAGCGATCAAACGACGTGACGTTGGCCTTACGGCACACCGGTTTGGGATCAGCCATTGGCTTTCGCGGTCATCGCGTGGTCGATATTTCGAATCGCTACGGCGTGCCCGGTGAATTTGATTTTGCCAACGTAGCCGTTTGGAATCCCAGCGTTTTTCCGAGGATTCGGCCAAAGGAAAAGATCTCCTTTATTTCAATTCTCGGCGATTGGATTGGCCAAGGTGGAAAAATCGGCGGCGTTGCGCTGGAAGACGGTAATTGGTTCAATCTAGGCTCGCGTGGTGAGTACTTCGAAGTTCATCGGGTGATTGGCCAGAACGGTTGGCGGCCTGCTCACGCGAAGGGCGTCGATTGGTCGAAGCCGGTGCACGCGAGCGCGATTGTCGATCCAAGCGCCCAACTGCGTGGCTGTTCCGTCGTCGGGAAAGACTGCCTCGTCGGCCAAGATGTTGTCCTCGAAGACACAATTTTGTGGCCCGGTGCACAAATTGCTTCCAAAAGCGAGCTGGTTGGTTGTATTGTCCGCACCCGAAAAGCTGTCACCGGAACGCATCACAAGATCGATATTTGAGGCATGAGAACTGACGCCCTTCTCCGCCAAACCCGACGCCATTTTCCGCGGTTCAACGTCGACGAAATAAAAATTGCGCCGATCGAGAAAGGCGGATCGGACCGGAAATTTTACCGCGTGCGTTGTTCATTGGAGCAATCGTTGATTCTGGTAAAATACAATCTCGAGCGCGAGGAGAATCGTCACTACGTCGAGATCGCGCAGTTTCTGGAGAAGCACGACATCCATGCTCCGAGAATTTATTATCACGATGCGGACGAAGGTTTGATCTGGCTCGAGGATCTGGGTGAACGCGACCTATTCGCTGATCGCGACGAATCGTGGCTTGTTCGGCGCGCCTTTTATGAATCGGCCCTTGATGAAGTTCGCAAGCTCCATCAGTTGCCGGAGTCGGTTAGCATCGAAATGCGTCAACGTCTGCCGACCGAGTTCAACGCCGCGCTTTATCTGTGGGAGCAGAATTATTTTTTCGAAAACTGTCTTGACCGCTATTTCAAAATTGAATCGGCCAAGATTGATAAGTTGTCGGCCCTTCCGGCGCTGCAAACGATCACGAACAATCTCGCGCAGCTGCCGCGCGTTCTGGTCCATCGTGACTTTCAATCGCAAAACATTTTGCTGCGGAATGCTCAGGCGTATCTGATCGATTTCCAGGGAATGCGTCCCGGTCTTCCGCATTACGATCTCGCGTCGCTGCTGTTTGACCCGTATGTCGAGCTATCGCAGGCTGAGCGCGATGAACTGCTCGAATACTACTGCGGCAACAAACCCAGCACCGAATTCCTCGAGACTCTCCAACTCTGCGCTATGCAGCGATTGATGCAGGCGCTCGGCGCGTACGGATTTCTCGGTTTGGTCAAAGATCACAAACATTTCCTGCAGCACATTCCGAAGGCCGTCTGCTCGTTGGGCAAAGTGGTGGCTGAAATCGACGGTCTGGAATTATTCGAAAAATCTCTGGCTGAGCTTCAATAATTTTTTCGCGCAAATCTCGAATGCGCGCAGCAGATTACGTCGAAACCGGCAAACAAAAAGGAGCTTGCTATAAAGAAACTAACATTAGTCATGGCGCTGGTGCTCGGTGCGAGCGGCGCTTCGGCTTTCGCGTACGATTATCGCAACGGCCTTGACAGGTGGCGCGTGCGCGACGAGATCGACAGTCTCCGAGCTGAGCTGCACCAGGTCGACGTGCGATTGCACTCACACTCCGGCGATTACTATCACTGGGATTAATTCAAGCCGACTGCTCGCTGACGAATGGATTCGTTAGCCGTTCGCTGCCGATTTTGGTCGGCGGCCCGTGACCGGGAAGAACAGTCACGGCGTCGCCGAGGGGGAAAAGTTTCTCGCGGATTCCGCTAAAAAGGAGCTCGGCGTCTCCCCCCGGAAGGTCCCATCGCCCCACGCCGCCGGCGAAAAGCACATCGCCGCCAATGAGCAGGTTGTCTTTGGGTGAAAAGAAACAGAGGCTGCCCGGACAATGCCCCGGGACGTCCAGCACTTGAAATTCCGCACCCAGGAAATTTCGGGCCGGCGTCTCATTGATGAGGAAATCGACTTTGGCCGGCTCGATCTCCAGTTCTAATCCAAAATTCCGAAAAAACTCGCGGTCCGAAATCATCGGCGCTGTCAGCGGATGGCAGCCGATTTGGCAGTTGAAGCGGCCTTTGATTTTGGCCACGTCCTGGACGTGATCGATGTGGCCGTGCGTGAGCAACAGGAGTTTGACGTCGACATCGTGTCGTTCAAGCCACTCACACGCTCCCTCCGGGGCGTCGAAGAGAATCCGGCCTTCCGGCGCTGAAACTAAGTAGCAGTTTGTCTCGAAGACTCCCCCGCAAAACGCTTCGTAGGTCATCTGGCGTTGACCCTAAATGAGCAACCGGGCCCAAGCCAAGCATGCTCGGGATTCAACCGATGCTGATCTCAGGTAACACGTATTGGAAGATTTTGAATGTTCTTGGCGTATAATTGTCTGAAATCCTTACATGTCGATCCAGGGCGTTAGGTTTGCTTTTGGGAAAGAAGTCTGCGAACGTGAGGGCCGCGTCTTTTCCATGAAATCACGTCTTCAGCTGTCGCTGGCCGTTGTCGCGTCAGTATGTCTCGTAATCACCGTCCCTGTCCGAGCGAGATCCGATTCCGAGCAGATTGGCGTCTCAGTGGGCCGTTTACTAGAAGAGGGTCATTACACCCATCAACAGCTGAATGCTGAAATGTCGCAAAAATTTCTCCGTACCTACTTAGAGCTGCTCGATTTCAGCCACCTTTTCTTCACCCAGAAAGACGTCGATGGGCTGACCGCGAAGTACGGAACCGCATTGGCGGACGACGTTCTGCTTGGAAATCTCAAACCCGCTTACGAGATTTACGATCTCTACCAAAAGCGCGTCGACGAGCGGGTTGCGAGGATCAAGGAGCTGTTGAAGCAGCCGATGGATTTTAAAACCAATGCGACTGTCGAAATGCGTCGCGAGAAAGCTCCCTGGCCGAAAGATGAAGCCGAGGCCGATCAACTCTGGCGCGGCCGTATCGCGAGCGAACTGCTCCAGGAAAAACTAAGCGAGCATCCGATTGAACCTGGCCCGCAATTGATCGGCCGCCGTTACGATCGGATCTCGCACAATGTGCACGAGGAGGACCGCGACGAGCAGGTGAAACTTTATCTCGACGCGCTCGCGCAAACTTACGATCCGCACTCGGAGTATTTGAGCAAAGCGGACTTCAAGAATTTCAACATTCAGATGGGACTCTCGCTTGTTGGAATTGGCGCGATGCTTCGGACCGAAGATGGTTACGCGAAGATTGAAAGCCTGGTTCCCGGCGGTCCTGCGCAAGTCGATGGAAGATTGAAAGTTGGTGATCGGATTACTGCGGTTGCGCAAGGTCAAAGCGAGTTTGTGGATGTTCGCGACATGCGTTTGGACAAGGTCGTCGAAATGATTCGCGGCAAGAAAGGAACAAAAGTTCGTTTGCTCGCGATTCCCGCGAATGCTTCCGATCCGTCGCAGCGCAAGAGTGTCGAGCTCGTCCGCGACGAGATTAAGCTAAAGGATCAAGAAGCGCGCGCCGACATTATTATTAAGAAGGACGCGGACGGTAATCCGGTCAAGCTCGGTTGGCTGACGTTGCCGTCGTTTTATGCCGACATGGATCGGCACTCCAAGAGCACGACGCGCGATGTGCTCGCATTGCTGAAGCGATTGAAGAAAGAAAACATCGCTGGCCTGGTTGTCGATCTTCGCCGCAATGGCGGCGGCTCGCTCGAGGAAGCGATCTCACTCACTGGTTTATTTTTGAAATCGGGGCCGATCGTCCAGACAAAAGGCTCCAACGGAAACATTGTGATCTCGAGCGACCCGGATCCGGGCATTGCCTATAGCGGTCCGCTCGTTGTTTTGACCAGCCGGCAAAGCGCCTCGGCCAGTGAAATTTTTGCCGCTGCACTGCAGGATTACGGGCGGGCCGTTATCGTAGGCGACAAGAACACTTTCGGTAAAGGCACCGTGCAGACAATCTTGCCGATCGGCCGGTTCACATCATTGCTTGGCAGTCGGTCCGACGATGATGGCGAGCTCAAGCTAACGATTCAGAAGTTTTATCGCGTCGCCGGCGGTTCGACTCAACTTCATGGCGTCGCTTCGGACATCGTGGTACCGACGCTCACTGATCTGCCGGAGTTCGGCGAAGGCGCGCTGAAGAATTGTTTGCCGTACGATGAAGTTCCTAGAGCGCGCTACACGAAGTGGTCGGGACCGTTGTTCATTGAAGAATTGAAGCGGCGTTCGGCAGAACGCGTGCAGCATGATCCGGAATTCCACTACGTGACGGAAGACATGGAGAGGCTCCGCCACAAGTTGGATGAGAATCGCGTCAGTCTGAACGAGGATGTGCGCCGGAAAGAACTTCAGGATGAGAAAACGCGCAAAGAGCTGCGCACAAAGGAGCGGCTCGCGCGTCACGAAGAGGAACCAAACATTTATCGGCTGACGCTCGACAACCTGGACAAACCGAATCTCCAGTTGATCATGTATCCCGGGAAATTAGCCGAAGCGAAAAAGGCTGGCGGGAAAGTTTCTCCCGAAGCAGCGCCGGATGACGACACTGACACAATCGGCGCAGCCGACGACACCAAAGAACCTCTGATTGATCCGGAGCGCGACGAGACGCTCAACATTGTTGCCGATCTTGTTAATCTTTCGCGCGGGCCAAAGACCGCCAGCACCAACGTCAAGAGAAACGCCGAGCAGCGGCCGTGATATCGATGCTGGTTCGGCTCGTGTGCTACGGATACACCGGACGCGACGGATAGACGCGCGGTGGGCCAATCGGACGCCCAAACCACCACCAGGGTGCTCGCTGCCGGGGCTGCGTGCCGTAATGGAAATATTGATCCGTTCGCGGCGTTCGGCCAAACACAGTGACCGGCGTTCCGACGTCAATCGCGTTGTAAAACGCGATCGCCAGCTGTTCCGGCATTCGGACGCAACCGTGTGACGCGGGACAACCCGGTAAATATCCGGCATGCATTCCATCAGCCCCGTGGAACCGCATGAAATATCTCATTGGTGCGGGAATGAATTTTCCACCGGACGGCACGCTCATGTCCACATCGGCATCTGCGGCAACCGTGCGGCCGTAACCGTCCACGATCTTTCCATAGATGCTCGAGTGATGGTTCATCTCTTTCTCAATCACTTTGAACGAACCGGTTTCAGTCAGATGCCCGTAGCGCCCACTTGAAATTGGCGATTGCATGACGACGCGCCGACCATGAATCAAATAGGCAGTCTGTTCGCTGAGATCGATCTCGACGCGATACGGGTTTTCGTCCTGCGCTGCCGCAAGAGTCGCGATGGAAAAGCAGATCACTGTTCCCCAGTGTACCCTCACATCTTCTTTCAACCCACGATGACGGGAAAAGTCTCACACGGCGATTGACGCTTTGATCGACGGATGCGGATCGTAATCGACCAGCTCGAAGTCCTGGAACTTGAAGTCGTAAATGTTTTTGATCGATGGATTCTGATTCATGCGCGGCAAAGATCGGCATTCGCGCGTCAGCTGTTCGCGCGCTTGGTCGAGATGATTCAGGTAGAGATGGAGGTCGCCGAATGTGTGCACGAAGTCGCCAGGCGTAAGATCGACCACTTGCGCGACCATCGTCGTAAGCAGTGAGTAGCTCGCGATGTTGAACGGCACGCCGAGGAATAAGTCGGCGCTGCGTTGATAAAGCTGGCAGCTGAGCTCGCCGTCCTGGACGTAAAATTGAAACAGCACGTGACACGGTGGCAGCGCCATCTTGTCGATTTCCGCCGGGTTCCACGCGCTCGCGATCAATCGCCGGCTGTTTGGATTCTTTTTGATCTGCGTGATGAGATTTTCGATTTGATCGACGCGGACTTCGTTCGCGCCGTGCCAGTCACGCCATTGGGCACCGTAGACGCGTCCGAGATTTCCATTTTCATCCGCCCATTCGTCCCAAATTGTGACGCCATGCATGTTGAGGTATTTGACGTTCGTATCGCCGCGCAAAAACCAGAGCAGCTCGTAGATAATCGATTTGATGTGAAGCTTTTTCGTGGTGAGCAGCGGAAATCCTGGACCACTTGGCCGCAGATCATAGCGCGTTTGAGCGCCAAAGATCGACAAGGTGCCGGTGCCCGTGCGATCGCTGCGCGGTTGACCCTCTTCCAAGACAAGCCGGAGAAGATCGTGGTATTGCCGCACGCGAAAAGTTATCGCGGGCGCGGGTTTCGCAAAATGTTTTTGGCGCGCGTCTTCGCCGGCCAAACCGGATCCAACGTCACGTTGGTCAACGTTGCGCCAGTCCGTTTTCGAGCTGCGCCTTGCGCTCGTTCAACGTTTGCAATCGTAGTTGCCAGTGGATGCAATTGGATCATGAGCTGGTTGATGTATCCGGCGACTTCAGCAGGCTGCGATTCGTTTTCAGTCAGTTTTGCGCGAATTTCTTCGGCGTACGCGAGCGCGTTTGCTTTCGGCTCCTTCGACTTTCGGAGCGGGTGTAAGTTGGCCGCACTTCTGACAAGTCAGCGAGAGTCCGGCCGCCGATCGATTCGCAACCAGGGCCGCTTTGCAATGCTGGCAGTGAAAAGAACATCGGGATCAGCCGCGACTCTGCGCATTCAATGTTTTCGCCGGTGCACACCAAAAAACGAGCAGTCGCTATGCCTCGGCATGCCGCTTTGGTGGGTCGCGTTGGCGCGGGCGTAAACCGGCCACTGGGCGGCAAGTGTGACGCGCTGTCTCGGATTAGGAAATCACTTACCGTGCCGTTTTGTTGTTATTTGCTTAATTATGTGGCACTTGCGCTACGGTGCACATTCCCGGTCTATGGCTTGCTGAAGATTCGCTCGGTCGAAGTCTCGCCACAGTTTTAGGGTCGTGAGTGGGCGTATCGACAACAGAGGAAAAATTAATTTTATGGCTAAAGTTTTAGGTATCGATTTGGGCACCACCAATTCCTGTATGGCCGTGATGGAGGGTGGCGACCCGGTAGTTTTGGAAAATTCTGAAGGCGCCCGCACGACGCCGTCGGTTGTGGCATTCACAAAGAGCAGCGAGCGACTGGTCGGCCAGGCCGCGAAGCGTCAGGCGGTTACGAACCCGCAGAATACGGTTTTTTCAATCAAGCGGTTCATGGGCCGCAAGTTCGACGAGGTGCATGAGGAAGAGCACCGCGTGCCCTACAAAATCGTAAAAGCGGCGAACGGCGACGCGCATGTGCAAGTCGAAGTGAACGGCCAACGCAAAACATTTTCGCCGCCGGAAATTTCGGCGATGATTTTGTCGAAGCTGAAAGCCGACGCGGAAGCGAAGCTGGGCGAGAAAATCACGCAGGCGGTCATCACCGTCCCGGCGTATTTCAACGACTCACAGCGCAATGCGACCAAGGATGCAGGCAAAATCGCGGGCCTCGAAGTTTTGCGAATCATTAACGAGCCGACGGCGGCATCCCTCGCCTACGGTTTGGACAAGAAAAAGGACGAGAAGATCGCCGTATACGATTTGGGCGGCGGCACGTTCGACATTTCAGTGCTCGAAATCGGCGATGGCGTTTTCGAAGTAAAAGCGACCAACGGCGACACCCACCTCGGCGGTGACGATTGGGACGCAAAAGTAATGGATTGGATCGTGCAGGAGTTCAAAAAAGACACCGGCATCGATTTGACCAAGCAACCGGACGCGATCCAGCGAATCAAAGAAGAAGCGGAGAAAGCGAAGATCGCGCTCTCCAGCTCGCAGGAATACGAGATCAATCTGCCGTTCGTCACGGCGGACGCGAGCGGTCCGAAGCACATTCAGAAAAAGCTGACTCGCTCCAAACTGGAGCAACTCACTGACGATTTGATTCAGCGGACAGTTCCGCCGGTCAAAGCGTGCTTGAAAGACGCGAAGATTTCGGAGCGCGAAGTGAACGAGCTCGTGCTCGTCGGCGGCATGACGCGCATGCCTAAAGTTATCGAAACGGCACGTAATTTGATCGGCAAGGAGCCGCACAAAGGCGTGAATCCGGACGAAGTCGTCGCGGTAGGCGCGGCAATCCAGGGCGGTGTTCTGCGCGGCGAAGTCAAAGACGTCCTTTTGCTCGATGTCACTCCGCTCACGCTCGCGATTGAAACCGCGGGCGGCGTGGCGACGTCGATGATCCCACGCAACACCACCATCCCGACGCGCAAGTCGCAGATCTTTTCCACTTACAGTGACAACCAACCGGGTGTGGAAATCAAAGTGTTGCAAGGCGAACGGCCGCTGTCGCGCGACAACAAGAACCTCGGCACGTTCCACCTCGATGGAATTCCGCCGGCCCCGCGCGGCGTTCCGCAGATCGAAGTTACTTTCGACATTGACGCAAACGGCATTCTGCACGTTTCGGCCAAAGACCTCGGCACCGGCAAGGAGCAGAAAATCTCCATCACCGGTTCGAGCGGCTTGAACAAGGACGAAGTCGAGCGGATGCGGAAGGAAGCGGAAGAGCACGCCGAGGAAGATCGCAAGGCGAAGGAAGCGATCGAGATCAAGAACAACGCGGACACGCTCGCTTACCAGTCCGAGAAGCAACTCAAGGAACTGGGCGACAAAATTCCAGCCGACAAACGCAAACCGGTTGAGGATGCAATCGCCGCGGTGCGGGACGCGATCAACCGCAACGACACTGACGCGATCAAGCGCGCTTACGACGATTTGCAGAACAAGTTCCAGGACGTTAGCGCCGAGCTTTACAAACAAGCTTCAGCGCAAGCCGAACCGCCACCCGGCCCGGGTCGGACGGGCCCGCAAGCGGGCGGCCGCCCGGAGCCCCGCCAGGGCGGGGAGACGAAACGGGGCGGCAACGGCGACGTTGTCGACGCCGAGTTCGAAGTCGTGGACGAAGACAAGAAAAAGTAACGAAAAAAATTTGCCGACGGCTGTTGCAAGATCGACAGTCGTCGGCTCAACCAAAAAACCAAACCAAGAAGGAGTAGAGAAAGCAACTTATGGCAGCAGTTAACGTAAAACCGCTCGGAGATCGAGTGCTGGTGCAACCGCTCGAAGAGCAAGAAGTGAAAAAAGGCGGGATTATCATTCCCGACACTGCGAAAGAAAAACCGCAGGAAGGAAAAGTGGTCGCGCTCGGCACCGGAAAAATCGATGACAACGGTAAGAAAGTCGATTTTACGGTGAAGAAGGGCGATCGGGTGCTGATTTCCAAATACGGCGGCACTGAGATCAAAATCAATGGCGAGAATTATCTGATTATGCGTGAGGACGACATCCTTGGCATCATCGGCTAGCTCCGTCTCTCAACTATTAACTAACAACCAACAACTGATTTATGGCAGCTAAACAATTACAATTCGATGAAGGAGCGCGGCACACCTTGCTGCGCGGAATCGAGAAACTTTCCCGCGCCGTCAAAGCCACGCTCGGACCGAGCGGTCGCAACGTTATTCTCGACAAGAAATTCGGCAGTCCGACGATCACCAAGGACGGTGTGACGGTCGCGAAAGAGATCGAGCTCGAAGATCCCTACGAGAATATGGGTGCGCAGCTCGTTCGCGAAGTCGCTTCCAAGACTTCGGACGTTGCGGGCGACGGCACGACCACGGCGACTGTGCTCGCGGAATCCATTTACCGTGAAGGTCTCCGCAACGTCACCGCCGGCGCGAACCCGACCTCCTTGCAGCGCGGTATCATGAAAGCCGTCGAGGCAATCGTCGAGGAGCTGAAAAAAATCTCCAAGAAAGTAAGCGATCGCACCGAGATCGCGCAGGTCGCGACCGTTTCGGCCAACTGGGACAAGACGATCGGCGAGATCATCGCCGACGCGATGGACAAGGTCGGCAAGGACGGCACGATTACGGTCGAGGAAGCGCGTTCGATCGACACCACCCTCGAAGTGGTCGAGGGAATGCAATTCGATAAGGGCTATCTCTCGCCCTACTTCGTTACAAACGCGGAAGACATGGAGGCGAGTCTCGAAAATCCCTACATCCTGATTTACGAGAAGAAAATCTCGAGCCTGAAGGACCTGCTTCCGTTGCTCGAGAAAGTCGCCAAAGCTGGACGTCCGTTGCTCATCATCGCTGAGGATGTCGAAGGCGAAGCACTCGCGACTTTGGTCGTGAACAAATTGCGCGGGACGCTGCAGGTTTGTGCGGTCAAAGCTCCGGGCTTCGGCGATCGTCGCAAGGCGATGCTGGAAGACATCGCGGTGCTGACCGGCGGCAAACTCATCAGCGAAGACCTCGGCATCAAGCTTGAGAACATCAAGATTGAAGACATGGGCAAAGCGAAGCGCGTCACGGTCGACAAGGAAAACACCACCATTGTCGAAGGCGCGGGCAAGAACGCCGATATCCAGGGCCGGGTCGCTCAGATCCGTCGGCAGATTGAAGAGACGACCAGCGATTACGATCGCGAGAAACTACAGGAGCGCCTGGCGAAACTCGCGGGTGGTGTTGCCGTCATCAACGTCGGCGCAGCCACCGAGACGGAGATGAAAGAGAAGAAGGCGCGTGTCGAAGATGCGTTGCACGCCACGCGTGCGGCCGTCGAGGAAGGCATCGTCGCGGGTGGCGGTGTCGCGTTGATCCGGGCCCAGAAAGCGCTCGACAACATCAGAGGCCTCGAGAGCGACGAGAAAGTCGGCGTCCAGATCGTGCGTCGCGCGGTCGAAGAGCCGGTGCGTCAATTGGCCGATAACGCCGGCGCGGAAGGCGCGCTCGTGGTCGAGGAAGTTAAGAAGCGCAAAGGCAACGAAGGTTACGACGTCACTGCTGCCGAATACACCGATCTGGTGAAGGCGGGCATCGTCGATCCGACGAAAGTGACGCGCACGGCGTTGCAAAACGCCGCGTCGATCGCTGGTCTGTTGCTCACCACCGAAGCATTGGTCACGGAAGTTCCTGAGAAGGAAAAGACTCCACCAATGCCACCGGGCGGAATGGGCGGCATGGATTACTAAGCCGAAACAACATGTGAATTCGAACAGCCGGAGTCGAAAGGCTCCGGCTGTTTTGCTTCAACCGAGCTCAGACGCTCATTTGAGGTAAGAATCTTGAGGATCGCGATTTGTGTCTGATCAAGATCAGTTTGGTTCATTGGTAATTCGTCCTCCTAGCCATCGTGTCCTTCGTGGTGGGCTAATCCGCGGCGTTTGCTGAGAAGCCAATCTTCTGCAAATATTTCGGCCACCTGTGGAAAAATACGTGTCGGATTTGATGGGCTGGGTTAAGGCGAAGAACCCGGGGGAATCGGAGTTTCATCAGGCGGTCCAGGAAGTCGCGGAGTCGCTCACGCTGGTGTTAGATCGGCAGCCGCAGTATCGGAAGGCGAAAATCCTCGAGCGAATTATCGAGCCCGAGCGCGTGATCATGTTCCGTGTGCCGTGGCAGGACGACAAAGGCGAGCTGCATGTGAACCGCGGATTCCGGATCCAGATGAACAGTGCGATCGGGCCATACAAAGGCGGACTCCGATTTCACCCGACGGTGAATCTCGGCATCTTAAAATTCCTCGCGTTCGAGCAGGTCTTTAAAAATGCGTTGACCACGTTGCCGATGGGCGGCGGCAAAGGCGGATCCGATTTTGATCCGCATGGCAAGAGCGACTCCGAAGTGATGCGCTTTTGTCAGGCGTTCATGTGCGAATTGTGGCGCCACATCGGGCCCAACACGGACGTGCCCGCGGGCGACATCGGCGTCGGCGCGCGAGAGATCGGATATTTGTTCGGGATGTATAAAAAACTCAAAGCCGAATTCACCGGCGTCATGACCGGCAAAGGCTTGACCTGGGGCGGCTCGGTGATTCGGCCGGAAGCAACTGGATACGGCGCGGTTTATTTCGCGGAAGAAATGCTGAAGACGCGGAAGGAAGATCTGAAAGGCAAGACCGCGCTCGTATCAGGAAGCGGCAATGTGTCGCAATACACGGTTGAGAAATTGATCACGCTTGGCGCGAAGCCCGTGACGTTGTCGGATTCGAGCGGTTACATTCTCGACGAGGAAGGAATCACGCGCGAGAAGCTCGCGTTCGTGATGGATTTGAAAAACAATCGGCGCGGCAGGATTTCCGAATACGCCGACAAGTTCAAAGGCGCGGTGTTCACGAAATTTGACCCGAAGCTAGATCACAATCCGCTCTGGACGCACAAGGCGCAGTGCGCGTTCCCGAGCGCGACGCAGAACGAGATCAATGGCAAGGATGCGGCGAATCTCTTGAAGAACGGCTGCTACGTCGTGTCGGAAGGCGCTAACATGCCGAGCACAATCGACGCGGTGAAACAGTTCCTCGACGCGAAGATCCTTTTCGGGCCGGGCAAAGCAGCAAACGCGGGCGGAGTCGCCACATCAGGTCTCGAAATGGCGCAGAACAGCATGCGCATCCGTTGGACGCGCGAAGAAGTGGACGCGCGGTTGTTCAACATCATGAAAACAATCCATGAAGTTTGCGCACGCACGGCCGAGAAGTACGGCACGCCGGGGAACTACGTGAACGGCGCGAACATCGCCGGGTTCGTCAAAGTCGCCGACGCGATGCTGGACCAAGGACTGGTTTAATAGACATTGAGAGGTTGAGCCGCAGGGCTGCGGCCACAAATTATGAGCAGGATTTTTCCGAAGACTCTGAAGGAGATGACCAACGGGATGATGTATTTCCCGCGGATGCTGGACAAGATCCGGCTTCACCTCCGTGACGAGTTGCACGAGGATTACCGGCAAAATTTCGGGACGACGCAAACTGCCGACAGCGCGTGCTGCAATTTTCTCCGTGTTCATCATCGCGATCTCATCGAGCGGGTGAAACAAGGCGGTAGCGACGAAGAAATTCTCGAATGGTGTTTTGAAAAAGGCCGTCGGCCCAATCAGGGCGACTTATTTGTCTGGAACGGATTCGCCTCGAAGCTCGGCTGGCGCGATTCCGTGACGCCGCGATTGGAACAGCGAAAGCGTGAGATGGGCATCGCCGATCGAGACGACATTCAATGCATTCCGGACCTGATCGATTTCGACGAGGGAAGAATCAAGTGACGCGCCTTCGCCAAGGCTGCGGCGCGGCAGAGTGACACATGCCAAGAGCAGCGCTTGTCATCGGCGCGGAACTCGACATTGTCGTTTGATGGCGAACTGGCGGTTTATCTTCTGTTTCGGATTTCTGCTGGCAGTATCCACGATCCTCGCGCGGAGCTCAGCCCCTGAACCGACGTCCACTCCAACGCCGACAGCGACGCCGAATGTTTTTTCGCTGGAAACGTTGGCGGACCTGAAACGAATTCAGCAGTCGGCGTTGAGTAGCGATTACGCCTACCGGCAGGTCGCGCATCTTTCGCATAACATTGGCCCCCGATTGAGCGGCTCAGCGCAGGCGGCAAAAGCGACTGAATATGTGGCGGCCGAATTGAAAGCGATCGGCTGCGATGCGCAGCTCGAAAAAGTGATGGTGCCGCACTGGGTCCGCGGCGAAGAAACTGCGGCACTCGTCCAATTTCCGGGAATGGCGGAAGGGACGACGCAAAAAATTCTGCTCTGCACGCTCGGCGGAAGCGTGGCCACGCCGAAAGAAGGAATCACCGCTGAAGTAGTCGCGGTAAGAAATTTCGATGAACTGAAAGCGATGCCGCGTGACAAAGTCTCCGGCAAAATCGTTCTCTTCAATAATCACTTCGACAAAGAAATGGCCGCGCAAAGTCACGCCGGCGAAGCTTATGGCGAAGCGGTCACGTATAGAAGCGACGGACCGAGCGCGGCAGCGCGGCAGGGCGCGGTCGGGTGTCTGATTCGATCGGTCGGCGGCGCCGATTACCGTTTGCCGCACACCGGCCAGACAAAATACGCCTCTGACGCGCCGAAAGTTCCCGCTGGCGCGGTCACGAGCGAAGACGCGGACCTGATCGTCGATCTCGTGAAGCAAGGCCCAGTGAAGATGAAGGTCGTGCTGGCGCCGCAAACGTTGCCGGACGTCGAAAGCGCGAATGTGATCGGCGACATTAAAGGCAGCGAGCATCCCGAACAGGTGGTAGTTGTTTCCGGCCACCTCGATTCCTGGGACTTAGGAACGGGTGCGATCGATGACGGCGCAGGCGTCGCAGTCTCTATGGAAGTCGCGAACCTGATCCACAAATTGGATTTGAAACCGAAACGCACGATCCGCGTAATTGCGTGGATGAACGAAGAGAACGGCCTCGCCGGTTCGAAGCAGTATGCGAAGGATCACGAAAAAGATTGGGCGAATCATTTCGCGGCAATGGAGACCGATGGCGGCGCCGATCATCCGGTCGGGTTGAACATCAAAGCGAAGCCGGAAGTGAAAGCGATGTTGAAAGCGGTAGCAGCGATCTTGCAGGACTCCGGCGCGGGCGCTCTAGAATTGAGCGAGCACGCGGGCGCCGATATCGAGCCGATGGAAAAAGCCGGAGTTCCCGCGTTCGCGCCGATTCAAGACAGTCGGTTCTATTTTAATTATCACCACAGTGCCGCGGACACTTTGGATAAGATCAATCCCCAGCAGTTGGCTGAGAATTCCGCGGTCGTCGCCGTGGCCGCTTACGCGCTGGCGAATTCGGAACAGCCGTTGCCAAGATAGTGACGAGCGACATGTGACCCGTCTTCGGCAAAGCTACGGCATGGCTTATCTGAGCGCGCAGATTCGCAAAAACGCGCTTTCGCAGCGCTCCGTGGTCGTCGATTCATTAACGCATTCGCTGATCGCCTTGCTCGAGCCGCTGGGCGCTGATCCGAACCAAATGTTTGCGACTGTCACCGAAGACTGGTCTGGGGCGAGCGAAGGAGCTCGCATGACGGGCGCTTCAATGCTCTATACGACGTTTAAACTTTTTGGAAATGCCTGGTTTCAGCAACGCCAGGGAACACTCGATCGAGAACAATGGGAAAGTTGGGACCTGCACATTCGCGTTTACTATTATCATCGGCGCGGCGTGAAAATCTGGTGGCCTCTGCGGCGAACCATGTGTGCGGCCGGATTTCGCGATTATTTGGAAAAGACAGAGCCGGTCAAAGACTTGCCACCGATCAGCGAGCTCATTCGGGGCAAGGCGTAATCCGATGGAAGGGGCTTTTCCCAATCGCACCGAAGCTGGACGATTGCTCGGGTTAAAGCTCTCGAAGTACTCGGGGCGCGATGATGTGATCGTGCTTGGGTTGCCGCGCGGCGGTGTTCCGGTCGCTTACGAGGTGGCTCGTGCGCTTCGCGTCCCGCTAGATGTTTTTATTGTTCGCAAACTTGGTGTGCCCGGTTTTGAAGAGCTTGCGGTGGGCGCGATCGCGTCTGGTGGTGTGCGCGTGTTGAATGAAGAAGTTGCGAACGCGCTGTCGAATCGGGACGAGATCATCGAAGCCGTTACTCAACGCGAAACGGCCGAACTCGAGAGACGCGAACGCGAATACCGCGATCGCCGGCCGTCGCCTGAGATTTGTGGACGCACTGTAATTCTTATCGATGACGGTCTGGCGACAGGCGCGACGATGCGCGCCGCGGTGGCAGCATTGCGGCAGCGCGGGGTGGCCAAAATCGTTGTTGCGGTCCCGGTGGGTCCGCCGGACACGTGTCGCGAGTTTGAAGGCATAGCGGATGAAGTTGTTTGTGCGAGCGCGCCGGAATTTTTCCAGGCGGTCGGCCAATACTACGAAGATTTTTCGCAAACGAGCGACGAAGAAGTGCGCGAACTGCTCGCACGCGCTGCCGAATCGCGAGATCCATCCGCCTCCGCTTAGCGCTAGTCCGGGCTCGGACCTACGGCAGACAGGCAGCCTTCGGGATCAGCAGTTCGCACGAAGTACCTACGGGGTTAAAATGAGTCATGACCGATGCCGAGTTCATTCGTGAACTGGCGCAACCGCTTAGCGGCGCGGCGAACGATTACGACGCGTTGCTCGAGTTAATCGCGAACGCGCGGATTGTATTGCTTGGCGAAGCGTCGCACGGCACGCACGAGTTTTATTTCGAGCGGGCCCAGATCACGAAACGCCTGATCGCGGAGAAGAATTTTACGGTGCTCGCCATTGAGGCTGACTGGCCGGACGCGTGGCGGGTCCATCGTTACGTCCGCGGCAGGAGCAACGACGCGAATGCCGGCGAAGCGCTCTCGGGATTTCGCCGATTCCCGATCTGGATGTGGCGCAACACTGTGGTGGTCGAATTCGTCGAATGGCTGCGCGAGTTCAACCAAAAGCTAAGCAAAAATAAAACGCCGGCCGGATTTTACGGAATGGAGCTTTACAGTTTGCACGCATCGATCGACGCGGTCCTGAATTATTTGCGGAAAGTCGATCCTGACGCCGCTGCTCGCGCGCGATTGCGTTACTCGTGTTTCGATCATTTCAGCCGCGAGCCGCAGGAGTACGGCTACGGGGCGACTGTTGGAACGATCGAATCGTGTGAGTCGGCTGTGGTCGCGCAACTGATCGATCTCCAGCGCAACGCAGCCCAGTTTCTCAGTCGCGACGGCGCGGTTGCTGCCGAAGAATTGTTTTTCGCCGAACAGAACGCTCGGCTGGTGAGAAACGCTGAAGAGTACTATCGCTCGATGTTTCGTGGTCGTGCATCGTCCTGGAATTTGCGCGACCATCACATGGTGGAAACGATCGACGCACTAGTCGCGCGCCTGGACGGAAGCCGGCAGCCGAAGGCAATTATTTGGGCGCACAACTTCCACCTCGGCGATGCGCGCGCGACGGAGATGAGTCAACACGGCGAACTCAACGTCGGCCAACTGATTCGCGATCGTTTCGGAGAGCAGGCCGTGCTCATCGGCTTTAGCACGCATCACGGAACGGTTACCGCGGCGTCGGATTGGGGTGCAATTGCCGAGCGCAAAAATGTTCGACCGGCTTTGGCTGGAAGTTACGAGGAGTTGTTTCACGAGATCGGGCTCGATCGTTTTTGGCTCGACTTACGCGACCTTGGCGAAAAAGTGATCAGCGCGCTGTTAGTCATTATTTTCAAGCGCGTTTGCCGAAACAATTCGACGCCGTCATTCACATCGACGAAACGCGCGCTCTCGAACCACTCGAGCGAACTAGCGTTTGGGACGCCGGCGAATTGCCGGAAACGTATCCATTTAAAGTGTGATGACTGAAGTTCGCATTCCGGCTGGTCGAGCGATGCTCGACGGGAACGTAGCAGTTGTCGATCAAGCAACAGGCCTCGTTCTTTTTGCGCATGGCAGCGGCAGCAGCCGCCACAGTCCGCGCAATCAATTTGTCGCGCGCACTCTCAACCAAGCCGGTCTCGCCACGTTGCTCCTTGATTTGCTGACGCGGGAAGAGGAATCAGTTGATCTTTACACACGCGAGCACCGTTTCGACATCAGCTTGCTGGCCGAGCGACTTGTTTGGGTGACCGAATGGGTCAAGCAGCAAAAGCAAATTGCCGTTCTCAGCATCGGCTATTTCGGATCAAGCACGGGCGCCGGTGCAGCGTTGGTCGCCGCAGCGGCACTGCCAAATGATGTCGCCGCAGTCGTTTCGCGCGGCGGCCGACCTGATCTCGCGGGCGCTGCGTTGCCGAAAGTGAAGGCGCCGACGTTTCTTATCGTGGGTGGGGAGGATCACGTCGTGATCGAACTGAACGAACAGGCGCGCTCGCAAATGAAATGCGAATGCGAGATCGAGATCGTGCCGGGTGCGACACATTTGTTCGAGGAACTAGGCGCGCTCGAGAAAGTCGCGAAGCTAGCGAGTGATTGGTTCGTTAGCCACCTTAAATAGACGCGACACCTGATCCGCGGATTCGGATTGCTGCGTTATGGCGACGATGCTTCCGGACTGGGCGAAGCGTTTCGTCGCCATGGCCCGCGATGCTGCATGCGGCGGCGCTGGCGCTCTTCCATTTGCTTCAACCGCCCCTGCTGTTCCGGCGTGAGATATTGCGCGATCTGGCGATGCGCTTCGGCGATCGTTTCCCGAACACGCTTGCTTGTATCGCCTCGAATGTCTTCGAGCTGCGCGCCGGTTTTCTCAATGATCGGCGAAATCTTGGTCATCTGTTCGTCCGTCAGCCGAAGTTGCCACTGCAACCGGTCTTTCATCGCTCGAGCGACAAAACCGTGCGGATGAGGCGCGAACATGAACCGATTTCCGATCGCTGTCGCTACGAACAGACCGGTGGCACCGCCGGCCATGAAAACCACCAAAAAGCCAGCAATCAATTTCCATTTCAGCGCGCTATTCATTGCGCGACCTCATCTTGAATGACTGAATCAGCGATTGCGTATTCGTTGCCGGAGCCGGTAATCGCGTCGCCGTTTTGATTGAATTCGAAATAGGCACCGCCCGTCGCAAGAACAATGACAGCTACAGCGGCGAACGCGACCCGGCGCAAAAACGCGCCGAAGGCAGCGCCGTTACCATTCCAGCGGGAAAGCGCGATCACGCGGGTGTCGAAACCAAATGGCATTTCGGCAGACGCGTCGTCTTTCACTCGCGCCGCCGAACGCAACAAACGATCAAGATCGATATTTTTCATAATATCATCCTCCCCGCTTCGATCTTTGCCAGTTGTGTTTTCATTTTCTGCCGGGCGCGGAATGCGCGCACCTTAATCGCGGCGATTCCCATCCCGGTGATCTCGTGAATTTCTTCGACTGAGTGTCCCTGCAAGTAAAGCAAATCGATGACCAGACGCTCAGCCGGTTTGAGCGTTTCGAGCAAATGCTCGAGAAGCTGGCGGGACGCTAGCTGTCGATCCGGCGCGAGCTCGTCGGAAGACGCGGCCAGATTTTCCACCACCGCCTGCTCTTCTTTACTTAAATCGGCGTGACGCAATTCCGGCCGGACTTTCTCGGATTCGATCTGGCTGAGGCAGGTGTTGACCGCGATCCGCGAGACCCAGTGCTCGAGCGGCACTTTGCCGGAAAACTGAGAAAGCTTTTGAAAAACTTTGATGAATATCATTTGGCAAAGATCCTCTTCACTAGTTCGTCGCGGCCGATGTGAACGGACCATTTTCGCGACAAGCGGATAGAGACGCTGAACCAGCTCGCGAGCTGCTTCATCGTCATGGCGCAGCGCGCGCGTAACCAGCGCATCTGCGTCAGGATTATCCATGTCGTCGAAGTCGTATCCACACTATTGGGGATGACCAGTGTGGAGACGTTACGGTTACAGATTTCATTGGTCGAAGCAGATAAAAATTAATGTAACCGGCGCCTCGACTGCGCGGTCACGACTTACGAAAGTTGGGATGATTCAAATGAAAACAAGCATCAAAAGAAACTTACTCACAATCGCCGCGGTCAGTGCAATTGCGCTCGGTGGCTACGCTTTTGCTCAACCCGCGGGCGGCTTTGGTGGAGGCCACGGCGGCTGGCGCGGGCACGCATTTGCGATGGAGCGTTTGACCAAGTCATTGAACCTGACTCCGGATCAGCAGACCAAGGTTCAACCGCTCATCGATCAAGCTCGTCCGCAGATCATCGCCATTCACAAGGATGCGATGCAAAAGGCCCAGGCAGTCGTCGACAACACGATGTCGCAGATCCGTCCGATGCTGACGCCGGACCAGCAAAAGAAATTCGACGCTCTGCAAAAGGCCCGCCAAGACATGCGCAACGCCATGCAGGAAATGCAGGCGGCGATGTCGCAATAACTTCAGGGTTAAAGGGAGTGAACGGCGGCGGCCAGAAATGGTCGTCCGCCGTTTCATTTTTCGGAAATTAGTAACATCGGATTTTCAGCGACCATTCGACATGAAGAAAAAGGTAAGGATGGAATCATCGTTGAAGGAGGAGAACTCAATATGAAGCTAAATCGGATTTTTGTTACCGTTGCTCTGCTGGTCCTGGCCGGTTTTGCCGTGTTGGGATCGCGGGCTTCAATGTTGGCCAGGACCAGGTCGTCGCGGCGGGACGGCATTGGCGAGACCGCACCTATGCTCTCGAAAGAGTCACCACGGCGTTAAAGCTCAACCCCGATCAGTTGGCAGAAACAGAGCCAGTTATTGCCGGCGCCGGTCTACAGATTAGCGCGATTGAAGCAAACGCCCGCAAGAAGAGGCACGAAGTAGTCGACAATGCGCTGTCTCAAATTCGTCCGGTGTTGACTCCGGATCAGCAGAAGAAATTGGACGAGTTACAAAAAGCGCGTGACGACCTGCATGCTGCGAAAGACAAAGTCCACGCGTTGACGAGCCGACAGTCAGTGGATGACTGCGCTGAGGACAACGGCCTCTACGAACGCTTCCTCAGCGAAAAGAGAAAGAGCACGATCCCGAGGGCGGCCAGGACCGCGGCGACCACGAATCCGGCGGTCGAAATTTCCATCCGAGAATGGAAATTCATTTTCATCCGCGCGGCGATGCCGATCAGGAAAAACAGAAGCCCGGTATAAATCAAAATTACACTAATCCCCTTCTCGTCCTCGGCTTTCATTTCAAGAGCTGATTCGCAATTGCATCGGCGATTCCGCCTGGAAATTCAAGCCGCGATTTACTCTCCAGCAACTGTTTTGAAATCGCTAATACTTCCGGCCCTAAAAATGATCAGCTTCCCATGGCCATGAACATCGCCGGTTTCGGCAAACCACGGCTTCCCCGGCCACTGATGCGGCGTCATCGGCTTATCGTCGAAAATTGTCTCGACATAATCGACGGGGACGTGCTAGGGGTCGGAAAGATCCTTCGCCGCGCAGGATGACCGTCGCGTGTCCGACGGTCAGTTCGTCCTAAATTTCTCGGACGCTGTGACCCATTTGCCGCCCGGCGAAGTGAGAATCGGCAGTTCTTCCATCATGAACTGCGTTTTGCCGAGCGCTCCGATCATCCGAGTGCCGGTGGCGTGATACCACCAATCACTCATCTCTTCGCCGGTGTGGCAGCCCCAACTCTGGATGTAAGCGTTCCGCGCAAAAACGCTGCCGTGAATTTGCCGCAGCTGCGATTCGTGCAGGAACGATTTAGCAGAACTGTCGACGTTGCTACTGTAATCGAACATGAAACAGGCTCTGTTCGAGTGTCCGAAATATTCAAAGCCCGCGACCTTCAGCTGTTTCCGGTCGTGGCCGCTGTTCAAGTAATTGATGACGTCGTCGCCGTTCCTAAACCAAACCAGGTTCAGTTTAAACTTGTCCCGCACGGTTTCGATCAAGGCGATCAGGTCTTGATTTTCTTGCGGCTGGCGATCGAGATAACCCTGTTTGTAAACGAGCCAGGTTATCGGCGCGTCCGGTCCGAGTCCGTCGCGGAGCTGTTCGGTGCGAAGCCGCGCGGCGCGAACGAAATTCGCCCACCAATGATCGTGCGGCTGGGACTTGTATTGCTCCCACTGTTTCAGCGACGGTCCGCCGACAAGGATTATCCATTCGCCTTTCGGGACGTTGTCGCGGGCCTGTACTCCCAGAGCGAGGACCGACAACGACGCAATTAGAATGAGGCGTTTCATCGCATTCGAGGGGAAGCAGTATTTATGCAGGAAACCAAAATCCGCAACTTTAGTAGGCTCATTTCACCTCGTCTCGGATCAAATCTTCCCATGTCTGCCGTTTCCGAATCAGCGAGACTTTTTTGCCGCAAACAAGCCCTTCGGCTGGCAGCGGGCGCGAATTGTAATTCGATGCCATCACCAATCCGTACGCGCCCGCACTCATGATCGCGAGCAAATCGCCTTCCTGCAATTCGGGCATTTCGCGATCGAGCGCAAGAAAATCGCTCGATTCACAGACCGGCCCAACGATGTCGATTTTGGCTATCCTCCTCTCCCGTTGACTCTTGGCCTTCTCGACTGGAACAATCTCGTGGTAACTCTGATAGAGCGCGGGCCGGATCAGGTCGTTCATTCCCGCGTCGACGATCGCAAACGTTTTCTGGCCGGACTTTTTCATGTATAGCACGCGGGTCAGCAGCAGGCCGGCGTTGCCAACGAGGAAACGGCCGGGTTCGATGAGAATGCGAATGCCAAGCTCGCGCAGCGGCGGCACGATTGCGTTCGCATAGTCGTTGACGCTGAACGCGGACGATTCGCCGCCGTGTTCGTGCCACCATTTGCCTGACCCACTCTCCAGAGCGCGGCGGTAGATGATTCCCATGCCGCCGCCAATGCTGAAAAACTTAATCTCGTATTTCGATTTCAGATCGCGCACGAGCGGCGCGACTTTGCTGATGGCATCAGCGAACGGTTTCGCTTCCGTGATTTGCGAACCGATGTGCATCTGCACGCCGACGACGTCGATGTTCGGCATCTTCGCGGCACGTTCGTAAACGCACGCCGCGTCGCCAAGCGTGAGCCCGAATTTGTTCTCGTGCGATCCGGTGGCGATATATCTGTGCGTGTGCGGATCGACATCGGGATTAACACGGAGCGCGATCGGAACGCGAGTTTTTTTCGCGGCTGCAACGGTGTCGATGTATTTCAGCTCCGGTTCGCTTTCTACGTCGAAACTGTAAACACTCTGCTCGAGCGCGTATTCGATCTCGTCCCGCGTTTTGCCGACGCCCGCAAAGGTGCACTTTTTCGGATCGGCGCCAGCTTTGATCGCGCGAAATAATTCGCCACCGGAGACGATGTCGAATCCGGCGCCGGCTTCGGCGAGCAGTTTTAGGATGGCGCGGTTCGAGTTCGCTTTAACCGCGTAACAAATCAAGTGGTCGAGGGGCGCCAGCGCGGCGTTGAGCCGAGCGTAGTGATCGAGAATTGTGGCGGCACTATAAATGTAGAGAGGCGTACCGAACTTCTCCGCGGCCTGCGTAAGATCGACATCCTCGCAATAAAGTTTGCCCTCGCGATATCGAAACGAATGCACCAGTAAGTGTAGCAGACGCGTTGTGTTCTAGCACTGACCAAGTAGAATCCGGCGCGCGTCGGCATGCTAACCTTTCGATTCACGTTTGTTTTCCAGATCGCCGTTACGGCCGGCGCGTTTGCGCAACTACCGGAGTTGCGCGATTTGGATACTAGCGGTTGGGACTGTCTCTCTAAATTAGAAGGCGACGCTAGAACGCAGGACGGTAAGGGGCGCAACCAACAGAAGAACCGATTCCGGATTGATCTGGCAGGACTGGATATTCCATCGGTTGAGACCGCTTCCTTCCTCGCCGGGGTCGCACATTACGATCGCCAGATCGAAAAGAGCGCGACATGAATCCCGAACAAAAGACGAAAGTTGCCGAATTCGGGCGTTCGACCGGTTGGAAATTCATCCGGTGCTGAGAATCCGAGGAGCTGGGGACGGTGTAATCGCGTGGCTGGACAGTGCCGAAGCCTTGGCGTACCGATGCGCTGGGCAA
>Ga0182038_10000065_pt1 | contig 50041 bp, 43 predicted proteins | sample sta12Can44000108_FD_125976 | JGI IMG/M metagenome (GOLD analysis project Ga0182038, IMG submission 125976) | Lab enrichment of tropical soil microbial communities from Luquillo Experimental Forest, Puerto Rico - statanox.12C.anox.44.000.108 | ecosystem: Environmental > Terrestrial > Soil >...
ACGTGCCCCATTCGTTATAGCCGTGGTTGCGGCAGTGCTACTGATGCAGCCGCCAAGCGCTCATGCGCAAGAACGTACACCTTCTCCTGTTCCGCAAGTGAGGGAACAAGAACAAGCTGAGAAGCAGGAGAAGGCACTCCGTCGGAAAGAGATCGACGAGGCCTACAAGGCCACGATTAAACGAACTCCAGAGGTCAAACAATCAGTCGATCCTTGGAGCAATATGCGCATTGCTCCTCAGAAATAGTGTCGCTGTATCGTCATGAAGCTGACACACGTAACCTCACTGCAACAGTCAGGGAAATTCGTAATCCAGACCAACCTAGACGCTATGAATTACAGGTAGGATGTTAACTCCGGCCTCATCGATTGGGCGCATTTCATCGGTTGGGGACGGAAAGGATCGGGGGCTTTCCTCCCACTCATAGGCTCCTGATTTCTAAACTTGCATAGGATGGTGAATGAGATCGGGAGCCGCCTTCAATGCTCACCGTAGAGCGGCTCCCGATTTTCCAAATGAAAAAGATAGTGGCCCCGATCCGGGGGCTTTGGGGACGGGGGCATGGGATCGGGGCCGTTGCTCTCTCTTGGGGATCGAGAGCGCCCGGATTTTACTCCTCGGCCCATTTCAACAATATGACTTAATTAGCAATGCTGCGCCGCAGAGCATTGCAATGATGGCTAGAGTGATGTGGCGGGCCCTACCTATCGATGCAAGAATTCGGGGGCTACTCACCGAGCTTGGGTGGCGATGGGAGCGGCCCCCGATCTCCTTCCTCCCAACCGATGAGGTCACCCAATCGATGAGGTCGGAGCCAACATTCTAACCGCAATTCATAGCCATGAAATATATTGGCAGTGTGTTACTGCACTAACTGATGACTGTTAGTGGCTTCAACTTGCCGGTTAGACCCTTCTAACTATCCGATCAGGGACGGAGGATTGTTCGATCATCTTCGGTGCTGGTGGTTCGATAGTTGTCACTCCGTTGCTTCGAGCCATTGCCCTAGCAAGTCGATCAGCAAAATCCCCATCGGTGATCTGCGCCGTCACTGCTAACTTCGGCACCTCGAACGGCAAAGCTGCAATAGCAGCTCGCATCCTTGTGCTTAGTGGCACATCAGGGTTTCGATAAACCGTCCTAAGCAAATCCAAGGCGCTATGCTCAACTTGCTCCATTTCCTGCTTCCATTGCTTGGGGACTATGGGGACTATTTTTCCTTTTTCTAAAGAAGAAAAACCGGGAGAGTGTCGCCGCTCTTTGAGTTCAAGTTCGATTTTTCTCGGCTACCCATGGGCGTCGATTTTCTTCTACTACCGCAGAGGGTCCCTGGTTCTGGACAACGGGGAGTTTTAGTCCCCTTAGTCCCCGGGGAGGATTTAGCGTTTGCGGATTTCAAATCCATCTTTGTCACCCTCGCCGGTTTGACGGAGATCGAGGCCGAACTCGATCTCGATGTTGCAGGTTTTTCGGAGGATAGGCACGGCTCGACGGAGTTGGCGGCCAAGCCAAGTGTCGGTTTTAGGCCAGGTCTTGTGTTCGAGGAGGTGGTTTTGTTTGGCTTTGGCTACGGCTTTTCGTAGCGCATCCAATAGCGGCTTGGTGTTGCCTCTCCAGCCTTCGGGGTTGAGGTCGATTAGGAGTTTGATGGCTTGAGCCACGACGTCTTGTTTGAAGGCTAGTCGCATTGCTCGCTCAGAGTTGGTGGATAGAGCGCTGAGGAATTCACCTTCTTCAAACCCAAGCGCACAGCAACCAGCTTCGGCAAACTTGGCAAAGTCAGGCATTCTGAAGCGACCGTAACCGCTTAAATCAACTCGATCAGCGCCAGCTATTGCACCAGCAACCCCATCGAGCAATGTGCCAAGTATCCTTGGGTTTGCTTCTTTGAAACTTCCCCAAAACTCGTCTTCGCCTCGCTGCTTGTCTTCATCCATCGCAGGCAATTCCACGACGATAGACCTATCCGCAAGATCGGCTCTATCGGCCAGATCGTCAGGAATTGCATTGATGATGATTGGCCTACAAACTTGCATTAAGAATTAAGCGGATAGTAAGTGGTAGTAAGCAAAATCCTGTCGTGCCCTGTCGGTCCTTGGCGGTCCCTGACGGGGAGAAAGTTGCTGAGGCAGAAGGTGAAGTGACGCGTTATGGCTGTGGGACCGGAAAGGATCAAATGCCTATATCTCAGTTCCGTCGACTGAGGCGACGCGCGAGCCAGACGATGTAGACGCCAGCAAGAGCAAGTGCGAGGCCGAACCACGTGATGGCATATTGCAGGTGATTGTCGGGCAAATGCGGCTCGAGCTTGCCCGGCTTTGGCAACCCGCCGGACGGCGTCGGTCCCTCCTGGTCAATGTAGAATGGGGCCGCGGTCGCCCATTTCTTGAACGTGGCGATCGAATTCGAATCACGCAGAAACCAGATGTTGTTTTTGGGATCGTCAGCCGGCGTAAAGGAATTGCGCGTCTCTGGCCAGCGCAACACGCCAACAATGTCGACTATGCCGTGCGGTGTGCCTTCGGCGCGCGTCCCCGGGTCTTTGCGATCGGCAGGCACAAACCCGCGATTGACGAGGATGATGCTGCCACCGGCAAGGCGAGCCGGCGCAAATACCCAGTAGCCCGGTCCTTTGACATCAGGACGCAACGGAGACCCGGCCGTGTAAACAAGCGCCTCCTCTCCGTCGAGGAATTCGGCTGGAAATGCGACTCGGCGAAATTCCTCTTCGTCTTCACGAAGCTGCTGCCAACTGGAACGCGGCGGGAGATCTTCTGGCGCACCGCCGAGCCGGGTATTGATCGTCGTAATGAGATTTTCCTTCCAGACCTTTCGGTCGAGTTGCCAGACACCAAGCCCGATCAGAATCACGAGGCCAGCGAACGCCATGAGCGTCGCATCCAGGACGCTGCCTTTCCGCTTGGGGCGTGCCTTACTCACATCTCACCTCGGCGATCGAGACGGCCTTCCGCGGCCTTGTGATGATATTGCAGCGCTATCAACAGTCCTTTGACCATGCGAAGGGGCGCAAGGGTCACAATCAAGATCAGCGGCAACCACAAAACAGCATGCACCCAATATGGCGGCTGATAGACGATTTCCGTGATCAATGCGGCAAAGACAACAATGAAGCCCGCAATGAGGATTACAAACACGGCCGGGCCATCGCCGGAATCGGCAAAACTGAAATCGAGACCGCAGTGTTCGCACTTTGGGCGAACCGACAGAAATCCCATGAACAGATGGCCCTCCCCGCAACGCGGGCAGCGACCGCGAAGACCGCGGCCGATCGGCAGGTGGCCGTGCAGTGTTTGTTCGGTCATGCGTTTCTGATTTCAAAATAAAAGGGCGGCGCGATGACGCCGCCCTTTCAGCAACCATCCATCAAGGGTCACTCGTGCGCCGCGCCAGATCCCCAGACATATATACAGGCGAACAGGAACAGCCAGACCACGTCGACGAAGTGCCAGTACCAAGCGGCGAATTCGAAGCCGAGGTGCTGTTTCGGCGTGAAGTGCCCGGCCATCGCACGAAACAGGCAGACGGTCAGGAAGATCGAGCCGATGATTACATGTGCGCCGTGGAATCCGGTCGCCATGAAGAAGGTGGCACCATAGATATTTCCAGCGAAGTGAAAATGGGCATGCGAGTATTCGTAGGCCTGGACGCCCGTGAAGGTCAGGCCAAGGAGGATGGTGAGAATCAAACCCCACTTCAGTCCCTTCCGATCATCCTCAAGCAAGGCATGGTGCGCCCAGGTTACCGTGGTGCCTGACGTGAGCAGGATCAACGTGTTAAGCAGCGGCAAATGCCAGGGATCGAATGTCTCGATTCCTTTCGGGGGCCAGACGCCTCCTGTTGCCGCGAGTCGACCGATATCGTTGGCCTCGCCTGGAAACAGTGCAGTGTTGAAGTAGGCCCAGAACCAGGCGACGAAAAACATCACCTCGGAGGCGATGAAGAGGATCATCCCGTAGCGGTGCGAGATCTGCACAACGCGCGTATGAAAGCCCTCGTATTGGGCCTCCCGGATGACGTCGCGCCACCAGACGACAAATGTGTAGAGCACGCCCAGCACGCCCACGCCGAAAACGAGCGGCGCCGCTGCGTACATATGATGCATCCAACTGATGGCGCCGACCGCCAGGACAAAAACGGATATAGAGCCGACCGCCGGCCACGGACTCGGATCGACCAGATGATAGTCGTGTTGTTTGGCGTGAACGTCGGCCATCTTCTTAGTCTCCGTTAGAGCTTGCTCAGATTTTTCTTGGGCGCTTCAACCGTCGGCTGATCCGGCTCGCGCAGCCGGTAGAACGTATATGAGAGCGTAATGGTGTTCAGGTCGTTCTGATCGCTATCCTTGACGAGTGAGGGATCGACATAGAACACCACCGTCATTTCGCGGGTCTCGCCAGCTTTCAGGCGCTGCTCGGTAAAGCAGAAGCAGTTTATCTTGCTGAAATAGGCGCCGACCGTCGGCGGTGAGACGTTGTAACCGGCCTGCCCAGTAATTTCCCGCGCAGCCTCGTTAACGACTTTGTAGCGGACGGTCGCCACCTCGCCGATACGCACCTGGGTCTCATTCTGCTCCGGCACGAATTTCCAAGGCAGCCCGGGCGCAACGTTGGAATCGAAACGGATGGTGAGAGTGCGATCGAGCATGTGATCGGGCGCCTTTTCCGAAACCTGAGTAGTACCGCCGAAACCGGTGGTCTTACAAAACCAAGTATAGAGAGGGACCGCCGCGTAGGCCGCACCGACCATGCCGACAACCAAAGCTCCGCAACAAGAGGCGACAAAAACATCGCGTCGCAACAGTCGTTGATCGGATTTGCGGGGTCGTTCGGTCATCGCGCTAGATCGGGCGGATCAGAACGCCCGGCCCTTTCACCAAGGTCATTGCGTAGAACAACACAACCAGAGCTGCCAGTGCCAGAGCAATGGCAATCGAACGGGACCGCCGCGCGCGTTTCTGTGCTTCGGTGAGCACGATGCCGTCGTCGTCAGAATTCTCGCTCATGGCGATTTCCTTGCTCACGCTGCCAATCGGGCGATCAGCCCGCCCCATCCGCGTTCGACCAGCAGCACCGCAAACAGAAGAAACAGATATAGGATCGAGAAGGCGAAAAGATTACGGCTTGCACGTTCCGCTGGGCGGCTTTCGCGAAAAACCTGCCAGCCCAGCATCACCATGATGGCACCGGTCACGAGGGCCGTGACGCCGTAAAGCGCGCCGGTATAGCCGAAAGCCCAGGGCGCCACTCCGAGCGGTACAAGAACGAGCGTATAGAGGATGATCTGACGCCTGGTGCTCGCGTCACCCGACACCACGGGCAGCATCGGAATACGCGCTCGCGCATAATCTTCGGTGCGGTAAAGCGCCAGCGCCCAGAAATGCGGTGGCGTCCAGAAGAAGATGATCAGAAACAGCAGGACGGGTTCGAGACTCAGCGACCCGGTCACCGCCGCCCAACCGATCATTGGCGGGAATGCTCCGGCGGCTCCGCCGATGACGATATTCTGCGGGGTCGAACGCTTGAGCCAGATCGTATAGATCACGACATAGAAGAAGATTGTGAAGGCAAGCAGCGCCGCTGCCACCCAGTTCACGAGTAGCCCTAGGACGACAATGGCGAACGAGCCGAGCGTCAGGCCGAACGCCAGCGCTTCGCCCGGACGCACGCGCCCCATCGGCACAGGACGGCGTGCCGTGCGCGTCATCAGCGCGTCGACATCGGCGTCGTACCACATATTGAGCGCGCCAGCGGCGCCAGCACCAACAGCAATGCAAAGTAATGCGGTAAAGGCAGCGACCGGATGCAGCGATCCGGGGGCAACTGCGAGGCCTACCAAAGCGGTGAATACCACGAGCGACATGACCCGAGGCTTCATCAGCGCGATGTAGTCGCCGACGGTCGCCAGGCTCGGCTCACCAACGCCGGCGACGAGCGGACCGCGAACTTCTACACCTTCGCTGACAAGTGACATGAGCTAGGCCGGCGCCCTATTTGATCCGCGGCAGCGTTTCAAACTGATGGAACGGCGGCGGCGATGACAGCGTCCACTCCAGCGTGGTTGCGCCAGCACCCCACGGATTGTTTCCGGCCACGCGCTTCTTGGCGAAAGCCTCGATCAGTCCGAAAAAGAAGATGATCACGCCAAAGCCGGAGATGTACGACCCGAACGACGAGACCATGTTCCAGCCGTGGAACGCGTCCGGATAATCGACATAGCGGCGCGGCATGCCGGCGAGCCCGAGGAAATGCTGCGGGAAGAAGACGAGGTTCACGCCGACGAAGGTCACCCAGAAGTGCAACTTGCCGATGGTTTCGTTGTACATGTAGCCGCTCATCTTCGGGAACCAGTAATACCAGCCGCCGAAAATGGCGAAGACCGCGCCGAGCGAAAGCACGTAGTGGAAGTGCGCCACCACGTAATAGGTGTCCTGTAGAACGCGATCGACACCCGCATTCGCCAGCACGACGCCGGTAACGCCACCGACCGTAAACAGGAAGATGAAACCAAGCGCCCACAGCATGGGCGTGCGGAATTCGATCGAGCCGCCCCACATGGTGGCGATCCACGAGAAGATTTTCACGCCTGTCGGCACGGCGATCACCATCGTCGCCGCGATGAAGTAGGCCTGCGCGCCGGTCGACATGCCGACCGTGTACATATGGTGCGCCCACACCACGAAGCCGATGCCGCCGATTGCGACCATGGCGTAAGCCATGCCGAGATAGCCGAACACCGGCTTGCGGCTGAAGGTCGCGACGATCTGGCTGATCATCCCGAAGCCCGGAAGGATCAGGATGTAAACTTCGGGATGGCCGAAGAACCAGAACAGGTGCTGGTACAGGATCGGATCACCGCCATTGTCGCCGGAGAAGAACGTCGTTCCGAAGTTACGGTCGGTCAGCAGCATCGTGATCGCGCCCGCGAGCACCGGCAGCGCCAGCAGCAGCAGGAACACCGTCACCAGGATCGACCAGACGAACAGCGGCATCTTGTGCAGGGTCATGCCCGGCGCACGCATGTTGAAAATGGTCGTGATGAAGTTGATGGCGCCGAGGATCGAGGAGGCACCGGCAAGGTGCAGCGCCAGAATACCGAAATCGACCGCCGGCCCCGGATGTCCGCTGGTCGATAGCGGCGCATAGAGCGTCCAGCCGGCGCCGATACCGTTTGATCCTGGCTCCCCCTCGACAAAGGTCGATGTGAGCAGCAGCGCGAAGGACGCCGGCAGCAGCCAGAACGAAATGTTGTTCATGCGCGGGAAGGCCATGTCCGGCGCGCCGATCATCAGCGGCACGAACCAGTTGCCGAAGCCGCCGATCATCGCCGGCATCACCATGAAGAAGATCATGATCAGGCCATGCGCCGTCACGAACACGTTGAACTCGTGCGGGGTCGGGAAAATCTGAATGCCCGGGTTCTGCAATTCCATCCGGATGGCGATCGACATCAGGCCACCGATCACGCCGGCGACGAGCGCGAACACCAGGTACATCGTTCCTATGTCCTTGTGGTTCGTCGAGTAAACGAAGCGCCGCCAGCCGGTGGGGTGGTGCTCATGCGCTTCGTGCGCATCGTGTGCGTGCGCATCGCGGGTGGCGTGTGGAGCAGCCGTATTGCTAGCCATCGTTATTGTCCTTCGACCTCATCATTGTCGCCAGCGTAGTCTTCAGTCGGCACCACCGGCCGCAGCCACTGTGGTCGCGCGGCTGCCGTCGGTTGCATATTTCTTCTTCGCGTCCTCAAGCCAAGCGCTGTAGTCCTTCTCGTTCACCACGCGCACCACGATCGGCATGAAGGCGTGGTCCTTGCCGCAAAGCTCGGAGCATTGTCCGTAGTATTTGCCTTCGCGCTCGGCCTTGAACCATGTCTCGTTGATGCGGCCCGGGATCGCGTCGATCTTGATGCCGAACGCAGGCACCGCGAATGAGTGGATGACGTCGCTGCCGGTCGTAAGCACGTGCACGATCTTGTTCACCGGCACGACCATCTCATTGTCCACCGCGAGCAGGCGCGGCTGTTCGCACTTGGTGCGTTCCGGGTCGCAGGCAAGAAGCGAGTCGAATTCGAATTTGCTGTCGGGGTAGCTGTAGCTCCAGAACCATTGCTTGCCGGTGGCCTTCACGGTCACATCCGCCTTCGGGACATTGAGCTGGAAAAACAGCAGGCGGAACGATGGCACCGCGATCGTTACAAGAACGAGAACCGGGACGACTGTCCACAGCACCTCGATAGCGGTGTTGTGGGTCGTGCGCGAGGGAACCGGGTTGCTGCGCGCATTGAATTTCACCATCACCATGATCAGCAGCACCAAAACGAAGAGCGCGATCGCCGAAATCACCCACAACAGGAAGTCATGGAACCAGATGATATCATCCATCACCGGGGTTGCGCCCTTCTGCATGCCGAGCTGCCAAGGCTCCGGCTGGCCCGCCGCGGCTAGCGCCACTTTCGCGGTCATGAGGGGCACGCTTGTGCCGATGAATGTGATCAACCGCTTGAGCACCAGCATTGTTCAATGCGCTCCTTCGACGAAAAAACGGCCTTGCTTCAGGCCCCTTTTTTGCCGCCCACCACAGGACATGATGTTCGGCGCGACCCGCTGAGCACGGCATTGCCACGGGCGTGGCAGCTTGGGCGGCGCAACGGGACGGGGGGAAATCCCGGCCTCTCAAACCACAATTCCAGTCCTCCCGCAATGAGCCTTATAAGGGCCCGCATGCGACAAACGGCTTATCCAAGCTTATCCAAAAAGGGCAGTAGCGTCCGCCTTATAGCCGCGCCCCCCAACGGCCATACTTGCTTGACAGGACCGCCCGGGCATGACCGAAAGAGGGCGAATAGAATGCTGTCCGGGCCGCGATTCGCCTGTGCTTCGGGGTATCAAGGTGGGCGCGCTCTGGATTGCAAAGGATTGATCATGGGAATTTTCGGGCTTGGCAGACGGGCTTTGAGGGGCGCGACGCGACGCAAGGCAATCTTGCTGGGCGTGTTGCTGACGCTCGCGGGTGCCGGACATGCCTTGGCTCAAGGTGCGGTCAAATCGGTGCACAGGGACTGGCAGATTCGCTGCGATACTCCACCGGGAGCCAAGTCCGAGCAGTGCGCCCTCATTCAGAGTGTAACGGCGGAAGACCGCGCCAATGTCGGTTTGACCGTCATCGTGCTCAAGACCGCCGACCAGAGAAGCCGCCTCATGCGCGTGGTTGCCCCGCTGGGTGTGCTGCTGCCGTCAGGGCTGGGGCTCAAGATCGACCAGGCTGATATTGGACGGGCGGGTTTCGTGCGTTGTCTACCCAACGGGTGCATAGCCGAAGTGGTCATGGACGACGAACTCATCAAAAAACTTCGTACCGGCAAGAGCGCGACCTTCATTATTTTCCAGACACCGGAAGAAGGTATCGGCTTCCCAATGAGCCTTGCCGGTTTCGGCGAGGGCTACGACAAGCTGCCGTGACACCCCTCGCGGCCAGGCTTCCGCGACATTATCTTTGGGTTCGCGCGTGGCGGAGCCAAGCATGACATCACCCTCCTCTCTTATCGACCGTGCCGGACTCGATCGCGGCAAAGTGCTCAAGATCCTCGGACGCGGGCTTGATAGCGCGGATGACGGGGAACTGTTCCTTGAGTACCGCCAGGCTGAAGCCCTGACGTTCGACAACGGCCGTCTCAAGCAGGCGACCTACGATACGGTCCAGGGATTCGGCCTGCGCGCGGTGAAGGACGAAGCCGTCGGCTATGCGCACGCCTCGGACCTGTCCGAAAGCGCGCTTGAACGCGCCGCCGAAGCGGTCCGCGCCGTCAAAGGCGGACACAGCGGAACCTATGCCGAGGCGCCGGCGCGCACTAACCGCAAGCTCTATGACGACGAAAATCCTTTGGGCTTCCCGGCCTTCGAAGCAAAAGTGAAATTGCTTGAGTCGATCGATGCCTATGCCCGCGAGAAGGATGCACGCGTCCGGCAGGTATCGGCTAGCGTCGCGGCGAGTTGGCAGGTCGTCGAAATCCTGCGCGCTGACGGGGAAACCTATCGCGACATCCGCCCGATGGTGCGGATGAACGTATCGATCGTTGCCGGAGACGGCGATCGACAGGAATCTGGCAGCTATGGGTTTGGCGGCCGTGAAGGCTTCCAGCGGCTGATCGAGCCGCATACCTGGCAAGGGGCAGTGGATGAAGCGATCAGGCAGGCCCTGGTCAACCTTCAGGCCATTCCGGCTCCGGCGGGTGAAATGGATGTCGTGCTCGGCTCGGGCTGGCCCGGCGTGATGTTGCACGAGGCGGTGGGCCACGGACTCGAAGGCGACTTCAATCGCAAGAAGACCTCGGCGTTCGCCGGCCTCATGGGGCAGCGCGTTGCGGCCAAAGGGGTCACGGTTGTCGATGACGGCACCATTCAAGCACGCCGCGGATCATTGTCAATCGACGATGAAGGCACACCGACCAACCGCACCGTGCTGATCGAAGACGGAATCCTCGTGGGCTACATGCAGGACAGGCAGAATGCCCGGTTGATGGGGATGGCGCCGACCGGTAACGGCCGGCGCGAATCGCACGCACACGTGCCGATGCCGCGCATGACCAACACCTACATGCTCGCGGGCGATCGCGATCCGAAAGAGGTCCTCGCCTCGGTCAAAAATGGACTTTACGCCGTGAGCTTTGGCGGCGGTCAGGTCGACATCACGTCGGGCAAATACGTGTTTCAGTGCACCGAGGCCTACCGGATCGAAAACGGCAAGATCGGTGCACCGGTCAAGGGCGCGATGCTGATCGGCAACGGCCCTACTGATCTGCATCGCATCAGCATGATCGGCAATGATTTTGCGCTCGACCCAGGGATAGGCACCTGCGGCAAGAACGGCCAGGGCGTGCCGGTGGGTGTCGGTCAACCGAGCCTGCGCATGGACAAGATCACGGTGGGCGGCACCGCGTAGTGATGGAGTAAGCCGAATGCAGAACAACTCGCGCCCTGCCCGATGGATCAAGAATATCGCCGATATCGCTGTTATCGTGCTGATCGTGGTTGCTGCGAAAACCGCAATCGCGGAACCGTTCTACGTGCCATCCGGCTCGATGGAGCCCACGCTGCTGATTGGCGATGAATTGCTGGCGACAAAATTTCCATATGGCTACAGCGCGGCTTCCCTCCCCGCTTTTCTGACCTTGCCGAACACTCCGCGGGTTTTCGCGACTTTGCCCAAACGCGGTGATGTCGTCGTGTTTCGGTGGCCAGGCGACCGGTCGCAGGTTTGGGTTAAGCGCGTCATCGGCTTGCCCGGTGACCGCATCGCCGTGCATCGCGGACAGGTGTGGATAGACGGCGCGCCGGTCGACGTGCGTCCCGCCGGTGAGGGTCAGGTCGAGGTCGGGGATGGCCGCGCGGTATCAGCCGTGCGCTATATCGAGACACTACCCGGCGGGTACGAGCACTCGATATTCAAGATGCTGCCTCGCGCGGCATACGACGACATGGCGGAGGTGGTTGTGCCGCCCAGCCACCTGTTCGTCATGGGGGACAACCGCGACAATTCCTCTGACAGTCGGGTGCCCGTGCGCGCCGGCGGCGTCGGCATGTTGCCGGTGAATGATCTGGTGGGTCGCGTGGACGCCGTCGTTGGCTCCTGGGACCTCGCCACCAAGAATCGCCCGTTGAGCGAATGGCCTTCCGGCTTGCGTTTGTCACGATTTTTTACCGCCGTGCGCTGATCGCGGCCGCTAGCGCACAACACCAGAAATACAACACGGCTTACTCTTCGGCCGTGTGATGTGATCCTTGAGATAGCACCGCGCTGAAGCACCAATGTAGCCCGGCCGCACATAAGTCCACGCACGGCATTTGTTGTCAGCTTCGCACGCTGCCTTGCACGGTGCGCCCGCAGAATCAGCGGCAATTTCAAGACTGCGATAGTCGCCGCCGGCGCGGTCGATGGAATATTCAACTGGTCCCTTGCGCGGCTCAATGACGCCGGCGCCGCGAACGCCGGAAACGCAGCACTTGTCCTCCGTGCGCGCAGGTACCTGGCTCTTCAACCAGCAGGTGGCAATCGCGTTGGCTGTGCGTGGATACGAGAAGCTCCAGGCACGGCAACGTGGGTCGCGTTCGCAGCGAGCGGCGCACACTGCCGGATCACCGTTGCGGATTGGGAAATTCGTGTAGTCGCCACCGCGACGGTCGAACCCGGTTTGGGCATGCGCCGGTAGAAGCGGCGCCCATACGGCCAGAATGAGCGCGGCCGACAGCCAAAGTGGAAATCGCATGCGCGCCCGCCCGAATTCGAGAACCGGTAGCTTTGCCCCGACCGCATGTTAGCGCACCGCTGAAGAATTGTGCAGGAGGGTCTGGGACACATGACGGCGTCCTTGCCCAACAAATGTAAGCGCCCGCCGGAGGGGCCGACGGGCGCGGATCCGGCCGCGAGAGGGGATGATCGCGGATGTCGGATCGAGCGGCCGACGAGAGGGATCGGCCGTTTTCTTACTCGTTACGTCGCCTGCTGCTGAGGCCGTCCCGACACAGGACGCCGTGCGGCCAGGTCGAACTCTGCGCGCCTGATCGAGTGATTCAGGCGCCGCTCCAGAGCGCGCTCACGCAGAAGGGCCGTAGGGTCGTCCCAGAACGGCTCGGAGAACGCATCATGAAGATCGGCGCGCGTGATGCCGATATCGGCGAGCATTCGGCGGTCCAGCCCGGTCAATACGCTGGCCTCGCGCCTGTGGCGGCGCGCGCGAGCAAGCTCTTTGAACCAGTAGGACACCAAGGCCAGCAACGAAGCCAAAGCTCGTACCAGAGCGCTGCCGGCCACGGGCAAAACAACATATTTGGCGCTCATATCAGTCTCCATTCAGTTCGCGGGTTACAGCGCCAAAATCAGCTCTGGCGCCGCCCAGAACCACCCGAAATCCCCACCCGATTCCACTGGAAGCCTAGGGATATTGCACTGCGGGGATTGATTAGTGAAACGAATGTTTTTAATCTGACTGATCAGGAATAGTGATATAGTCAGCCGGCTCTCCCGGCCTATCTAGGACCGCGCCAATGACGGCAATGCTCGATATCGACCAACTGCGCACCTTCATCGCCATTTCCGAAACCGGTAGCTTCACCAAGGCCGCCGAGGTCGTGAACAAGACTCAGTCCGCCGTTTCGATGCAGATGAAGCGGCTGGAAGAAAGACTGGAGCGCCCAATCTTTGCGCGCGATGGCCGCGCGTCGAAGTTGACCGATGATGGACAGCGCCTGCTCGACTACGCGCGCCGGATCGTCAAACTCAATATCGAAACCCTGGCTGCATTTTCCGACGGCGAACTGTCCGGCCGCGTCCGCCTCGGAGTGCCCGACGATTACGCCGACCGTTATCTGCCTGAGATCATGGCTCGCTTCTCGCACAGCTACCCAGCTGTCGAACTGAGCGTAATCTGCGAACCTTCGGTCGATCTGCTTGAGCGCATCGACGCAAACGAAATCGATCTTGCAATCGTCACGAATTGCGAGTCAAAGCGGGCCTCGGAAACATTCCGCAGCGAGCGATTGCTGTGGGTTACGTCAAATCGCCATTCGACTCATCTCGAGGAGCGCATGCCGTTGGCGCTCGGCAGGCCAAGTTGCACGTGGCGACGAATCGCTATCGATCGCCTGGAAACGATCGGTCGCCCCTTCCGCGTGCTCTACTCTAGTTCGAACGCCGGCGCAGTCGCCGCCGCCGTGCTCGCGGGACTTGCTGTATCGGTGCTGCCGGAATCCGGGCTCCGTCCGGGCATGCGCGTGCTTTCGGCATCAGATGGATTTCCGGATCTGCCGAGTTGCCGCGTCGGCCTTGTTCGCAATGCCCACGAAAGCTCGGCGCTCGCCGACGCGCTTGCCGAGCACATCATTTCATCGCTCGACAACCTGTCGGAAGCTGCACAGGCGGCGGAGTAATTTCGCGCCGGAGAAATCAGTAGGCGTATTCGTCGAAGATCGGCTCGACCGAATCGTTCCATTCGCCGTGGAATTTCTCGAGGAGTTCTTCGGCCGGTGTAATGCCGCGGGCGATGGATTCCTCCAGCGGCCGCAGGTAGCGCGTCTCGTCCCAGCCATTGCGGTCGAACCGTTTGCGCCGCCCGAGCCCGCGAGAGCAAAGCCTCAGTGTTTCCTGCGCCAAGGTGAACACATTGCGGTCGCGAATTTCAGCCTTGAATCCCAGCCGCGGAACGTCGTCTCGCAGCTTCTGCCGCTCCGCCGTTGTCCACGACTTGACCATGTCCCAGCAAGCGTTAAGAGCATCATCGTCGTAGAGCAGCCCAACCCAATAGGCCGTGAGCGAGGGCAACCGTCGCCACGGGCCACCATCGGCTCCGCGCATTTCGAGGTAACGTTTGAGCCGCACCTCGGGGAAAATTGTGCTCAGATGGTTGGCCCAATCTGAAATCGTCGGGCGTTCGCCGGGCAGTTCAGGAAGTTTGCCGGCGAAAAAGTCGCGGAAAGATCTTCCCGACACATCGATGTACTTGTCGCCCCGCTTGACGAAGTACATGGGCACGCCGAGGGCATAGTCGGTCCAGCGTTCGAAACCCATCCCATCTTCGAAAGCCCAGGGCAGCATACCGGCGCGCTGGTTGTCTGTGTCGCGCCAGATCTCGGAGCGAAACGAGAGAAATCCGTTGGGCTTGCCCTCGGTGAATGGTGAATTGGCGAACAGCGCGGTCGCGACAGGCTGCAGGGCGAGTGAGACGCGTAGCTTCTTGACCATGTCGGCTTCATTGGCGAAGTCGAGGTTCGCCTGCACGGTGCACGTGCGATACATCATGTCGAGGCCGTATTTACCGACCTTCGGCATGTAGGCCGTCATAATCTCGTACCGGCCTTTGGGCATTTTCGGCATATCGGCACGGGTCCAGTTCGGCGTCATGCCGATGCCGAGAAAGCCGATGCCAAGTGGCTTCGCCACTTCCCTCAGCTGCGCAAGGTGCGCCATGAGTTCGGCTGCCGTCTGGTGCACATTGTCGAGGGGCGCACCAGAGAGTTCGAACTGTCCGCCGGGCTCGAGCGAAATCGCACCGCCGCCGGTGACATCGAACATGCCGATGATGTTGTCGCCCTCCATGATCGGATCCCAGCCAAGCAGACCGTGCATTCCTTCAAGCAGGGCATGAATGCTGCGCTTGCCTGAGTAAGGGACCGGACGGTGGTCGGCCACGGTGAAGGCAAATTTTTCGTGCTCGGTGCCGACGCGGAACTGCTCCTTCGGCTTGCAACCCGCTTCGAGCCAGGCGACAAGCTCGTCGCGCGCCTCGATCGGGGTCATGTCGATCTGATCACGGGCCATGCAGGATTCCGTCGCCGCAAAGGGCCGCGACGTTAAACATGGTGCACCGCAAAGGGCAATGTGCCGGCGCGGATGCAGCAGGAAAAGAATCCAAGGACATGAAAAATTGCGTTCTATTTTTGTTCTTTCGTCAACATCCTCAATGCGCTACTGATTTGCCCGCATGACACAGTTTACCCCGCATCAAAACGAAGCCCTCAAATCGGTTGCCGACTGGCTCAAATCCGGACCCGGCACGAGTAGTGCACCGCAGGTCTTTCGCCTGTTCGGTTATGCCGGCACAGGCAAGACGACTCTCGCAAGGCACATCGCCGATGAGGCGGACGGAGAGGTGAAATTCGCCGCTTTCACCGGCAAGGCGGCATCGGTCATGCGAGGGAAAGGCTGCCGCGGCGCATCAACTATTCACAGCCTTATCTACCGGGCGCGTGAGAGCGGCGAGGAAGTGCCCAGCTTCGATCTCTGGGACGAGGCACCCGCGTCGAAGGCGCAACTGATCATCATCGACGAATGTTCAATGGTCGACGCCGAACTCGGGCGCGACCTCCTCTCCTTCGGCGTGCCGGTGCTGGTCCTTGGCGACCCGGCGCAACTGCCGCCGATCCAGGGCTGCGGCTTTTTCACCGAGGGAGAACCTGACGCGATGCTCACCGAGGTGCATCGACAAGCTCAGGACGATCCGATTGTGCGGTTGTCGATGGATATACGCGCGGGCGACTACATCGAACCCGGGCGATACGGCGAGAGCGAGGTTTTGCGCAAAGGCGACCTCGATCCGGATAGCGTACTCGAGGCCGATCAGGTTCTGGTAGGGCGCAATGCGACGCGACGGGCGTACAACGCACGCATGCGCGAACGACGCGGCTTCGAGGGTGAAATGCCTTTGGCCGGCGATAAGCTGGTCTGTCTGCGCAACAACCGGAAAAAAGGTCTCTTCAACGGCGGACTATGGACCGTGAAAGAACGCGGCGGACGCAAAGACCGCGGCAAGGCCGAGATCATGACCATGCGGCTTCTGCCGGACGACGAAACAAGCACGCGCGGCGTCAAGGTATCGGTACGGCCGGAATGTTTTGTCGGCGGAATCGAGAAGGTGGACTGGGAACGACGCAGGCCGTACGACGAATTCGACTACGGTTATGTGCTGACGGTGCACAAGGCCCAAGGCTCGCAATGGGACGACGTCGTGCTGTTTGACGAGTCTTTTGCTTTTCCCGAGAGCCGTGAACGCTGGCTCTACACCGGCGTGACGCGCGCCGCGAAACGGTTGACGGTCGTGATGTAGCCATAGGACGGCTCGACGCATCCACTACGCCGCTTCCTTCTTTTTGCCCGGCGCGAAGCGCTGATAAAAGCCTTCGTTGTGCTGCGCGAGATCGATCAGCAACTTGTTCGGCGCAAAACGCGCGCCGAACTTCTTGTCCAGCTTGCGGCACAGTTCAACGAAACGCTTGGTGCCCATCATGTCGATCCATGACAGCGTGCCGCCGGAGAATGGCGCAAAGCCAAAACCAAGGATTGAACCGACATCGGCTTCCCGCACATCGGTGAGCACTTTTTCCTCGAAGCAGCGCGACGTTTCCAGCGCCTGAATGCCAAGCAGGCGCAGCTTCAACTCCTCGATGTCGATCTTTTCGGGGTCGAGCTTCTTCAGTTGAAAATCCACCAGGTCGGGCCACAATTTTTTCGGACCATTTGCGGGATAATCGTAGAACCCTTTCCCGTTCTTTCGTCCGAAACGCCCGCGTTTTTCGACCATCTCCCGCAGCAACGTCTTTTGTCGCGCGTCGACGGCTTTGGCGCCCAGATCAGCCTCCGTCGCCTTGAGAATCTTCCACGCGAGATCCACGGCCACCTCATCGTTCAAAGCAAGCGGTCCAACCGGCATGCCGGCCATGCGGCCGACATTTTCGATCATCGCCGCCGGCACACCCTCGGTCAGCATCAGATGGCCTTCACGGATGTAAGTGCCAACGACGCGTGAAGTGTAAAAGCCGCGCGAGTCGTTGACGACGATCGGCGTCTTGCGGATGACGCGCACGTAGTCGAGTGCGGCCGCCAGAGCTTTGTTGCCGGTCTCTTTGCCGAGAATGATTTCGACCAGCATCATCCGGTCGACGGGTGAGAAGAAGTGGATTCCGATGAAGCGGGCGGGATCTTTGAATTCGGAGGCGAGCGAGGAAATCGGCAGGGTCGATGTGTTGGAAGCAAAAATCGCCTTGTCCCCGATGACCGCCTGAATTTTTGCGATGACCTCGGATTTGACTTTGCGATCTTCGAACACCGCTTCGATGATGAGATCGCAGTCCTTCAGCGCCCCGTAATCCGCGCTGGGTGAAATCCGCGCGAGCCATTCGTCGCGCTCGGCGCCCTTCATGCGACCTTTCATGACGCGGTCGCTGAGTGCCTTGTGCAGACCCGCTTTGCCCTTGTCGGCGGTTTCCTGATCGCGATCGATCAGCACCACTTGCAAGCCGGCTGCGGCGCTGACTTGCGCAATGCCGGCTCCCATGAAGCCGGCACCGACGATGCCGATTTTTTTCAGGCTCGTTAGCGGTTCGTTGGCCGGGCGGCGTGCGCCCTTGTTGAGTTCCTGCATCGACACGAAGAGCGAGCGGATCATCGCGGCCGCTTCCGGCGAGCGCAGAATCTTGGCGAACCAGCGCGATTCGATGCGCAGCGCCGTGTCAAACGGGACCTGCAAACCCTCGTAGACAACCTGCAGGATGGCACGCGCAGCCGGATAGTTGTCGTAGGTCTCGCGCCGATAGATCGCGTTGGCCGCCGGGAATGTCATCATCCCCGCCTTGGAATAGACCGGCCCGCCCGGCAGGCGGAAGCCTTCCGTGTCCCATGGTGCCTTGGCCTTGCCGCCAGCCTTGATCCAGTCCTTTGCTACCTTGATCAGGTCGACCTGCGGGACCACCGCATCGATCAGCTTCATCGCCTTTGCACGATCGACCTTGAGTTGCTCACCCTTGAGAAGGAACTGAAGTGCGTCCGCCGGCGGGATCATCCGCGCGACGCGCTGGGTGCCGCCGGCGCCTGGAAACAGACCGACCTTGATCTCGGGAAGGCCGAGCCGTGTTTTCGGATTGTCTGTGGCGATCCGGTAGTGGCAGGCAAGCGCGAACTCGAAACCGCCTCCCATTGCCGTTCCGTTGAGCGCGCAGACCCAGGGCTTGCCGCACGTTTCGATCCGTCGGTAGACCTGCGACAGCTTGCGGCTTTCATCGAACACGAACGCCGCGGCCGCCTCTTCGCCCTTGGTGCGCACCAGATTCGCGAACACAGTGCCCATGCCCTCAAGCATGGTGAGATCTGCGCCGCCGCAGAAGGCGTCCTTGCCTGACGTGACGACCACGCCCTTGGTCGCGGGATCGGCTGTGATCTTGTCGACAAGTCCACCCAGCTCTTCGATCACGCTGGTGGTGATGACGTTCATCGAGCGATCGGCCATGTCCCAGGTAACGAGAGCGATTCCATCACCGTCGACATCGAGTTTGAAATTCGCCATCGGTCGCTCCCTCAATACGGTTCGCCGTTTTTCCTGGTATAGCGTGCGCCCTTTTCGTCGCGCACGACCATCATGTCGATATCGGAATAGTACGCACGGTCGGCAGCGGCGCGCGTGCCGACTTCAATGAGTATAGCGTCGCAATCGGACTTGTTGATCAGGCAATGCCCATCTGACATTCCGGCCTTCCAGGCAACGGCATTGCCGGGCCCGAGCACGGTCTCGCCATTGTCCTCGCATAGGACGACTTCGCCTTCGAGAACGTAGACGAGCTCGTCCTCCTTCTCGTGCCAGTGGCGCTGCGAAGAAGCGGCGCCCGGCTTCAGCGTACAGATGTTGACGCCAAACTGCGTGAGACCGGCGGCACGCGCCAGCCGCTTGCGCGAACGCCCGGCGACCGCCTTGTTGAACGGCGGCGGATAACCGGTCGCTGTGTCGATCGGAATCTTATCGATGTCGATCTTCGGCATCAGTGTCTCCGCCTACACTCGCTCGATGATCGTCGCGGTTCCCATACCGACGCCGATGCAAAGTGTCACAAGCGCGGTTTCCTTGTCGCGCCGCTCGAGCTCGTCGAGCACAGTGCCGAGGATCATTGCGCCGGTCGCGCCGAGGGGATGACCCATGGCGATTGCTCCGCCGTTCACGTTTATCTTGTCGTGCGGAACGTTGAGCGCCTGCATGTAGCGCAGCACCACGGAGGCAAATGCCTCGTTGAGCTCCCAGAGGTCGATGTCCTTCTTTGTCATGCCGGCCTTTTTCAGAACTTTTTCCGTCACCGGGATCGGACCGGTCAGCATAATCGACGGCTCAGAGCCGACATTGGCGAATTGACGGATGCGCGCGCGTGGCTTCAGCCCGGCGGCCTTGCCTGCGGCTTTGCTGCCGATCAGAACCGCAGCTGCCCCGTCGACGATGCCCGACGAATTGCCGGGCGTGTGCACATGATTGATGGCTTCAACTTCCGGATAGCGCTGCACAGCAACCGCATCGAACCCCGCCATCTCGCCCATTTGCACAAAAGACGGCTGCAAGGCAGCGAGCGTCTGCATGGTCGTGCCGGGCCGCATGTGTTCATCTTTTGCGAGAATTGTCAGACCATTGACGTCCTTGATCGGTACAACCGATTTCTTGAAACGGCCCTCGTCCCACGCCTTGGCTGCGCGCTTCTGGCTTTCGACCGCGTAAGCGTCGACGTCGTCGCGCGAAAATCCATATTTGGTGGCGATGAGGTCAGCGGAAATGCCCTGCGGCAGAAAATAAGTCGTGACTGCGATCGATGGGTCGACTGGCCAGGCGCCGCCGGACGCACCAATGCCGACGCGGCTCATCGATTCGGCGCCGCCTCCGATGGTCATTTCGTGCTGTCCCGACATAACCTCCGCCGCGGCGAAGTTGACCGCATCAAGGCCCGAGGCACAAAAACGGTTGATCTGGATGCCCGGCACGCCATCGCCAAATCCGGCGACCAGGGCCGCCGCGCGCGCGATGTCCCCGCCCGCTTCGCCGACCGGATCGACGCAACCCAGCACAACATCATCGACAAGCGCGGGGTCGAGCTTGTTGCGATCCTTGACCGCCGCCAGCGTCTGCGCGGCGAGGTTGAGCGCGGTTACTTCGTGCAGAGATCCGTCGGCCTTGCCACGTCCACGCGGGCTGCGCACGGCGTCGTAGATAAATGCCTCGGGCATGAGCTCTTTCTCCAACCTATCTACTGTCAAATTTGGTGCGAGACTCGGCCATTACAAGCTTCGCGCAATCAGCAGCTTCATGATCTCGTTGGTGCCCGCGTAAATACGCAAAACCCGGGCATCCCGGTACATACGCGAGATCGGATATTCGTCCATATAGCCATAGCCACCGAACAATTGCAGGCATCGGTCGATCACTTTGCCTTGGGTGTCTGTGAGACGGTATTTCGCCATCGAGGCAGTGACCGTATCCAGTTCGCCCCTGACATGGCGCTCAATGCAGTGGTCGAGGAAAACCTTGGCAATGGTCGCATCGGTCTTGCATTCGGCGAGCTCGAATTGGGTGTTCTGAAACTCGATTATCGCCTGGCCAAAGGCCTTGCGTTGCTTGACGTAATCGATGGTCAGCGCGAGAGCGCGCTCCATCATCGCGACCGCGTGCACGGCGACGATCAGCCGCTCCTGCGGAAGCTCCTTCATCAACTGATAGAAGCCCTGGCCCTCTTCGGTACCAAGCAGGCTGGCCGCCGGAAGCTGCACATCTTCAAAAAACAACTCCGACGTATCCGCTGCATCCATTCCGAGCTTCTTCAGTTTTCGTCCGCGGCGAAATCCATTCACGTCGTCGGTCTCAACCACGAATAAGGATGTGCCTTTTGCGCCGGCCTTCGGGTCGGTCTTGGCAACGACGATGATCAAATTGGCATGCTGTCCATTTGTGATGAACGTCTTCGAGCCGTTGAGGAGATAACCGTTGCCTGATTTCTTGGCGGTAGCGCGCACCCCCTGCAGATCAGATCCCGTCCCCGGTTCGGTCATGGCGATAGCGCCCACCATCTCGCCCGTCGCGAGTTTTGGCAGCCATCGCTTCTTCTGATCCTCCGTGCCGTAGTGAAGGATGTAAGGAGCAACAATTCCGGAATGCAACGGCGCGCCGAATGTATCGAATCCGGCGAGGGCAAATTCGCGATTGATCACCGCTTCGTGGGCGAAGGTGCCGCCAGCGCCCCCATACTCCTCCGGCATCGATGCGCAGAGCAAACCGGCCTGACCGGCCTTGGTCCACACATCGCGATCATAGATGCCGGCCTCATGCCAGTGGTCGAGATGAGGAACGAACTCGTCGGCAATAAAGCGTCTCGCCTGCTCTTCGAGCAGGACGAGATCTTCGCTCATCCATTCCGGTCGTGGAACGTTCAGTGCGTCCATCGCGTGGTCTTCTCCCCACTACTTTTTGGCAGGATCCTTCACGTTCTCGATCTTGTCGATCTCGGTGTTCTGCGTTTTGCCGTCTACCTTCTCGACCCTGCGGATATAGACGGTCTGCACGATATCTCGTGTTTCAGGGTCGATTGAAATTTCTCCGCGCGGGCTTTCCCATTTCATTCCCTTGGCGGCAGCAATCAGAGAATCGCCATCGGCTTTGCCGCCGGTTTTCTTCAGTGCCTCGTAGATCAGATGCATGCCGTCCCAGCCGCCGATCGAGAACACATCCGGACTACGATTGAACTCGGCCCGGTACGCTTTCACGAAATCCTCATTCATCGGCGACTTGTGCTCCCAGCCATAGTGGAACACGGTGCGGATACCGACCGCGCTGTCACCCATGCTTCGCAGTGCGTTGTCGTCCATCATGATCTCACCCTGACCGAGGATCTTGGTGGCCGGGATGCCGCGTTCCTGCATTGCCTTGGTCATCGCCGCGGGCTGCGTGCCGCCGGGAATGAAAATGAAGATGGCCTCGGGATCGAGGTCCTTCGCGCGCTGGACGAACGCCGAGAAGTCGGGGCTCGCGACCGGCATGCGTACCGATCCGACGATCTCGCCGCCGGCGTCCTTGAACCCCTTGGTGAACCAGGTTTCGGCGTCGATGCCTGGGCCGTAGTCGGAAACCATGGTGTAGATCTTGCGGAGGCCGTTTTTATAGGCCCACTGACCGAATGTGTTTTCGAGCTGCGGGATCGTCAGCGACGTGCGCGCGATGTAAGGCGACTTCGTCGTGATGACGGAGGTGGCAGCATTCATGACCACCATGAGTTTTTTTGCTTCGGCCGACACGTCTCCCGCGCCCAGCGCTTCCGGAGTCAATGTGAACCCGGCGATGACATCCACCTGATCGCGCACGACCAGCTCCTGCGCCAGGCGCCTGGCAACGTCAGGATTCGGACCGCCGGTATCCTTACGGATGATCTCGATCTTCTTGCCCGCAACAGTGTCGCCGTGCTGTTTGATATAGAGCTTGATGCCATTGTCCATCTGCGTCGCGGTATCGGCGAACTGGCCCGAGTAGGCCATGATCAGTCCGATCTTGACGGTCTGTTGCGCGTTCGCAGAGGATGCCGCCAGAACTGCAGCTACGAGGCAGAAAAGAGTCTTTCGCATGAAGGCCCTCCTAGGAGCCGTTTTAATTGACCATCTGCTTGCAAGGTTAGCGGCATTTGGCGGCGCCGTCACGGAGTTGGCGGTGTGCTGAATTTCGCGATCTTCGACCATCTCGACAGTGACGGCGGCCCGTTGGGCCGCTTTTTCGAAAAGCGTTTGCGTCTCCTCGAATTGATCGAACGGTCAGGTTTCCACGGCTATCATCTTGCCGAGCACCACTCGACCCCGCTCGGAATGGCGTCGAGCCCAAGCGTATTTCTGGCAAGCGCGATACAGCGGACACGCACCATCAGGCTGGGTCCGCTTGTGTACGTGTTGCCGCTCTATCACCCCCTGCGGCTCTACGAGGAAATCTGCATGCTCGACCATCTGAGCGGCGGACGCCTGACTGTGGGCGTGGGCCGCGGCGGTGCGCTCATCGAGCATCAGCGATTTGGAGTCGATCCCGCTCAGGCACCGGCGATGTATCAGGAAGCGTTCGCGGTGCTGATGCGCGCGTTCGAAACCGACGTTCTCGACTTCGAAGGTCGTTACTACAACTACAAGGACTACCTTGTTCAGGCCAAACCCTTACAGCGTCCGCATCCGCCGATCTGGTACGGAGCGCCCCATGCCGATGCGATTGCCTGGGCTGGTCCACGCAGCATCAATGTCGTATCGCTTGGACCCGCCGCCCGGGCGCGTGCAATCAGTGATCGCTATCGTGACGAATGGAAAAAACTCGGACGCGACGGCAGTGCCTTGCCCGGCATCGGTATTACTCGACACATTGTCGTTGCCGAAACAGATGACGCAGCACGTGCGATCGCTGCCGCTGCCTATCCGCGCTGGCGCGATGCCATCGAATTTCTCTGGCGCCGGACAAATGCAGATTTCGTTTTGAAGGATATCTATCCCCGCGATTTCGCGGCGCTTGAGCGCATCGGCCATGGGATTGCTGGTTCGCCCGCGACGGTAAGAGACTATCTCGTCCGCCTGCAGGAAGAGACCGGCGTCAACTCTGTGCTCTGTCAGATGGTGTTCGGCGATATGCGCTTTGACGACGCCGCACGCTCAATCGGTCTGTTTGGCGGAGAAATCATTCCGGCCTTTTCCTAAACGCATAGCTCCGCGTCTGGATTTGTACCCCCGCGCGGTGTTACCAACTGCGCAGTGCCGGGATTTCAACCATGATTGCTCAGACGGGCGGAGGACCCGACGAGATCGAGTCCTCGTACGCGTGGCTGCGCCTTGCCGTCGCCGTAACGATTTCCACGGTTGGTGGCGTCGGCATGTGGTCCTTCATGGTGGCCCTCCCCGCGCTCCAGACGGATTTCGGCGTCAGCCGCGCCGAGGCTTCGTTCCCCTTCACGATGGTCATGTTTGGTTTTGCGGCCGGCGGCGTGCTGATGGGGCGCCTCGCCGACCGCTTCGGCATCGCCGTGCCGCTCGGCATCGGAACGCTCGCCGTCGCGGCGGGCTATCTCGCCACCGGATGGTCACCGAATCTTTGGCTTGTTTCTTTCGCCCACGGCTTGATCGGGCTTGGCTGCTCGGCGAGTTTCGGGCCGTTGATGGCCGACATCTCGCACTGGTTCGTGCAACGACGCGGCATTGCAGTCGCGATCGCGGCGTCGGGCAATTATGTCGCCGGCACGATTTGGCCGCCGGTCGTACAGCATTTCATCGCCACGTCAGGCTGGCGTGCCACGCACATTGGCATCGGTCTGTTCTGCCTCGCAGCGATGTTGCCGCTGGCTTTCGCGCTGCGCCGGCGACTGAATATTCATGAGGATGAGGCGGACAGCGCCACGGGGCGCATGGCGCAGGTTCCGTTTTCACCGGTCACGCTCCAGGCGCTCCTGTGCATCGCCGGAGTTGCGTGTTGCGTGGCGATGTCGATGCCTCAGGTGCATATCGTCGCCTATTGCGGCGATCTCGGTTATGGCGTCGCGCGCGGCGCCGAAATGCTGTCGCTGATGCTGGGATTCGGCATTGTGAGCCGCATCGGCTCGGGCTTCATCGCTGACCGTATCGGCGGCGTGCGTACACTCCTGCTTGGATCCCTCCTTCAAGGCGTTGCTCTGTTTCTCTACCTCTGGTTCGACGGCCTCGCGTCCCTTTACGTGATCTCGGCGCTGTTCGGCCTTTTCCAGGGAGGAATTGTGCCGAGCTACGCCATCATTGTGCGCGAATATTTCCCGCCGCGCGAAGCCGCCACGCGGCTTGGCGTTGTACTGATGGCGACGCTGTTGGGCATGGCCCTAGGTGGTTGGCTGTCGGGCCTGGTCTTCGACCTTACCGGCTCTTACCGCGCGGCCTTCCTGAACGGGCTCGGCTGGAACCTGCTGAATGTTGCGATCATGGTCTGGCTGCTGCAGCGCACGCGGCATCGCATGGCCTTTGCCTGAACGGATGACGACTAGAACGCGTCGTCCGAGAGCTCCATGGTCGAGGCCGCGCCTGCCTCGATCCGCGCAAGACGCGTCGCTGTCTCCGGCAACATGTGCTCCATGAAGAAACGCGCCGTGACCAGCTTCGTATTCAAGCGGGCCGCGGAGCCGTTCGCCTTCGGCAGTTTCGCTAGCGCGGCTTCGGCAATCCTGCACCACATGTAACCGAGTGCGACAAGGCCAAAGAGGTGCATGTAGTCGTATGAGCCGGCGCCTGCATTGTCGGGCTTTGCCATTGCATTCTGCATGAACCACATCGAGGCCTGTTGCAGGTGCGCCAGCGACTGGCCGAGCGGCTTGAGATAAACGTTCATTGCGTCGCTGTTGGCGCGCTCCTTCAGGTAGGTCTGGACTTCGTTGAAGAAGGTCATGATCGCCCGGCCGCCATCCTTGCCGAGTTTGCGTCCGACCAGATCGAGCGCCTGAATGCCGTTGGCGCCTTCGTAGATCTGCGCAATTCGTGCATCGCGCACGAACTGCTCCATGCCGTGCTCGGCAATATACCCGTGTCCGCCGAAGATCTGTTGCGCCAGAACAGCGTTGGCAAAACCGCTATCGGTGAGAACGCCTTTGATCACCGGCGTGAGCAGCCCCATGTGATCGTCGGCGCTTTTGCGTTCCTTTTCATCGTCGGAGCGGTGGGCTACATCGCTCTTGAGGGCAGTCCACATTACCAGCGCGCGCGCTGCCTCGTTGAATGCGCGGATGCTCATGAGAATACGCCGCACGTCCGGATGCACGACGATCGGATCGGCCGGCTTGTCGGGATACTTCACGCCGGAAATCGACCGGCCCTGCAAACGCTCCTTCGCATAAGCCGCGGCGTTTTGGTAGGCGACCTCGGACAGCGCAAGCCCCTGAACACCCACGGCCAGGCGCGCTTCGTTCATCATCACGAACATTGCATTGAGGCCGCGGTTTTCTTCGCCGATGAGCCAGCCCGTGGCGCCGTCATAGTTCATCACGCAGGTGGAGTTACCGTGAATGCCCATCTTCTCTTCTATCGAGCCGCAGCCCACGGCATTGCGTGAACCCAGCGAGCCGTCGTCCTTCACCATGAATTTCGGCACCAGGAACAGCGAAATTCCTTTGGTTCCCGCCGGTGCGCCTTCGATGCGCGCAAGGACCAGGTGAATGATATTTTCCGACAGGTCGTGCTCGCCGGCCGAGATGAATATCTTGGTGCCACTGATCTTGTAGCTGCCATCCGTCTGCTTGGTCGCCTTCGATCGCAACAGCCCGAGATCGGTACCGCAGTGCGGCTCGGTAAGATTCATGGTGCCGGTCCAGACACCTTCGACCATTTTCGGCAGATACTTCGTCTTCAGTTCACCGGAGGCGTGCGTCAGCAGCGCAGCGATCGCACCCTGGGTCAGGCCCGGATACATAGCGAACGCCATGTTGGCCGAGCAGAAAAATTCGTTGACGATTTCGGTCAGTGTCGCCGGCAGCCCTTGGCCGCCGAATTCAAGCGGCACTGAAATCCCGATCCAACCGCCTTCAACAATCTGCTTGTAGGCGTCCTTGAAGCCAGTTGGTGTCGACACGCTTCCGTCGCCCGCGCGCTTGCAGCCTTCCTTGTCGCCGACGCGATTGAGCGGCGTGAGCACCTCTTCGCTGAATTTGGCCGCCTCGCGTAATACGGCCTCTACGACGTCGGGTGCGGCATCAGAAAACCCCGGCAGGTTTCCGTAGTGATCCAGATGGAACACGTCGTTGAGCAGGAACAAGGCGTCATCTACGGGGGCTTTATAAATTGGCATCGTCCCTCTCCCGGCCGGGCGCCGCAAAAGTTAATGGAATGTAAAGCTGGCGATCTCTTGTGCTTCGCACGATCCGGGCGCAATCCCGCCACCGCACAGGTCAAAACTCCGCATGACTATGGAGGTTTTGGTTTACACCTGTATTAAGGCCCGGGAAACGCGAAAAATTTGCGATAAGAGTCAGGCCTTTCTCGATACCGAAGCTTCGCGCGCACGCGACAATTCGGATGCAATAAACATCTCTGTGTAAATTTGCCGCAATTCGGCCAGCGCGCCATCAATGTCGCGGCGCTGGCGTTCGAGCAGATTGATCTGCTCGACACATTTTCGACGACCGATCGGAAGAGCCTTGACGCACCCACGGTCCCGCGCCGACAGCATCTCGCGGATTTCAGTCAGAGTGAAACCGAGTCGTTTTCCCTGCAGGATCAGCGCCAAACGATCCCGGTCTTCGTGGCTGAACAGGCGGGCCGAGCCGTTGCGGCGTGGAGCCAGCAAGCCCTTGCTTTGATAGAAACGCAGGGCTCTCAATGTGACGCCCGAATCGCGCGCAAGTTCGCCGATGGTAAGACTGTCTGCCCCGCGTGAGCCTGAGGGACGTTCGGTGGTACCGTCGGCGTGACGTCGTTCTTCGCTATCCATGCCACCCCTGCGCACCGCCAGCCCACCCCTGCGTACCGCCAGCGTCGAATCGTGCGAATCCTATTCTTGCGGCCAACTGGCCCGGTGGCATTCTGGTGTTCTGCCCGGAAAATATTACGGTCTGCGGAACCTGCGGACAGCTTCGCCTGCCCCCAGTCTTGCCCAAAACTGGGGTACGTCGCCGAAACGTTAACCGCTTGTTTACCGTCGCCGGGAAAAAGTCAGGCGTGGACGAAGGACCGAGCGTATCCACCCGTCGTTAACGCGCGCCGGTTCCGCGAGAGTCGATCCGACTCCCGAAGTCACCACCGCGGACGTGGATGCGAGCAATGAATTTTGGCTTTGCGTCGAGCGTCAAAGGTATTCGAAACGACGCGCGCAGGACGGCGGAAGAAGCTGCGCGACGAGCTGGCCTGCCGCTGAATGACTGGCTTAATGCGGCCATTCTGCAACAGGGTGCGAAACAGGGGATCAGGCCCTCACCACAGACGCGCTTCGAAGACGAGCGGTCTTCCGAAGAACTCTCCGACGTACAACTGCGGTTGGATGATCTCGGACGGCGCCTCGATCAGATTACCCGCAGTGGATTCGCCGCCTACGCCCCAAGGCGTAAACGGGACGAGACTGACCCGCTCGTCGAACAATTTGCACGGCTGGAGCAGCGGATCGAGCAGTCGGCCAGCGACATCACGCGATCGCCAGCGACTGAGATGCCAACCAAGCAGGCCGCGCGCCGGCGTCTCGGCAAAGGAGACAGAGCAACGTCGCCGGACCTGACTGGCCTGGAAAATCAGCTGCGCCGAATTACCGATCAGATCGAAACGCTACGACACCCCGATATGAAGGGAGAGATCGCGGCGCGGCGCTCCGAACTCGCCGAGATCGGCCAAACGATAAATGAGGCACTACCACGACAGGCCATTGAATCCATCGAAAAGCAAATTCAGGAATTGGCCTACAGTATCGTGGGCGGTCGGCAGGCGGGCCTCGATAGCAACGCTCTGGCTGGAATCGAATTTGGACTAGCCGAGTTGCGCGACGCACTCCGCGAGCTCGTGCCGGCCGAAGAACTTTGTGGATACAACGAAGCGATCGAGGCTCTTGGACGCAAAATCGATTTCATAGTCGCCCAAGACGACCCAGCGATGATCGCGCAACTGGACAATCTCTTTGAGACGTTGCGCAATATGGCGGCACATGTCGCCTCCGATGAGACGGTAGGTGCCCTAACCACCCGGATCCAGGCGCTGAGCGACAAGATTGATCACCTCGCAATGGGTGGCGGCGCTGGCGACGCCTTCAACAGACTCGAAATGCGCATCGACGCTCTCAGCCGCGCCGTGTCTGAACGCGCAAACGGCGGCGATACCGCAATAGGGCATATAGAAACGCTGCTCCAGTCCCTGTCCGCCAAGATCGAACAGCTTCAATCGCGTGGAGACTGGACTGCACTTGATCATTTCGAAGGCCGCATCGCCAAATTTGTCGAGCGTCTGGAGGCGACGGATTCCCGGCTCAACCACCTTGATGCCATCGAGCGCGGGTTGGCCGATCTGCTGGTCCACATCAGGGAAATCAGGACACACAAGGAGCCCGACGAAGCGCGAGCAGATACGGCGCCTGGCATCGACTTGCTGAAGCAGGACATGGCGCGCACCCACGACGTGCTCACGGCCATGCATGGAACACTCGATCGCGTCGCCGATCGGCTTAGCACACTCGAAAACGACGTCCGCAGCAATCGGGCTCCTCCTGCCGCGACTGAACACCCGGTTATGGAGCTGACCCAGGTCGTGGACGCCGCGCCAACCCCGATCGCAAAAAGTGCCGTACGACATGACCTGATCACCCAGGCCACGACGACCCCGTCGCGTCACACGATGCCTGAGGACGCCTTGACGATACCGACTGACCCGAGCAGCAGGATTGCGCCTCAGACCGAGGCCAGGGTCGGACTTGATTTGCATGGGGATCGGCCGCTTGAGCCTGGTTCCGGCCGGCCTGGATCGAGTGCAACTGCCGGCGCGCGCATTGCCGTATCGGAAGAGGCGCAGGGAGGTGAACGACCATCCGCAACGGGTTCGAAATCGAGTTTCATCGCGGCGGCCCGGCGCGCTGCCCAAGCTGCAGGCCAGGATCCAAGGAACGGTCAGACGCGCTCTGAACCTTCGAGAAAGACAGCCGACCCACCACTGCGAGCAAAGTTGGCAACGCGAGCCAAAGCGGTCGTGCTGGCGGCCAGCATCGTCGCCATTACCGTGGGGCTGGTGCAAATCACGAGCAATATTTTCCATTTCGGAATTTTCGAAGCCTCCGACAGCAAGGTCGCGGTCAATTTCGAAACGGAGCCCACCGCAGACACGAGCGAAATCCAGAACGGGGAGAGCGAAGCGGTCACTGCCAGCGGGCAGGAGAGAAAATCTCCGGGCGGCAGCGATGTCACAGCTAGTCTGCTCGCGCCGCAGACGCAGCCGAGTTTGACTCCTGCGCCTCAAGCTCCCAAAGGCGATCCCGTCCAATCACTTCTGAATTCGGTGGATGCCGGAAGCCTGTCCGCGTTGCTGAGCCCGCCCTTGTTGAACGTTCCCGCGACGGGACCGGCGCCCTCAGCAAAAGGGGATGTCACCGGCGCGATCGCCCGCACGCCCGCGGATAGCCGAACGGCGCGTCCGGAAGCACCCATCGCGCAGCCACCTGCGACAGACGGCTTACCCACCGCCATCGGCGCTGCGCGTCTGCGCAACGCGGCTACCGCCGGCGATCCCGCCGCGGCCTACGAAGTGGCCATGCGCTTCATGGAAGGCCGCGGTGTACCGGCAAATCTTGAAGAGGCCGCCAAATGGCTGGAGCGTGCCGCGAGCAAAGGCCTCGTACCGGCTCAATTCCGTTACGCGAGCATGCTCGAAAAAGGACAGGGCGTCCGAAAGGACCGGGGCGCGGCGCAAAAACTTTATGCGGCTGCGGCGGCCAAAGGTCACGCTAAGGCCATGCACAATCTCGCCGTCCTCTATGCCGAGGGGGTCGATGGCAAGCCTGACTATGCCAACGCGGTCCTGTGGTTCCGTAAGGCTGCGGACTATGGCGTCGCCGACAGCCAATTCAATCTTGCCGTCCTGGTCGCACGCGGTCTCGGGACCGAGAAAAACATCGCCGAGTCTTACAAGTGGTTTGCACTGGCAGCCGCTCAGGGCGACCGGGATGCGGGCCGCAAACGTGACGATGCCGAGGCCGTCCTCGATGCGCCGGCGCTGGCAGCCGCCCAGGAAGCGGTCAAAAACTTTGCGGTACAGGTCCAGCCGACAGCAGCCATTGCCGTTCCGGAACCTTCGGGCGGTTGGGATCGGGCCGCACCCCCGCCGCAAGACAAGCCGCGCGCGGCCGCCCCACTCTCGATAAGCGCCGTCGCCTTAGGAAAACAGTGACCTGCTCCACGGGCAGGAACTGACGGCCGAAAAGCGAGCCGACAAGCAATCCGCTTCGATCATATTGCTGACGATCGGATGCCTCGGTGCTAGTTGTCATGACGAGAGACGGCGTACCGGTTTATAAAGCACGCCCCAATCCGTCGGACGAGAACGCTTGCAGATCTATCTTCCCATCGCCGATTTGCCCGTGAACGTCTTCCTGATTCTGGGGATGGGTCTCGCGGTGGGCTACATCTCCGGCATGTTCGGGATCGGCGGCGGGTTTTTGATGACGCCGCTCCTGATCTTTGTTGGGATCTCGCCGGCAGTTGCCGTGGCGACCGTTTCCAGCCACATCGCCGCATCCTCATTCACGGGCGCGCTAAGTTACTGGCGCAAGCGTGCGGTCGACATTGCTCTTGCCTTGATGCTGCTCAGCTCGGGCATTCTCGGCACGGCCACGGGTGTCTGGCTCTTCACCGAACTGCGCGCGCTCGACCAACTCGATCTGATGATTGGCATTTCGTACGTCACGCTATTGACCGTCGTCGGCGCGATGATGATTTATGAAAGCGTGCGCGCAATTTTGCGTACGCGTCATGGTATGCCGGCGACGCTGCGGCGGCCGGGCAGCCACACGTGGCTTCACGGTTTGCCGTTCAAGCTGCGGTTCAAGCGCTCCAAAATATATGTGTCGGCGATCCCGGTCTGGGCGATCGGATTCGTCATCGGTTTTGTCGGTGCGATCATGGGCATCGGTGGCGGCTTCCTGCTGGTGCCGATGCTGATCTACTTCCTGCGGGTGCCGACTGCGACCGTCATCGGTACCTCCATGGTTCTGACGCTTGTCACGATGGCTTCCGCGACCTTGATGCACGCGGCGACGAACCATCTGGTCGATGCAGTACTGGCCCTGATCCTGATGGTCGGCGGTGTCATCGGCGCGCAGTTCGGTGCCCGCACCGGGCAGAAAATGCGCGGCGAGCGCCTGCGTCTGCTTCTCGGCCTTTTGGTTTTCGCAGTGGGCTGCCGGTTCGCCTACGAGCTGGTGGTAAAGCCCGACGACCTCTTTTCGCTTCGTTACGTGGAGAGCGGGTGATGCGGCGGATCGCGATCACGCTCGCCTTTATCGCGCTGCTCTGCGGCGCGGGGCCCGCAGTGGCCGAGCGACTGGTGGTATCGTTGTCCAATCATCGCGTGGCCGTTACTTCAAGTTTCGTCGGCGAAGAACTGGTGTTGTTTGGCACCATCGAGCCCGATCCGGTCACCCGTCCGCTGCGCCCGCCTTACGATCTTGTCGTCACGGTCACGGGGCCGCGCCAGACCCTGCGCACGCGGCGCAAGGAGCGCGTACTCGGCATTTGGGTCAACGTGGATTCGCGCGAATTTTTGCGTGTGCCATCCTATCTTGCCATTCTGAGCAACCGCCCCGTCAACACCATCGCCAACCCGGACACGCTGCGCCGGTTACAGATCGGGCTCGACAATTTTCTGTTGCCGCAGCGGATAGGAACCGACTTTGCCGACACGGTGAGCGACGATCCGTTCCGCCGCGCTTTCGTGCGACTGCAGACCCAGCAGGGCCTGTATCGCGAATCTGCCACCGCCGTGACCTTCCTCACGCCAACCGTGTTTCGTGCAGCAATCCCCATGCCTGCCGCAGTGCCGACCGGCAGCTACGGAATCGAGGTTGAACTATTCACCGGAGGGAATCTGGTCGCCCGCACCAACTCGGCCCTGGATGTGATCAAGACGGGGTTTGAACAGTATGTCGCCGACGCCGCGCGCGACTACGGCCTTCTCTACGGAGCAGTGACGGCACTGATGGCGCTGCTGATCGGCTGGTTTGCCAGTGTGATATTCGCGCGCGACTAGTCCGGCAGGCACCGCTTTGCGGTGAAAGTATAGATGCGGCCCTCGCCAAGCAGATAGGCCTTGAACGCGAGCGTCCCGAACAAATCCGCAAAGGCCGCGTCTCTCACATTCAACCCGCCGGTAAATGCACCAAAAGCCGGCAAAACAAGGCGCGTCGCATCGGCGGCAAAGCAGCGGCGGCTGACCGCCCGCCCGCGATGCGCGATTCGGGCCACCGGATGCAGATGACCACTGATTTCGCCGCAACCGCCTTTCGGTTCATGACGGAACGTCAGCCCAGCTATTTTCAGCGTTTCCTGGAATACGCCACCGATTCCTTCGGACGGCTCGGGATCGTGATTGCCGGTAATCCATATCCAGTCGCGTCCACGTTGCAGCCTTGTAAGCGTGTCACGGTCCTTGTCGCTCAACCGTGTCGGGCCACCGCCGTCATGAAAGCTGTCGCCGAGCGAGACGACACAGTGCGGGGAATAGTCCGCTATCAAGGCCGACAGGTTTGCGAGCGCACTCGCGGTGTCATGCGGGGGAAGCATCTGGCCACGGGCGGCAAAACTTGAACCCTTCTCCAGATGCAGATCGGCAACACCCAAAAGCCGCTGCTCCGGCCAATAGAGCGCGCCGCGCGGATCGGCGAGGAGCGGAACTCCGGAGAGGACGATGAGATTGCCCTCGCTTTCCGCCACATTTGGCGCCACTTCGCTCAACTCATCGCCTCCTTGACCAATTCATCGGCCGCCTCGGCCAGCAGTGTATCACCCGCCTCGCCATACACGGTTTCCCGTCCAATCTCGAGCAACACGGGAACCGCCAGTGGCGAGACGTGGTCGAGAGCCTTATGAATGATTCGGCCCCGGATCCGCGAGAGCATTTCACCAAGGCGCTTGATGTCGAGCAGACCGGTCGCCGCGTCGGAACGCGCAGCGCGCAGGAGAATATGATCCGGCTGATGCTTGCGCAGCACGTCGTAGACGAGGTCGGTGGAAATCGTGAGTTGCCGCCGCGATTTTTCCTCGCCTGGGAAACGCTTTTCGATCAACCCGGCAATGATCGCGCAGCTGCGGAACGTCCGTTTCATCAGCGCCGATTCAGCGAGCCACGCTTCCAGATCATCACCAAGCATGTCCTCGTCGAATAACTGGGCGAGCGAGAAGTCGCCGCGCCTGATGTGCAAGGCAATGTCGCCCAACCCCCAGACCGCCAAGGCGTATTCATTGGCGACAAAGCCGAGCGGCCGCAGCCGCGCCCGTTCCAGCCGGCGCGTCAGCAACATGCCAAGCGTCTGGTGCGCCAATCGGCCTTCGAACGGATAGCAGACGAGGTAGTAGTTGGCGGCCCGTGGAAACGTTTCGACCAATAGATCGCCGGCATCCGGAAGTATCGAACGCCATTGCTGGATCTTCAGCCACTCGCGCACCTGATCAGGAAGCGCGCGCCAAGCCTCAGGCTTCGCCAGAATGGCGCGCACCCGCCCCGCCAGATAGGTCGAAAGCGGAAACTTGCCTCCCTCGTAAGCCGGCACCTTCGGGTCAGTGGCATCCGACCGTGAGACGTAAACCTCGTCTTCGACGAGGGCTTCGTATTTGAGAATTTCGCCGGCAAAAACGAAAGTGTCCCCTGGTCTCAATGTCTCGATGAAATATTCCTCAACCTCTCCCAGCAGTCGACCGCCGCGCGGCACGATGGCGCCACTGCGACGCGAGCGCACCAGCCGGACCTTGATCATGTCGGCTTCGACGATCGTACCGACATTCATGCGGTAACGCTGGGCGACCCGCGGATGCGTGATGCGCCAGCGGCCGTCCTTGCCTTGCCTGATCTTGGCAAACCGCTCATAGGCCTTCAGCGCGTAGCCTCCTGTCGCAACGAACTCGACGGCGGCGTCGAAATCGGCACGACTGAGCCCGGCGTAGGGCGCTGCGGCGCAGATCTCCGCGTAGAGTTCATCGGCAATGAACGGCTCTCCACAAGCCCGCCCCAGGATGTGCTGGGCAAGTACATCAAGCGCACCCGTGCGCAATGGCGGCGTATCCTGCGCATTCTCGGCCACGGCATCGATGGCCGCGCGGCATTCAAGCACCTCGAAGCGATTTGCCGGCACCAACACCGCCTCGGACGGTTCATCGAGGCGGTGATTGGAGCGCCCAATTCGTTGCATCAGTCGCGAGCACCCTTTCGGTGCGCCGACATTGATCACGAGATCGACGTCACCCCAGTCTACACCAAGATCGAGAGAAGACGTGCAAACCACCGCGCGCAGCTTGCCCGCGGCCATCGCATCTTCGACACGACGGCGTTGCGCAACATCGAGGGAACCGTGATGAAGTGCGATGGCCAGGTTGTCCTCGTTGGCCCGCCACAACTCTTGGAAAAGAAATTCCGCCTGACTGCGTGTATTGACGAATATCAGCGTGGTCTTGTGCGTCTTGATTTGCGCGTAGATTTCCCCAAGAGCATGACGCGCCGAATGGCCGGCCCATGGCAGATGCTCCTCGGTATCGAGCATCGTGACGACCGGTTGGGCGCCAGCTTGCGCCGTAACCAGGTCGGCAAGCGCCCGACCCTGCGACGGCTGCGGCACCAGAAATCGACGCAGCTCGTCAGGTTCGGCGACGGTCGCGGAAAGGCCAATCGTGGTCAGTTCGGGCGCGAGCTTGAACAGGCGGGCCAAACCGAGCGACAGCAGGTCGCCGCGCTTCGACGTGACGAGCGAATGAAGTTCGTCGAGGACCACACGCTTGAGCGTACCGAACAGATAGGGCGCATCGGCGCTGGCGAGCAGCAGCGCCAATTGTTCCGGCGTGGTGAGCAGAATATCGGGCGGATCTCGCCGCTGGCGCTGGCGCTTTGACGTCGGCGTGTCGCCCGTACGGGTTTCAATCCGCACCGGCAGTCTCATCTCCTGAACCGGAATCTCGAGGTTGCGCGCAATGTCGACGGCGAGCGCCTTCAGCGGCGAAATATAAAGAGTGTGCAGCCCCTGCGAGCGCACCAAAGTTCGCCCGATCGGCTTCAGGTTGCGCGAGCGGATGCCGCGTTGGCTCAACTCCACGAGCGTCGGCAGAAAGCCGGCCAGGGTCTTGCCGCCGCCGGTCGGTGCGATGAGCAGCGCCGAATGTCCCGCACTGGCTTTCCCCAAAAGCGCAAGCTGATGCTCGCGCACCCGCCAACCGCGGCCAGTGAACCAGCGGAGAAAGACATCCGGCAATTGCGGCGTTGCGCTGAAGAGGTCTCGCGCGGGTTCCATGGATTTCAGTGTCCGGCCACAATGATCAATCCGGGCACGGGGACGCCTTTCTCGACGCGCGTGGAGGCAAAATCCAGGCTTAACGGGTTCAGGCCCGACGCCACCAAAGCAGCACGCACGTGCGCTTCGCTGTGAGCGTAACGCAACGTGTCCCGCAAGATGACGTCTCCGTTTTCGTGCGTTTCCACGCTGAAAGCCAGCAGCCCGGATGAATCCATCACCTTTGCAACGGCGTGCAACACCGGCGCAAGGTCGTCGAGATACATAAAAACGTCGGCCGCGAGTACAAGGTGATAGTGGGCGCCGATTTCCGCTTCGCTTGCCAGAAAAGCGAGAATCTCTTTCTCGATCAGGCGGTCGTAGACGCCCTTTGTCCGCGCCTGGACGAGCATTCCCGACGAGAGATCGACACCTACCATCCAGTCGCTGAACGGACGTAACGGCAAAGCCGCGAGGCCTGTACCGCAGCCGAGGTCGAGAACCGAACCGAATTTCATGCGGCGATCGGAGTGCACCCCTTCGATGGCACGGAACAACAGCTCCGGAGCGCGATAGTTCAGGCCGACCGTCAGTACTTGGTCGAAACGGGGCGCGTAGTCATCGAACAGCGCGCGAACGTAGCCTTCTCCCATGGCCCCGCCAGAACGGACGCCCAGGCGCGTGAGACGAAGCGCGGCACCGTGGACGTCCTGCGGATCGGCTGCTTTTGCCTGGCCGAAAGCCGCAACAGCGCCGGCGCGATCGCCCAGCCTTTCACGCAGTTCGCCGAGCATGAACCAGGCCGAGGCATAGCTCGGCGCGAGCTCGAGCGCCTGCATCAGCAGGTCGGCCGCGCCCGTCAGGTCGCCCTTCGCCTCGCGATCGCGGGCCCATTCGAAGCGTCTGTCGGCAATCACATCACCGGAAGACAGGAATATCGGACTGCTCATTCTTTGGTTCTTTGTCGTCTGGCACCGCATAACTATCTAATCACGATGCGCCCTGAAGATATCCTGGTCCCGACGCCGTCGGGTGTCTGTTGCAAGCCCGGTGGCTTTCACATCGATCCGACCCGTCCGGTCAAAAAGGCCCTGATCACGCATGGCCATTCTGACCATGCGCGCGCCGGGCACGGCGCTGTCCTGGCAACGCAGGAAACCCTCGACATCATGCGTCTGCGCTACGGCGACAATTTTGCCGTCAGCACGCAGGCGGTGAGCTACGGCGAAACCGTAAAGCTCGATGGTGTAACTGTCAGTTTCCATCCCGCCGGGCATGTGCTCGGTTCGGCACAGATCCGGGTCGAATGCAACGGCCTCCGTGTCGTTGCCTCCGGCGACTACAAGGATGTTGCCGACCCGACATGCGCCCCGTTTGAGTTGATTCCGTGCGACGTATTTATAACCGAGGCGACTTTCGGACTACCGGTGTTCCGCCACCATGACGCGGAAGGCGAAATCGCCAAGCTCTTGCGCTCTGTCGAGCTGTTCCCCGAACGCGCACACCTGGTCGGCGCCTATTCTCTCGGCAAGGCTCAGCGCGTGATGGCGATGCTGCGTGCGGCCGGACACGATCGACCCATCTATATCCATGGCGCCATGGAAGCGATCACGCGCTACTACGAGAGCCGCGCCATCAATCTCGGGCAGGTTGAGCTGGTACGCGGTGCCAACAAGGCCGAGCTCGGCGGCCACATCATCATCTGTCCTCCCACTGCAATGAGCGATCTGTGGTCGCGCCGCTTTCCGGAACCGGTGACGGCGTTCGCGTCGGGCTGGATGCGCGTGCGCGCACGCGCGCGTCAACATGGTGTCACCTTGCCCCTCGTCATCTCTGATCACGCCGATTGGGACGGGCTGACCGCGACGATCTCCGCCACTGGCGCTTTCGAAATATGGGTTACTCACGGTCAGGAAGATGCGCTGGTGCATTGGTGCCAATCGAAAGGCTTGAAGGCGCGGCCGCTCGATATTGTCGGCTACGGCGATGAAGACGATCCCGGCGCGCAAGCCGAGGCCGAAGCATGAACCGCTTTGCCGAACTGCTCGACCGGCTGGCCTACGAACCCGGACGCAATGCCAAGCTGCGGCTGATCACCGACTATTTACGCGGCACGCCGGATCCCGAGCGCGGCTGGGCGCTCGCGGCGCTTACCGGCGCGCTCAGTTTCAAGCATGCCAAGGCCGGCATGATTCGCGGTCTCATTGCCGAGCGAACGGACCCCGCACTGTTTGCACTCTCCTATGACTACGTTGGCGATCTGTCGGAAACGGTCGCGCTGATGTGGCCTGCCGACCCGACACAGAAATCCAGGTCGGCGCCGACGCTGTCCGACGTTGTACAAACCCTGTCCACGCTCGGCAAAGCACAGCTGCCGGCGCAGATCGCGCGCTGGCTCGATGGACTGGACGAGACCGGGCGTTGGGCACTCCTGAAACTCGTGACCGGCGCGCTGCGGATTGGCGTGTCGGCGCGGCTTGCAAAAACCGCGGTCGCGTCATTCGGCCATCGAGAATCTGACGAGATCGAGATTCTCTGGCCGGGGCTGTCACCGCCTTATCTGGATCTCTTCGCCTGGCTTGAGGGGCGGGCTGATAAACCGTCAACGCGCGACCCCGCGCCGTTCCGTCCGGCAATGCTTGCACATGCTGCAGAGGAATCCGACCTCATCACTCTCAACGCCGCGGATTATCTCGCCGAATGGAAGTGGGACGGCATCCGTGTGCAGGCCGTTGCCGGATATGACGAGCATGGCGAATTGGTTGCCCGGCTCTATTCGCGCACAGGCGAGGAAATTTCCCGCAGCTTTCCCGATCTGCTCGCGGCGTTGCGGCTGCCCTGCGCAATCGACGGCGAATTGCTGATCATGCGCGAAGCCCGGGTGCAGTCCTTCAACGTGCTGCAGCAGCGTCTAAACCGCAAATCGGTGACGGCGAAGCTGATGGCAGAGTTTCCCGCGCATCTGCGAGCCTACGATCTGCTGGCGGAAGGCGACGAGGACGTGCGCGATCGCTCTTTTTCTGATCGGCGCGGACGGCTGCAGGCGCTCATCACCCGGCTGAATGATCCGCGCGTCGATATTTCCCCACTGGTGCCGTTCAAAACCTGGAGTGAGTTGACCGCCGCCCGTGCCGACCCGTCATCGGCTGGAGCCGGTGCAGATGCCGAAGCGGTCGAAGGCGTCATGGTGAAGCGCCGGGACGCGGCCTATGTGCCCGGCCGACCCAGGGGCGCCTGGTGGAAATGGAAACGCGATCCCATGGTGATCGATGCCGTGCTGATGTATGCGCAGCGCGGGCATGGCAAGCGTTCGTCCTACTATTCCGACTATACGTTCGGTGTATGGAGCAAAGGGGAGACCGGCGAAGAGCTTGTTCCCGTCGGCAAGGCCTATTTCGGATTCACCGACGAGGAGCTGCTCCTTATCGATCGTTTCGTGCGGCGGAATACCGTCGATCGATTCGGCCCGGTGCGAGAGGTCGTGCACGAACCGAAATCAGGGTTGGTGCTGGAAGTTGCTTTCGAAGGGCTGCAGCGCTCGACGCGCCACAAGTCCGGTATCGCGATGCGATTTCCGCGCATCAGTCGTTTGCGCTGGGATAAGCCGCCGGCCGAAGCCGATCGGCTGGAGACACTCGAAAACATGCTGACGCAGCGCGAGCATGCTACAATGGCTGCGAATGGAGGCGGTAATGTCTGAAAATCAGGTCGCGCGTTGGGTGGGCGGCTCTCCGATGGGAGTGCTGGTGCGCTTGATTCTGGTGTCGATTCTGGTGGGCGTGATCCTTTCGGCGCTCGGCCTCGATCCGTTCGACATCATCCACAGCATCGAGCGGCTGATCCGCTCGATCTGGAACATGGGTTTTGATGCGATCCGCTGGCTGTGGCGCTATTTCCTGCTCGGCGCGGTGATCGTTATCCCCATCTGGTTCATCATGCGCATGGTTAATGCGCCGCGCGGGCGGTAGATCCTAGCCGGGCCAGCTCTCCGCGGTGATGGCCGCCGCGTCGCTGCCGACCATCGATGCGAGCGAGTTGCGGTGGCCGCGCTTGAGTGCGGCCGTCAGGTCGGCCTTGATCTCCGAAACCAGCCCGATGCCGTGATAGACCAGTGCGCTGTAGAGCTGCAGCAGCGTCGCGCCGGCCTTGATCTTGGCAATGGCGGTGGCGCCGGAGTCGATGCCGCCGACGCCGACGACGGGGAACGCCCCTTCGGCCCGAACGAACGTTTCCGCCAGCATCCGGGTCGAGAGTTTGAACAGAGGTCGACCCGATAATCCGCCCTGCTCGCGCGTCTTGCTGCGGTCGCGCAACGAGCCGGGCCGCGTGATCGTCGTGTTCCCGACGATCATTCCATCGACACGACGTTTGCGAGCGATGCCGACAACATCATCGAGTTCGGACAATGTGAGATCCGGCGCAATTTTCAGGAGGATCGGTGTCGGGCCCGTGCGTGATCGCGTTCTTTCGCGTGCATCGATCACACGCGCCAACAAATCGTCGAGCGCATTCGCCTGCTGCAAATCGCGCAGACCCGGCGTATTCGGTGACGACACGTTGACCGTAAAGTAGCTGGCGACGGCGGAAAGCGTTTCGATCAGCCGGACGTAATCCTCAGCGCGATCTTTCGCGTCGCGATTGGCTCCGATGTTGACGCCAACGATCCCACCCGCGCCGCGCCGCGCCGCGAGCCGCATGTGCACTGCGGCCGCGCCCTCGTTATTGAACCCCAACCGATTTATGACAGCCTGATCGCTCTCGAGGCGGAACAGACGCGGTCTCGGGTTGCCGGATTGGGGCCGCGGTGTGACCGTTCCAACTTCAACGAAGCCAAATCCGAGCCGCAGCAGCGCGTCAGGGACCTCCGCGTTCTTGTCAAAACCGGCCGCTAGACCGATAGGATTCGGAAACTTGAGTCCGAAGGCGCGCACGGCTAGTTCGTCCCCGTCGGCCGGCGCCTTGGCGATGGGCATGATCCGCAGCGCTTTGATGGCAAGCCTGTGCGCGTCTTCGGGATCGAGCGCACGCAGGAACGGTCGCGACAGGCGGTCGAAAAGACCGATCAAAAGGCGAGTCTCCGTTGCATGACGGCCCGACCCTATCGGCGACGGCGGGGTTTTTTCAAGGCAGCCACCAAAGGAAACGGTTGCGACAGGGGGCCCACTCAAGGCTATAATTCCTATCCTGTCTGACTCACAGTTACAGCCGGTGCGAGCGTCCATGCCCATGCTTAGCCACAGCCAAATCTGGACAGCCATCGATCGTTTGGCCGCGCGCGCCAAGATGACGCCGTCAGGCCTTGCGAAAAAGGCCGGCCTCGACCCGACGACGTTCAACAAGTCCAAGCGCGTCACCCCGGAAGGACGACCGCGTTGGCCTTCGACAGAATCGGTCGCCAAGGCGCTTCAGGCGACGAGCACCAAGTTCGACACGTTCGTGACCCTGATCAGCGACGGCGGCAAGGCGACGATGCATAGCGTGCCGCTCATGGGTTTCGCGCAGGCCGGTGCCGGCGGATTTTTCGATGACGGCGGCTTTCCGGTCGGCAAGGGCTGGGAGGAGATCGCCTTTCCCTCGGTGAACGACGAACATGCTTACGCCCTGGAAATCTCAGGCGACTCCATGAAGCCCGCCTATCGCAACGGCGACGTCATCATCGTTTCGCCAGGAGCTACTGTACGAAAAGGCGATCGCGTCGTGGTCAAGACCAAAGACGGCGAGGTCATGGTCAAAGAACTCAAGCGCAAGACCGTAAAAGCCGTCGAGTTGAAGTCGCTCAACTCTGACCATCGCGACCGGACACTGCCGACCGTTGATATCGTTTGGCTCGCGCGTATCGTCTGGGCGAGCCAGTAGTCCGATCCGTCAAGCGGATCGCGCCAAGGCGCCATCGATCATATCGACGGTGTTCTGCAGACCGTAAAGCGCGACGAACGAACCGAAACGCGGACCTTTTTCCTGACCCAGCAACACTTGATAAATCAGGTTGAACCAGTCGAGTGATACGCCGGGCTTGCCATCCTTTGCCTTCTTTTTCTGATCAAGGAATGGCTCGCGGCGGCCGACCTCGTAGACCACGTTCTGGATCTCTTCGGCGCTGGCCTCGGGTTTCAGCTGCGAAAGAGCATCACGCAGGTCGATCAGTGCAGCGCGTTCAGCATCCGTAGGTTCGCGGAATCTTTTTTCCGGTAACACAAAGTCACGGAAATAATGAATGGCGTATTCGACCAGCTCATTCAGCTTCGGATGCGTTTTGGGCGTGACACCCGGCCGGTAGCGACCGATGAAACCCCACAAGGTCTCGGCATTCTCGGCATTAGACGAAGAGACGAGCGTCAACAGCATGTTGAACGCGATCGGCATGTCAGCCTTCGGAGGCTTGCCGGAGTGAATGTGCCAGACCGGGTTCGAAAGTTGCTGCCTCGAATCCTGCCGTTCGAAGCGATCGAGAAATTGATAGTACTCGTCGACATTGCGCGGGATGACGTCGAAATAGAGTCGCTTGGCCGCCTTCGGCTCGCGATACATGAACAATGACAGGCTTTCGGGGCTTGCGTAGCGCAGCCACTCTTCGATGGTCAGGCCGTTACCTTTTGATTTGGAAATCTTCTGGCCCTTTTCATCGAGAAAAAGCTCATAGTTGAATCCGTCGGGCGCGACACCGCCAAGTGCACGACAGATCTCGCCCGACAGTTTCACCGAATCGATCAGATCCTTCCCGGCCATCTCGTAGTCGACGCCGAGCGCCACCCAGCGCATGGCCCAATCGGGCTTCCACTGCAGCTTGCAGCGACCGGCCGTGACTGGCGTCACGATCTGTTCTTTGGTGTCAGGATCCTCATAGGTGATGGTGCCGGCTTTTGCATCGTGCGCCGTAACCGGCACTTGCAGAACGATTCCGGTTGTTGGCGACACCGGCAGGAATGGCGAATAGGTTGCCGCCCTCTCCTCACGCAACGATGGCAGCATGATCGCCATCACCTCGTCGAAGCGGGAAAGCGTCTTGAGCAAGGCTTCGTCGAAACGACCCGACTTGTAGCATTCGGTCGACGACATGAATTCGTATTCGAAACCGAAGTGATCCAAGAAGGCGCGTAACCGCGCATTGTTATGCTCACCGAAGCTCGGGTGCGTGCCGAAAGGATCAGGCACCTTTGTCAGAGGTTTGCCGAGATGCTTCTCGAGCAGCTCCTTGTTCGGCACGTTGTCCGGGACTTTGCGCAGCCCATCCATATCGTCGGAAAAAGCAATCAAGCGCGTCCAGATCTTGTCGTCGGTCAGGACACGAAACGCGTGACGCACCATGGTCGTGCGGGCGACCTCGCCGAACGTCCCGATGTGCGGCAGGCCGGATGGGCCATAGCCGGTCTCGAAGATCACCTCGTCCTTAGGGTGCTTTTTGAGCCGCGCAACGATTTTGCGCGCTTCTTCGAACGGCCACGCATTTGACTGCTCGGCCAGTTGGCGCAAGTTGGTAATAGTTTCGTTCACAGACAATCTCCGGGGCGCGGACACTAGAAATGCCGCCGCGTCACGTCAAATGCTCGCCGCTCAAAAAGGGCTGACCGGGAAATAGCGCAGCCACAGGTCTGTGAAACGCCCCTTTTCCCACAAGCGGAACAGTGCCCAGTTGAAAGCCTGCCGCAACAAATCGTTGCCGCGCCTCACCGCTATTCCAACGCCCTCACCGAAAAACCGGCTTTCCAGATAGGGCCCGCCACGGAAAACGCAGCAGTTGGCCGAGTCGGTCCCATTGAGCCAGAAGGCAAGCGAAACCCCGTCACCGAACAGAAGGTCGACCTCGCCACGCTTGAGGGCAAATCGCGCAGCGTCGGCATCGGGAAAAGGTCGCAGCTCCGCTTCCGTGAAAAGTGCTTTCAGGAATGCTTCGTGCGCGGTGCCTGCGACAACCGCAATCTTTTTTCCTTCGAGCGCTTCCGGGCGGATGTCCTCGATTGTGCTGTCACGGCGCGAAACGAACCGAGCCGGCGTGCGGTAGTACGGATCGCTGAAATCCACGCGCGCTCGCATTTCCGGAGTAGCGGCAATCGAGGCGATCACAGCGTCGCCGTTGTTGCTGTTGAGCGCACTGATCAAAGTATCGAACCGGCGCATTTGGACCGTGCAGGCCACCTTGAGCTCCTCGCAGATCATCCGCGCGAGATCCACGTTGAACCCGATAGGTGCTCCGTCAGGTCCGGCATAGTTGAAGGGGGGATAATCGATCTCCGTTAAGAACCGGATTATGTTGATGCGGGAAAGATCCGGCCTTTCCGGCCGACGGCGGGGATCCCAAAACCCGGGTACTGCCATCGGGTCCGCGGTCGCGGCGGCGGAACCTGGCGGCGTAGATGCGGCTGGCGGAGGTGAACTGGGCGTCGTCGCTTGTGCGTGTGCCGCAGCCGGGGCCAAAGTCGTCAATATAGTGACGAGAGCGTACGCCGCGCCGCGCCAGCACGTAAGTGAATGCAGCCTCATCCGACGGTCCTTAACCTCGAATCGTGGCGACCATAGCATCGTCGGAGCAGCGGGCCAGTCATAATCACGCATCATGCGGTCGGTTGGCCGCCATCAAGCGCCCGTCAAACGTTTTGCAATTTCGTGGACCGGCATCTTGACGAGATCCTTGTCCACCTCGGCGCGCACCGCCCCTTTAACGGCATGCGAATAAGACGGACGGATCATCCCCAGCGCGCGCGGTGAGGCGACGATAATCAGCGATTTCGTTCTCCCAGACGAAAGCGCTTCCTCGAGATGCTGCGCCAACTGCGTGAGAAATGCCCGTTCGGCTTGATCGTGCCAATCGGTCTGTTCAACCGCGCTTCGCGCGCTGCCGACAGAATTGAATGTGCGGCCCGGCGCATCCGTTCCAATCAGATGTGTCGCCAGATCCTTCTGCTCAAAAACCTGAACCGTCTTGAGGTTGGGGGCCCTGATGTCGCCCGCATTTTCCAGAACCAGCGCCTTTGCCCCATCGCAGACCACAACCCACTCTCCGTGCCGGATTAAAAGCGCCGTCATGGACCAACCTCCTTAAATGGACGCAACTAAAAACAGATAGTTACGGCCTCGGCATTTTGCCTGGACGAAATTGGTTTAGCCGGCCGTCAGTTCGTACCGTCAAGTAACCGTCGCGCGATGACCTGCGCCTGAATCTCGGCGGCGCCTTCAAAGATATTGAGAATTCGGGCATCACACAGGATGCGGGAAACCGGAAACTCCAACGCGAACCCGTTGCCTCCGTGTACCTGTACGGCGTTGTCCGCCGCCGCCCACGCTACTCTAGCCGCCAGCAGCTTGGCCATGCCCGCTTCAAGATCGCATCGGCGGCCTGAATCCTTTTCCCGCGCGGCATGATAGGTCAGTTGACGCGCAATCATGATTTCCGCCGCCATCATGACAATTTTGTCGGCGACGCGCGGGAAACCGACGATCGGACCGCCGAACTGAACGCGATTCTGCGCATAGTCAAGCGCCTGTTCCATGGCAGCTTGCGCGACACCGATCGCTCGCGCGGCAGTCTGAATGCGCGCCGATTCGAAAGTCTGCATGAGCTGTTTGAAGCCGAGCCCCTCGACCCCGCCCAGCAAATTCTCGGCCTTCACCTCGAAGCCGTCGAAGGCTATTTCGTACTCCTTCATGCCGCGATATCCGAGCACTTCGATTTCGGTTCCGCTCATTCCCTTTGCTGGAAACGGGTTCTTGTCATCGCCACGCGGCTTTTCAGCAAGAAGCATCGAGAGACCGCGATGGCCAGCTTCTTTCGGATTGGTGCGCACAAGCAGCGTCATCAGATCGGCGCGCACCGGATGCGTGATCCACGTTTTGTTGCCATAGACTTTATAGACATTGCCCTCGCGAACCGCGCGCGTCTTGATCGATGCGAGATCCGACCCGGTGTTCGGTTCGGTAAAAACCGCGGTTGGAAGCACTTCTCCTGACGCAATCTTGGGCAGCCATTTTTCCTTCTGCTCAGCGGTTCCGCTGCCGAGAATCAATTCGGCGGCAATCTCGGAACGCGTACCAAGCGACCCCACACCGATGTATCCTCGCGACAGTTCTTCAGAAACGACGCACATTGATTCCTTGCCGAGTCCCATTCCTCCGAAGTCTTCCGGAATTGTGAGCCCGAACACGCCCAGTTCCGACATCTGTTTGATGATGTCGAGCGGAATGTAGCTGTTCGTCCGATGCCAGCCCTGCGCGTGTCCGATCACTTCGGCATCGGCGAACCGGCGCATTTCCACACGGATCGATTCCAGTGTTTCTTCGAGGCCGCAGACGCCAACGGTGATGCCATGGCTTGCACGTATCAACTCGATCAAACGTGCACGCCGTTCCGCGTTATTGCCGCCGGCGATCAGAGTTTCGGCTATCGGACCAAGGCGAGCGGCGATCTGGGCTTGGGACAGGCCGAGGTCGGACAACCTCACCACTTCGTTTTGACTCATCGGAATTCCGCCGGCGACTTGGGCAAGATATTCGCCAAGTCCGATGCGGATCAGCAGTTCCTCAAGCTCGCCGAGCGTTCCTTCGCCGGTCAGTCGTGCCGCATAGGACGCGAGTTGGCGGACGGCTTCGACATAGGTGGCGAGCCAGGCCAGGCCGTGGGTGGCACGTTGCTCGCGGTCGAACAAACGGCCGACGATACGTCCCTCGACCGTGACCTGCGCGCGTACCTTTGCTGTCGCCTCCGCCAGGAGTGCATCCAGGGAGGCACTGGCCTCTTGGGCAAGCTCGATGAGATCGGATTTTCCAGCTGAACGGGGTGCAGTAGCGGGCATCGAAAGCTCGTGGATAAAAATGGCCGGCAAAGTCACACTACGCGTGCACTGCACAAAAGCAAAGTTGCGTGAGAATTCAGGTTCTTGGGCCCGGCCCAGCGGCAGTCTTGGATCATCGTCAAAGACTTCAGTGTCAACCTCGACAACAACCTGGTCGTGAGTTTCGAGAAGGTGCACGCAACTGCGCTCAAGGCCTTGAAACGCTAACTGCATCCATCGATCAAAATCACACCGAAAACATTGAAGGACTACGCAAGGACCTGATGTGCCTGCGCGGGAATTTCAATGAATTGATGCAGGAACAGAAAACACTGGGCTTCGACGAGTCATCCGGTCTGCGAAGGAACCTACAGGTGGCCGGCAATGCCGTCGAGCGCATCATCAATTAGGACATGTCGGGGGCGGAAGCCTGGAAGCTCAAGTCCGCCAATTCTCAGCAGCGTCCAAGCAGCCTAGTTGGGTTGCAGGGCTTGCAAAGCGGCCCCCAATAGACGATTTGAAATAGATGCCGCCTGCGGGAGCATCTCTTGCGAGTTCTTAAGCGGTCAATGCAAATCGCAGACGACGCTTTTCGCCGTTTCATCGCGGACGACGGCTGGGCGATCGCGAGTCACATCGCATTGTCCACGCTGATGGCCATGTTTCCGTTCCTAATCGTGGTTGCTGCGTTGGCCGGTTTTTTCTTCGGATCGCAAGAACTAGCGGACGAGGCGGCGCGCCTGTTGCTTGAAGCCTGGCCGAAACAGGTTGCGGCGCCCATTGCTCTCGACGTCACTGGCGTGATGACCTCGACGCGCGGAGACGTGCTGACGCTCGGCGTCTTGTTCGCGCTCTATTTCGCCTCGAGCGGCGTCGAAAGCCTGCGCATCGGGCTTAACCGCGCGTACGACATCAAAGAAATGCGTTCGTGGTGGGTGCTTCGGCTTGAGTCGATTGTCTACGTGTTGGTGGGAGCCGTTGCGATCCTGGCTTTTTCGTTTCTGGTTGTCTTTGCCCCGCTAATCATCTCAAAGCTCATCCACTACGTGCCTGCACTCGAACAATTTGGAAGTACCATCACTCTTGCGCGTTACGCTGTCGCCGCATCGGTTCTCGTGATGGCACTGACGATCGTGCACCTTTGGCTGCCTGCTGGCCGGCGTTCTTTCGGACAGATCGCGCCGGGAATCATTGCTACTCTTTTGCTGTGGCTGGTCAGTGGCGCCGTATTCGGCCGTTATCTGGCCGACTATGCGTTCGCCTACGTATCGATGTACGCCGGCCTGGCATCGGCAATGGTGGCGCTCGTCTTCCTTTATATTTGCGCGTCGATTTTCATTTACGGCGGCGAATTAAATTCAGCGATCGCGCAGATGCGACTGAAAGAGCGCTAGCCACCCGACGCTTCAATCGCGTCGTCAAAGGTTCTCAGGCCGGTGCGCGGCGCGTTCACCATCACCGCCATATTTCCCGGGGGGTGTTGGTTTTTCCACATCTTCATATGAGCCAACGGTATCTTGTCCCAGGCGAAGACCTCGCTCATGCACGGATCGATGCGCTGCTCGAGCACGAAACGATTTGCCTGAGACGCCTGTTTGAGATGTGCGAAATGTGAGCCTTGGATGCGCTTCTGGCGCATCCATACATACCGCGCGTCGAAAGTGAGATTGTAGCCCGTCGTTCCGGCGCAAAACACAACCATTCCACCGCGCTTCACGACGAGACATGAAACGGGAAACGTCTGCTCACCCGGGTGCTCGAACACGATATCGACGTCGCGCTTGCCCGTGATGTCCCAGATGGCCTTGCCGAAACGTCTAGCCTCCTTCGTCCAGGTCGCAAACTCCGGCGAGTTCACGGCCGGCATTTGGCCCCAGCAGGTAAACTCCTTGCGGTTGATTACGCCTTTGGCACCGAGATTAAGGACATACTCGGTCCTCGACTCGTCGGAAATAACCGCAATAGCGTTAGCACCTGACGCCGCCACAAGCTGCACGCCGAATACGCCGAGGCCGCCCGAGCCGCCCCACACTAACACATTGTCACCGGGCTTGAGAGTGTGCGGCGAATGACCGAAGAGCATGCGGTACGCCGTCGCAAGCGTAAGCGTATAGCAGGCTGACTCTTCCCAGGAGAGATGATTCGGCTTGGGCATCAGTTGCCGCGATTGAACGCGGCAGAACTGCGCGAACGATCCGTCGGGCGTCTCGTATCCCCAGATCCGCTGCGAAGGAGACAGCAAAGGATCGCCACCGTTGCAGTCTTCATCGTCGCCGTCGTCTTGATTGCAGTGGACGATGACTTCGTCGCCGACCTTCCAGCGCTTGACCTTGGCGCCTACCGCCCAAACGGCTCCGGATGCGTCGGAGCCGGCGATGTGGAATGGATGCTTGTGGCCATCGAGCGGCGAGATTGGAACGCCGAGTCCGGCCCAAATGCCGTTGTAGTTCACGCCACCCGCCATGACGTAGACGAGCACTTCGTCGTCGCCGATCGGCCAGGTGGGTACGATTTCTAGCTGGAAAGATTGATCGGGCGGACCGTGCCGCTCCTTGCGGATGACCCAGGCATGCATTTTCTCGGGCACATGTCCGAGCGGCGGAATCTCACCGATTCCGTAAAGGTCCTTCAGTGGTGCGACAGCCCTCGCCTTTGCAACCGCCGGCATCGACGTCCTCCATTATCTATACAACACTCTGACGCAAATTATGTTGCGTCGCAATATTTCCGTTGTCGTCATAGAAAGCTGTTCCTGGACAACGCGTTACAAAGTTTTTGCCCCCGTTTTTGCGAATCGCGTGACGCGACCCTTAAGGGTTTTGCAATGCGCCCGGCCTAGGGCCTAGCTTGGCAATATCATTGCCGGAGCGGAATGGCGGTGGATATTCAATCCACCCTACCCTGGCCCATGCTCGCACCTTCCGGACTGGAAGCGTGCGCATGCCGACGACGTCGCCGTCGTGCACATGCGTCGCTGAGCTGCTCACCGACACCGGTAAATTGCCATCCACAGGCGTCGACG
>Ga0182038_10000068_pt1 | contig 49698 bp, 47 predicted proteins | sample sta12Can44000108_FD_125976 | JGI IMG/M metagenome (GOLD analysis project Ga0182038, IMG submission 125976) | Lab enrichment of tropical soil microbial communities from Luquillo Experimental Forest, Puerto Rico - statanox.12C.anox.44.000.108 | ecosystem: Environmental > Terrestrial > Soil >...
CATCAGTAAAGATGCGAAGAACGCCGTCCTCTCATCCGATATTAACCCGAACGTTTCTAGCGCCCAGAATTTCGGCAGCCCAACAGTTTCGACTGAGCAAACCTCTTCGCCAGCAGTCACGCCGGGTCTAGCCCTTGCACAGGCACCATCGACAACGACAAACGCAGTGCCTCAGGGGGCGACGCCGTCACCTCCGTTAGAGGAGATATATTACGGTAAGAATGCAAACGCTGGGGGCGGCATGTTCCTGAGGACGAAGAATGGTGTGCTAATCTGGAACAGTTATCCTCGGCCCGACGATAAGGCATCCTGGAGTGGCGGACACGACGCAAACGGTTACGCTGAAGGGCAGGGTACACTCCGGTGGTACACATGCGAGCGGTTTGTCACGGAATATTTTGGCAGATTCCGGTCGTACACACGCGAGCGGTTTCTCACGGAATATGTTGGCAGAATGGTTCACGGAAAACTAGATGGCCCAGTGAAAAACACTGACGCGAGCGGCAAACGATGCCACGGGACGTTCATTGACGGAGTAAAGTCTGCCGACTGGACGAGCGAACGATAGCCGCTCTAATTTTGATTCTTCCCTCGCGGCAAAAGTTGGGCGTTCGATTATGAGTTCGGCCAATCGTCTACCGTACGAGAGTGCCGAACCATTCCACGCGCGTGTCGCACGCGCGAGGGTTGAGACTTTCGCGGTTCGCCAAACAACTACGCGCCTGCGCGAGGGAGCAGCGCATCTTACCAAACCCATTGACGCCATGTTGACGCTATCAGCGTCGAAAGTGGTCGTTGTTGGTCGCTAGACCAGTCCGCACCGCGCCAATCATTTTTCGACGCCTTATAAAGAGGGCAACCATCTTTTCAACGAACGCAACGCGGCTCTGCCTCACCACTAATGAGGCGTTGGTGTTGGGGTGGGCGTTGGAGTCGGTAATGGGGTGGAAGCTGGGATTGGCGACAAGGGTGGTGTTAGGAGTTGTGCCAGTATCGCTGGCGAAAGCGAGAGGCAGATGAACATCGACGTGAAGAGAAGCCAAGATCGTTGGCGGTTTCTGAAAGAAGTCGGGATTCGTGTTTTCATTTCTGTCGTATTAAGAGGTTTTGGTCTCAGCCTAAGATTCGTAATGCACCAATGGAACGGATGTGCTTCGTTCGGGAAAAGCGGCTACAACAGCTTACGTATTAACAATTAGAGCATTTTGCTGCGCGATATTCGATTGCTTGGACACTTTTTGGCCGGTACCCGACGCACGAGCGGTTTTGGAGCAAAATATTTCAGAACCGTAAAAAACGACCGCGAAAAAGATCAGCCCGCTCCGATGGGGGCCGACTGGCCGAGCGGCCCTACCGGTTACAAATAATATTGGATGAGCGAGGGCAGGTGGTAATCGGGGTTCAGAAAAGGCTGCGTAGCTCTCACAAGCGGAGATAGGAGCCAGTTGACTGCTGCGCAGAAAGATCAAATCGATTCATTCCAAAATCCGGTCGTCTCTCTCACGGCTAGCTCGTTCTGACATATGCAGGCCCACCCCGAAACAACAAATTGCGGCAACATTATTTTTCATGACTGGCATCTTGAAATTTTTGAAACCCCAATGATCACCCCCACGGATCGGTGATCAAACTCCAATTATTTCTGAAATCACGACTCGGACAGAACGACTACTCCACCGGAAGACCGCCGCCTCCCGGAAAAGCCCTCCGGGGTCAGTTGAGACACGGCGTCTTTTAGTTCCCCCAGAACTGGTTTTAGAGTAGACTGAACTACCCGAACGGGTAAAGAAGTTAATGTCGTTTCCCAACGTCTACGACGATAAAGAGAGAGCGGAAGCATACGCGACCCTCGATTTTCCGAGAACCTACTACCTAGCATACCGTGATCTACCCGCCCTCATTGCGGAGCATGTTGTTGGGAAGGAAGCACTTGATTTCGGATGCGGTGCAGGCCGTTCTACCAGATTCTTAAAGAAGCTCGGATTCAATGCGATTGGTATCGACATATCGAGCAGCATGATTCAAGCGGCTCAAAACACTGATCCGAAGGGAACGTATCTTCTCGTCAATGATGGCGACTTCAGTGCGTTCGAGGCCAATCGATTCGACCTGGTTTTTTCTGGATTCGCCTTCGACAATATTTTGGGCGTTGGGAAGCGGTGCGATCTGTTGTGCGGGCTAAGAGGTCTTCTGAATAAGACAGGACGGATTATTTTGCTCTGTTCGAGCCCAGATATCTACACGCATGAGTGGGCGTCATTTACTACAAAGGATTTTCCAGAGAACAGGGTTGCCACGAGCGGGAACACTGTTCAAATCGTGATGAAGGATGTCTCAGACCGTCGTCCCGTCATCGATGTTATATGGTTCGAGCAGGATTACTTGAATCTTTTCGCCGCTTCGGGTGTTGATCCCGTTGGTCGCCACAGGCCCTTGGGGCGAGACGGAGAGCCATTCGAGTGGGTTAGCGAAACCTCGATATCCCCATGGGTAATCTACATTTTGGCAGCCTGTTCACGTTGAAAAAGGAATGTGCGCCGCTCCTAGCTTTTCAGGATTTTCTGTTTTCTCCCGGGCCGTCAGCAAATGGCTCCGTCGGCGACCGAGGCAGGCGCTTGACCGTGCCGTTTGAGTCCAGAATGCGAATTCTCCTGAGGCCGCTTGAAACAAAACGGATCGCGCGTGATTATGCTCTTACCAGAACATAATGCCCGCGAATCCAGACTCTTTGACCGTGGTGCCATGCCCAATATCCCGGCCTCCAGACATAGTAGGCCCTGCCCACGTAATAACCAGGGCCGTACGGGCCATAACTCCCATAATACGGTCCGTATCCCGGATGCGCGCCGTAATACCCGTAATACTCATCACATCCGACTGCACCGAGCATAACAGCAAGCGCAGCAAAGAGCGGAAGCACTCGCCATTTCCATATCATTTCCGTTCTGTTTCTGGCGGAGATCGCTTTCTTCTCCGCGCGCGTACCGATGTTTGTTCTCATGTATAATTATATATACGGATCTTGCCGCCTTTCTAGCTGCTCATCCCGCTCGGGCTCGCCGTGACTAACGAGGAAACGCGTTCAGTAGTCTGCCGGTGAGGTCCAACGCTTCCTAGAACCTGTCCCCAAAACGTTTCAGATAGTCGTCAGAGAAGTCCTTCTCCCGCGGGCCGTCTTTTGAAATACGAAAGCGAGCAACCCAGTAGCAAGAGCCGTCAACGTCCGCCGTAGCGAGAAAACTCCGCCCGTGACATTCGAGTTCGCGGTAGGCGGACGCCCGCCGGTCTAATCTTGAAATTCCAAATCCCGGGCGCTCTCTTGCCGCGCGGTGCAATACGCTGTGCGGTCTCCTTATGTTGCGCGAGATAGAGTGCCAAGCTTTCAGTGATCGTCCGTTCCATATTTCCCAACCCTTTCTTCAATCTTTATAAACATCCCTGCCTTCCTTCGATGTGCAAATAATATTGGATGAGCGAGGGCAGGTGGTAATCAGGGTTCAGAAAAGGCTGCGTAGCTCTGACGTAAGTCAACGGCCTCATCACGAGGTAGCTTCAGCGTGCTTGCCAAATACCCCTTGGCTCTGTCTCGTTAAATGATGCGGATTACGCTCCAGTCGGCGCGTTTTCATCGTCGGCATTTTGCTCTTGCTCGTCGGTTGCGGCGCGCGTGACCCAAATCGCCGTTATGTTTCGCATATCCGCTTTTCAGGCAGTCGTGAGGAGTGGATCGAGACCGCTGACTTTCGACCAAATGGGATCTGTTACTATGGCCACCCCTCCCGCCATCGCAGAGTGCCGATGGTCGCGACAGGGAAAGACGATTACGATCTCGCTAAACGGGGTGGCGGTAAGCAGGCTGCAGTTTGACGGCAGAGAGCTCGTTGACCCCGAGGGTGCGCCTAGCCCCTACGTCCGCGAATCGAGGTAGAGGGGTGACACAGCATACGACCTTTGTCGCAGTGGTTGAGCTGCGGTTGCAGCGTGATGCTTCAACAAGGATTATGACCGCAGCCTAAAACAATTCTATGAAGCTCAAGTTTTATGGCACGCGGGGATCCATCCCCATCTGCGATGCCGGTTTTCAGCAATTCGGGGGCAACACTACCTGTCTGCAAATCACGTTCACCGATACGAAACGCATTGCCATCATTGACGCGGGCACGGGACTGCGAAATCTGGGCAGAGACCTTCGCGCCATCGGCCACAAGCAGGAACAAATCGTTATCGCGTTCTCGCACTTTCATTGGGACCACATCCAAGGCTTTCCGTTCTTTGCCCCAGCTTATGATCCCACGCAGAAAATCACGCTACTGACGCTCGGCCGGGACCAGACAGTTAGGAATTTGCGGGAGATTTTCGAAGTCCAAATGCAGGCTGAATATTTTCCGGTGCAATTGGATCACATGGGGGCCAATTTCGAGTTCCTTCAAATTGCTGATGCCAGCAAACACTTCACTGGCATCAACAATGTGGAAACCGTAGTCACCGCTCAAAAGCACAACCATCCCGGCGGAGCGTATAGTTTCCGGATCGAGCGAGAGGGGCAAGTGCTCGTCGTTTCCACGGATGTCGAGCATGGCGAACAGATCGATCCGCGGCTGGTGGGGTTGGCGCGCGACGCGGATTTGTTGGTTCATGACGCGCAATACACGGCCGAGGAACTGCAGAAACGGCGCGGATGGGGACATAGCAGCTTCGATCAAGCCATGCAACTTGCGGAAATGGCCGGCGTGAAGCGCCTGGCGCTCACCCACCACGATCCTGAACACGACGACGAGTTTCTTGACCGCATCGAAAAATTATGTCGAGAAAGGTTCCCCAATACGGTGCTGGCCCGCGAAGGAATGGAAATCCCGATCGGGGATGCAAGCTGAAGGCTGCAAGGCAGAAAGCACAGCATCGTCGCGGTGAGTCGCAGGTTGGTTAATCGGCGTGGCGGCTCGTGGTGCGTTTCAATCACATTCCAATCACCTTTTGGGAGATGCTGAAGGTGGCCAAGCGAGGCCATTAGGACGCGAAACTTTTTCGATCAAGTCGCACGGTCAGCCGTTAGGCGCGCTTTTTAGTGCAGGCCACTGACATTTCCACAATTGGCGTGACATCGCGGTTGGCGTCTCTCAAACTGTCCGTTGCTTCTCCAACCTCCTCCCCTGACATGTGGCGCACCCTAAAAACATTCCTGAGGATTGTGGTCTATGTGGCCGTAATCTTCTGCGGCCTGTTGCTGCTCTCGTCCGCGGCGCATCCGCGATCAGTTCCGGGTTGCCTCATTGGAATTTCGCTCGGCCTTTTGGGCATATTTGGCGTGATCGGGGTGTTCTGGCGGCAGCGATGGGAAACGGTAACGCTTGTAGTCTCTCTGCTCGCCCTCGTAGTCGGTTGCGCGGCGCTGCTGGTGCCGAGGCCGATAGCGCACGGGCCGAGTAAGGTAGTGCCAATGGCTGAGCGGCCCGCAGTGCTGAACAACGTCGAAACGACGGCCACTGGCGCTGCTAACGATGCTGTCGGTGAGTATCGCAAAATAAAAGACGCAGAAAATAAGAAGCGGGCGGTCGCTTCATTAAGCAGCGCCAGCAATCAGTTGCGCTCTCTTCAAGCAACCAAGCTGGCAGGTAACGCGAGGGCAATTAAGGATAGCGTGAAAAGCGCAAGCGTCAGCGATTCGGTCAGCGAAAGGGTTGCACCGGCCGTTGCTGACGCGGTCGCTGACGCCATCGATAAAGGCGTTCCCGCCGATTTGGCGAACGAAGCGGCCGCGCGCGGACTCGACAAAGCAGCAACCGCGCCAAGCGAGGTTGATCGTCTCCTCGACGAAATGCAGTTGGCGAATATCGCCTTCAACGCGCCGGCCTCGCTTGGATACGGCGAAACAATCGGCATTCAGTTGCGGCTTTCGACAAACAAGACCCCCGGAGAGCTTGCCGACATGATTCACGAGCCCGGCCAAAGAGAGACGTCTTCCGTCAAGATCTCCAACGAGATGGACGCGCGTCTCACCGGCGAAGCATTTCAAATCACGGCTGTTCGCCCGGAACGCCAGGCGGTCAGCGCGAGCGGTGTGACGCAATGGAACTGGGACATCACACCGAAACAACTTGGCCAACAACGGCTCCATCTCACGCTCGATGCCATCGTTAGGATCGAGGACCACGAAACCACTTACACCGTGCAGACTTTCGACAGAACCATCGGCGTCAACGTTGTCTGGCCAGACACAGCGCTATCGTTTTTGGGGAAATACTGGCAATGGGTCTGCACGGCGCTCGTCTTTCCTGTGATCGCCTGGATTGCGAAGCGGATTTTTAAGGATTGAGCAATCTTCGCAAAGAATCCCTCCAGGCACGCATTGTTATCGTCGTCATTGCAGGTGTCCTGATCGTCTTTGGTTGGCTCGCCTGGAAATGTTGGCGGGATTCGAAAATTAATTTTCTGCCACACAACGGACGGTACGAATGGATTCTCTTCCCGGTGGCGGTCGATGCGCGATCGCATCCGGTTGCGATGATGGATGCAACGTTTCGCCGAACGTTTGTGCTCGATTCGAAGCCGAAGGCCGCGCAGTTGGAAGTTCGCTCAGCAAAGCGAGTCGAACTCACAATTAATGGCGCGCGCGTTCCGCCAATTTCGGTCCGCAATTGGAAACAGATGTCCACCCTCGATGTCTCGCGTTTCTTGCGCAGCGGCGACAATAAGATTGAGGCGAGAGTTTTTAATGACAATGCTCCACCGGCGCTCTGGATCGCGCTGATTGCCGATTCGTCTACGTTCTACACGGATGATAAATGGGAGGTCTCCCTCGCAGGTTCGTCATGGCGCAGTTGCACACTCGCTTCTGTTCCACGCCATCCTGCTCCAGGCAATCTCCTCGCGGGCGCTGAAAGAATATTCGATGTACTGCCAAAGGTTTGGCAGCCGTGGATTTTGTTCGGTATTCTCGCGATCCTCCTCGCACTGTTGATTGAGCGCTGGATCAAAAAGGAAGATGTCGATCCTTCATGGGCGAAGCTTTTTGTTTTGCTAGGTCTTTGCGTTGTCGCCTGGGCGGTTCTGTTTTGGAACAACGCGAAACTGCTGCCGTTCCACTGCGGCTACGATTTTAAGGATCACGTTGCATATATTAAGTACGTCCAAGACCGCGGGGCGCTGCCGCTTCCAAACGAAGGCTACGAAATGTTTCAGCCTCCCCTTTATTACGCCTTGTCCGCCGGTTTGTTGTCGATCTTCCACCTATCGACTGGCGATGAAACCGCGGTCCCGCTTCTGCGCGCGCTCACAATGCTTTTCGGGATCGCGAATTTTACCTTTGTCTTTTTGAGCTTGCGCTTGCTCTTCCCTCGGAGCGCGGTCGCTCAGTTGCTCGGTCTAATCACAGCGACATTTTTGCCGATGCAACTTTATCTTTCGCATTACGTCACGAATGAAGTCGTCGCCGCAACGCTCGCGACTGTTTCGATTTATCTCGGATTGCGGGTGTTGATAATTGAGCGCGCGTCTGTTTGGCAATTGCTCGCGCTCGGCGTTTGTATCGGTGCGGCGTTGCTCACGAAAGCGACCAATCTATTACTCATCCCGCCGCTGCTTGGAGCTTTGCTTATCAAACTTTTCCAACAACGCGCTCCGACGTTTGAATGGCTCCGCACAGCCGGAGTGACAATCACAGCAATCCTCGTTACATGCGGATGGCATTACGTTCGGATCTGGCGGCATTTCGGAACGCCAATCATCGGCAACTGGGATCCAGTTCTAGGGTTTCCGTGGTGGCAGGATCCCGGTTTTCACGCATCCGCTGATTATTTTCGCTTCGGCCGCTCGCTCGTCACTCCGCTCTTTAGCGGTTTCGATGGATTTGCCGATGGAATTTACTCCACGCTCTGGGGGGACGGTCTTGGCGGCGGGCTCTCAGGGGTGCTATCGCGTACACCCTGGAATTACCACCTGATGATCGTCGGTTATTGGCTCGCGCTATTGCCCACCCTTCTGGTGATCCTTGGAGCGGCGATTGCGATTCTTCGATTCGTCAGACAAGCAAAGCCGGAGTGGTTTTTGCTACTGGGAGTTTCAGCACATGTTTTTGTCGCGCTCGTTTTCATGACGCTGAAAGTTGCGTCCTATGCGCAGGTGAAAGCGTTTTATGGTTTGGCTGCGCTCGTTCCTTTTTGCGCCTTCGCTGTAGTCGGTTGGCAAACGCTTACCGCTCGCTCACGCACTTCGCGATTACTCATCACCACGTTCCTGATTTTCTTCGCTATTAACAGCTTCGCGTCGATATGGATCCGACCGTCGAGCGAACAGCACATTTACAATGCGTTGCGATTGATCACACAATCGCAATCGGTTCGCGCCGTTTCAGAAGCGGCTGCCGCGGTCGAAATGGATCCTTCTAGTGCGCGTGCATGCTATGTTCTCGCCGCAATCCTGGATGAAACTGGCGACACGAGCAAAGCTATTGCGCAATCCGAGCATGGCCTTGAGTTGGATGCAGCGAATGGCGATTGCCATTTCCAATTAGGAATTAGTCTCGCAAAACAAGGACAACTCAATCGCGCAATGAGCGAGGGGCAGAGGGCGCTCGAATTGCTGCCGGAAAATGGCCGGGCACACGGTCTGGTTCTGTCACTCGCAGCGGAACTGCACCGCGGCGCGGAAGCGCTCGCCGTCGGACGCGATGCGCTTGCAGTCTCTCCGTTCGAATCCGAATTGCATTATCGCGTCGGACTTGTTGCGGGCGAGCTGGGCGATTTCGAGACTGCGGCCCAACAATTTGCTTATGCGTCATTGCTTGCGCCGAATGTCTCGGAAATCACCGACAAACTTCATCTAACGATTCGATTCGCGTCGCAAGGATTACGTGCTTCACTTCAGTTACAGGAAATCGCTTCGACGGCCCCGGACTCTCCCGCGTTATTGAACGACCTTGCCTGGCTCTTCGCAACCAGCCCCGATGCCACGTTGCGCGATGGCGCACGAGCTGTCGATCTTGCGGAGCGCGCATGCGCCCTAACTGAGCGTAAACAACCACAATTAATCGCTACGGCGGCGGCCGGGTATGCCGAGACAGGAAAATTTTCCGAAGCGATCACGACTGTGCAGAACGCGGCAGTTCTCGCGCGTTTAAAGGGCGACTCAAAAACTGTCGACCTTGCCGAGAAAATGTTGACCGCTTTTCAGTCGAACCAACCTTACCGGGAGGAACTAATTCGATGAAATTTTCCGCGAAGCGCTCGGAATTGGATTCAATGGTATTACAAGTCGAGCTACACTCGTCAGCATCATTCAAGGCGTCGCGTTGTTTTTCCTGATCGATAACGCGCGCTCGTGCTCACGACTCAGGACATCGTCTACTGGCTCTGCGTCCCAGCCGAGCGGCTCATCATCTTTCTATTTTAGTCGCGCTCGATTTTGCACAGTTGGTAGTTGTCCGCGAGCCGCTCGAATTTGGACACAACTTTCTTTACGTGACCTGCGCTTTGTTCGAATCGCTGCTCTTTACCAAACTAACCGAACCACGAATGTGGTTTACGCTCGGCACAATTGCGGTGCGGGCGGCTGGCTTCTCTTTATATCGGATTTCCGTCTCATCCGTGCCAGCGAGAGCAACAGCACCGGACAGGCTAGTAACGGCTGCCTGCCAATGTCCGCCGTGACCAACGCTGGAATGTCATTCTCTTCTTGCCCGACGTTTTTCGCCCTAAATCTGATCTGCGCATCTTGTACTTATTTGTCGCAGAACTTTTTTCTCACGCGCAACGGTCACGTTTGGTTGATCGCATTCCAGCTCCTCGGCCTTGCCGGTTACTTATTTTATTCCGTCCGATTTATGTCGACCTCGCGCCGCTAATCGCCGAGCCCGCACGGAGTGACGCGGACTGATCGCTGAGAACGAACGGGGCTGAGCTTGAGTCACGATTAAATTCCGCTCAAAGCCCGTCGAGCTTTTTCAATGTCCGATGGTCGCAGCACGATGATCCCTTTCGGCGACGTTCCGCTAGTCGCGAAATACGCATACTCGATGTTCACTTCCGCGCGTGAGAGTGCGTCCGCAATTTTTCCAAGCACACCCATCTCATTCGCGGCGTCGATGCAGAGTACATCGTTCTCGAAGGCAAGCACGCCGCGTTCGCCCAACAACATCAACGCCTGGGTTGGGTCGCTCACGATCATTCGCACCACCGAATGGTCCACCGTGTCCGAAACAGTGAGCGCGTGAATATTGATTCCGGCTTTGGCCAAAGCTTCGCACACTCGTGCAAGTGCCCCTGGTCGATTTTCAAGAAAGACCGCGAGTTGTGTCCCCGTTTCCAGGGAGAGAATTTTTTTCATCCTGAATTCACAATGACGCGAAGCGGCGATTCTGACAATAGGGATCATCAAAGCGAGTAGCCATTCGGTGCCGCAAATGCCATTGTCAGGCCAAACATGACGAAATCGCCGAATTTACGACTCCCTCCGCGTACCGTCGGTTTTTTCACCGCCTGTGGGATCGTAATCGCAAACATCATCGGCACCGGCGTTTTCACCAGCCTCGGATTTCAGGTCGCCGACATCCAATCCGGCTTCGCCTTGATCATGCTTTGGATCGTCGGCGGAATCGCGGCACTGTGTGGCGCGCTTTGTTACGGCGAGCTCAGCGCCGCGCTCCCGCGCTCAGGCGGCGAATACCATTTTCTTTCCGAGATTTATCACCCTTCGGTCGGCTTCATGGCCGGATTTGTTTCGGCGACAGTCGGCTTCGCGGCGCCGATCGCGCTCGCGGCCATGGCGTTCGGAAAATATTTTCAGGGCGTTTTCAATTTCGGTTCGCCGATTTTGCTTTCGTTCGTTTTGGTGTGGATCGTCGCCGTCTTCCATTTCGGAAATCTTCGTCTCGGCAGCGCGTTCCAAAATCTCTGGACCGTTGTGAAGTTGATTTTAATCACCACACTTATTGGCGCTGGAATGCTGGTCACCGAAAAACAGCCGATCACTTTTCTGCCGCAGATCGCCGACAGGATGTCGATCTTCAGCGGCGCGTTCGCCGTTGCCCTGGTCTACGTGATGTATTCCTACTCCGGCTGGAACGCCTCAAGTTACATCATCGGTGAAGTGAAAAGTCCCGAACGAAATGTTCCGCGCTCGCTTGTGTTCGGCACGCTCATTGTCATGGCAGCGTACGTCCTTTTGAATGGGATGTTTCTTGCCACGACGCCGCAATCGGAGATGCGCGGCCAGGTCGAAGTCGGTTTGATTGCCGGCAAACACATTTTTGGCGAGAACGGCGGCCGGGTTGTCGGCGCAATCATCTGTCTCGGTTTAGTCTCGGCTATCAGCTCCATGACCTGGATCGGGCCGCGCGTGACGATGTCGATGGGCGAAGATCACTGGTTGCTGCGATTTCTCGGCCGCAAAAACGCGGAAGGCGTTCCAGCGAACGCGGTCGTCGTTCAACTGTTAATCGTCAACATCCTTCTGCTCACGCGCAGCTTCGAACTGGTTGTTGTTTATATTCAATTCGCGCTTTTGCTCTGTTCCCTCTTAACCGTCGTCGGCGTGATCGTGTTGCGACTGGCGCGCCCGCAAATGGCGAGGCCTTATCGCGTTTGGCTTTATCCGGTCCCGCCGATCATTTTCGCCGGGATCACTGTCTGGATGATGATCTATCTCTTGCGATCAAAGACGACTGAATCAGTCGCTGGGCTCATTACCGCAATGGTCGGCTTCCTGCTTTACTTTTGCAGCGGCAGACGCATCAGTGCTGGCCAATGAAGAATTTTCAATCCCGCAAAATGGAACATTCGCGCCTTTGGCACTTATGTCGGGCCCATCGAAATCTTCAAGCAACACTGCCAGCCCAAGTTGAAAGAAATGTTGATCATAGCAATCCTCCGCCGATCGACTTCAACTTCGGCTACCGCTGGAACTACAAAGAGAGCCTCGTCATCGTGGCCACGCGCATTTAATTTACTCCTGGAAACGGCGGAACCAAGAGTACGGGAAAACGTCACCCGGGCAATCCGTCGGCCAGCGCGGAGGATTCATTTCACGGTGCGGCTTCACAATCGGATAATGGTCGCCCACCTTTCCGCAGCGTTGCCGCAGATAACGAATCAACTCCTCGCAACAATCAAGCTGTGCGCGCGTCGGTTGATCACGATTGAAATCGCCGACCAGACAAATCCCGAGCGCAATGTTGTTCAAATAATCGCTGTGCACGTGACCGCCGTTGATTTGTCGCCGCCAGCGATCCCCTACTTCGATCTGGCCATTGCCGGTGGAAGTTCCGTTGCCGATAACAAAATGGTATGCAAGACCGTTTTGCATCCGTCGAAAATGTCGATGGTAATAGTCGAACGCGGCGGCGTTTCCCTGACGCGTTCCGCTGTTATGCACGACGATGAATTGCCAGCGCCCGCGCATAACCGGAGCTCGATCGATCTGCGCCCTCACTGAGCTCGTGAGATAACGATAACCGGCGCCGCTGCCCGAGCGCTGCCCGCCGCCAAACAATCGCGACCAAAAGCCGCGCGGCCTTTCATAGCCATATTTTTCGATCGTTAACTGTTCTGGTTCTTCAACAGGCGCAACTGGCGTAGCCAACGCTGATTTCAGCTGCGGCGCTGGAGTTGGAGGCAGACTCGCAACGGCGGTCGCGCGCGCCGGCGTCGCGCTCGCCGCCATTTCTGGAGTCTCCGACGGCTTTGGCGAACTCTTCTTTTGGGGCCTCGGCGACTTTTTCAGATTCGTTTTCTTTTTCGCTTTCGGCGAAGGCGACTTCTTTTTCTTATGTGGTGATGTTTCTAGCTTCGATTTCGGAGTCGGTGATTCGTCAGTCGAGGTGACGGCGCGAGCCTTTCGGATCGGCGTCGCAGTCTCGGATTCGTCGGTTGAAGTGACGGCCCGCGCTTTCCGCACCGGCATCGCCTTTTCTTCATCCGGTTTTTGCGCGTGAAGGACGAAACCTCCAATCATCGCGCTGAGCGCGAGAAAACTACAAACGCCGAGCCGTCCCACTGGTGCGCAGCGTAACAGAGTGTTACGTACGATCAACCGGCAACGAGATCAAAACTGCGTCACGCAGGTTGAACAACTGCTTCCGAAGCTTCCACCTTGCCCCGTTCTTCTCGCTCACGACGAAGAATCGCGTTCAACTTTCCGCCAAGCAACAGGAAGAGACACGTTAGATACATCCACGTAAGCAAAATGATGATCGACGCGAGGGCGAGATAGGTCGCGTCGTAACGGCTATAGCGCGCGACATACAACTGAAACAATTTTGTGACTGTGATCCAGCCGGTGGCGAAAAAAATCGCGCCGGGAAGCGCTTGCCGGATGGTGAGATAGTTTTCCGGCGTGAGCAGGTACAAAACAAGTGCGAGCCCGATCAGCGTCACCCAAGTGAACGGCAGGCTAAGATAAGCCACCCATTCCTGAAGGGGAACTCTTAGTTGAAAATTCACTTCCGCAACGCCGGCCAGCGTTTCGCCGAACACGATCGCGTTGAAGCAAACCAGGATAACGATTGCGAACCAGAACAGGAGCAAAAATGAAATGACGTATTTCGACCACCAATTCCGTGGTTCGGTCACGCCATAAGTGTGACTCAACGCGCGCGAAATCGTGGCGATGAAAACGGTGCCGCAGTAAATGCCGAGCAGAATTCCCGCGTTCGCGATGAATCCGCTCGAGCCGGTCACAACCACGCTCGCAGCCGCAGCATCTAAAACGTTCTGCACTTTCGGATCTGGTGGCAGAAAACTTTGTAGAACACCGAAAATTCCGTGCAATTTCGCCGGATCAGTTCCGAAAAGTCCGAGCAGGTGCCAGAGAAACAGCAGACCCGGCGCGAGCGCGATCAGCAACGCGTAAGCCATCTGTGCGGCCAGAGCGGTCGTGTTGTCGGTGGCGGCTTCCCAAATCAGCCGCCGAAAAACCTTCAAGATGATGCGTAATATTTTCACGCAAGTGAGAGTTTACTTTGCCGAGTGTAAATATCCATTAACTTCCAGCCGCCTCTCCCTCTGCAAGATCGACAACTCGCGTTATGAAAAGAATTTTGATCCTCACCGCCGGTTTTGGTGAGGGTCACAACAGTGCCGCCCGCGGTGTTCGCGCCGGCCTCGCTCGTGTCGCGCCGAAAGTCGAAGTCGAGCTGCGCGATTTATTTCCGGAAACCTTCGGTGCGCTGAACGAGTTCGTTCGCCGCGCCTATTCGACATTGACCAATCGCTGGCCGCGATCGTGGGGCTATGTTTACAAATGGCTCGATCATAAAGAGGATTTCGACGAACAGTTTCAGAAGTTTTACGGCCTGAAGAAAAATCTCGGCAGATTACTCGACCGCTTTCAGCCCGAGGTCGTGGTTTCGACGTTTCCGCCTTATCCCTATTTGTTGCAGCAAATTCTCGGAAATGAACGCCACTGCAAAAATATCGCGATCGTCACCGACTCGATCACTGTGAATGCGATTTGGTATCGCGCGCCGGCCGATTGCTTCCTTGTCGCAAACGAACAAAGCGCCGCTGTTGTTCGCAACGGCGGCGTGCCGTCTGAAAAAATCAAAGTGTTCGGTTTTCCGGTAAGTCCGCGCTTCACTGACTTTGCCCAAGATCGGCAAGTACCGAACAAGATCGCGCCGCGCGTGCTCTATGTCATCAATGCAGGCACGAGTCGTGCCCCGCAGCTCGTTCGCAAACTTCTTGAATCAAATATTCACCTTACCGTGACAGTTGGCCGGGACGAAAGACTCCGGCGCGCGATTGAGGGCGTGACCCGCGATCGCAAGATCGACATCCTTGGCTGGACCGATGAGCTGCCACGATTGCTTTGCGAAAGTCATGTTCTTATCGGCAAAGCCGGCGGCGCGACGGTGCAGGAAACAATCGCCGCCAGTTGTCCGATGATCATCAATCACGTGGTTTCCGGACAGGAGGAAGGCAACGCCCAGCTGATTGTCGACACAAATTCCGGCGCGATCGCGCTTTCGAACAACGAAGTTGTATCGCAAGTTCAGCGCGCATTCCTGAACAACGCGAAACAATGGCGGGACTGGTCAGCCAATATCAGCAAACTTAGCCGGCCGCGCGCGTCACTCGACATCGCTGAGTTTTTGTTGTCGATTTAGCGTCGAAAGATTTCGTCGCCGCCTAGAAACGTCCGCAACACTTCGAGTTCCGGCGAAATTACAACCAGATCGGCCTCACGACCGATTTTGAATTGGCCTTTGCCCGTTAGCCCGATCACGAATGCCGGCGTGTCGGTTGCCATCGCAACGGCTTCGTGTAACGGCACGCCGACTTTGGTCACCATTGTCCGCACGAGATCGATCATGCGCGACGCGCTGCCGGCCAACGCGGCGCGGTTCGCCAGCAAGCAAACACCTGCTTCGGTAATGCATTTCGCTCCGTAGAGCGAGAACTTGGAGCCGTCAGGTAGACCTGCGCCTGCAGTCCCATCAGTCACCAAACAAATTCCTGTGAAATTCTTCGCGTGATACAACATTTTCATCAGCGTCGGAGAAACGTGATGACCGTCGGCGATCAATTCACAAATGATTTCAGGTTCACTCATCGCAAATTCGAGCAGACCTGCGACACGATCGATCCCACGCCGACGCGCGCTCGACATGCAATTGAATGCGTGTGTAACGCTGCGCATGCCGTGCTCGAACGCAGCGCACGCGTCGTCTTCCCACGCATCACTGTGCCCGCCAGTCACGCTGATGCCGTTCTTGCGCAGATCATCGATAAGCTGAATTGCACCGGGAAGCTCAGGCGCAATTGTCATTCGTTTGATCACATCGCTGTGTTCGAGCAACGGCGCGTACATTTGTTTGGTCGGCTTCCGCATCAAACTGGCGCGTTGCGCGCCAGCCTTCGCTTTCGAAATAAACGGCCCCTCCACGTGAACGCCTGCGATTTGTTTAATCGATGATTTTTGAGCCCGAACTTCGTCGACCACTTTCAAGATCGCTTTGATCGGCGAGGTCGTGGTCGTTAGGAGGAGCGAAGTAGTGCCGCCGCTTGCGTGGTAATCGCAAATCGCGCGAAACGCTTTAACCGAGGCTTGCATCGTGTCGCGTCCCATCGCGCCGTGCACATGAAGATCGATAAAACCGGGCGCGAGATAATTGCCTTCAAGATCGACAATCTGCTCCCCCATCGCGGGTGCTTGCGTGCGAATCGCGGTGATTACTCCGCTTTCGACGACGAGATCCAGCCCATTGCGAACGCCATTCGGAAAGATCAAACGCCCGTTCTTGAAGATCATCGCGCAAGTCTAAGCAATTCTGCGGCGCGGGTGAACATCTGATCTGAGAACCCGAGCGCCTGCTTAAACCGAAAATCCCGCTCAAGGGGATTGTCGATCTTTTGAATCCGGCGAAACAATTGTCCATCGAGCGACTGATTCAGCCAAAGACGGTGGCCGAGCACCGGCACAGGAAAATCGCTGCCGTGAAGGATGCGCGGTTGGATTTCATTCCGCCGGCAATCATGAAGATGTCGGCAGCGGTTCAGCGAGACCATCGCGCTGATATCGCCATAGAGATTAGGGAATTCCTGCAACATGGCGACCCAATCATCGAAATAATCGCGATCAAAGGCTCCGCTACTTGTCCCGCAATGCGCCGCGATCACCAATTCGCCGCATTCCAGCGGCGTGCGCAGAAAGAGCGGATCGGCAAACTTCTTGTCAACAATCGGAACGGTGTGTTCGCCGCCGGTGTGCGCGAGCAAGAGCAAACGGGCGTCCGCCATTTTTCTCCAGAACGGAATGTAACGTCGGTCCGACATGTCGATGTTCTTGCAGTTGGGCAAACATTTCATCAACACTGCACCGTTCGCGATACAACGATCGAGCTCATCGAGCACATCGCGTCGCGCGGGATGAATTGAAACGCCAGCCAGAAATTCCGAATGCTGTCGGGCAAGATCGAGAACCACATCATTTGGCACGAACATTGAGCCCAGATCGTTGCGTGGAATTCCATCAGAATCGTGAACACGTTCGTGCGCAAGCAGGACAACAGCGTCGAGCGACGATTCGCGGATGAGTCTTAGCAAATTGTCGGCGTAGATCTTTTCAAGATCGTCTTCGAGCGCAGTTGCAGGCATCCCGAGCTGGCGAACCATGAAGCCGGCGAGCGCGCGATGCCATCCTTTCAAGTGTAGCCAACCGCGAGAGCCGGCGACGCCGTTACTGACCATATGAACGTGCACGTCGATCCGCACGGGGAACTGATTGCGTTTAGAGTCGCAAAAGTCCATTTTCTCAAACGGCGTGGAATCGGTTTACGATGTCGTGATCATCGGCGGCGCATTTTCCGGCGCAGCGACGGCGACGCTCATCAAACGCAAGAACCCGTCCGCCCGCGTGTTGATCATCGAGAAGAACGCTACGTTCGATCGCAAAGTCGGTGAATCGACAACCGAAGTGAGCAGTTGTTTCCTGACCCGGATTCTCGGGCTGGCGAATTATCTCGGGCACGAACAGCTGGCAAAACAGGGACTGCGAATGTGGTTTTGCAATTCGCCGGAGCAGAAGTTCGATGACTGCGTTGAGATCGGACCACGTTACGGATCGCGCGTGCAAACGTTTCAGGTTGACCGCGCGAAACTTGATTCACATTTACTCGAATGCGCGGTCAACGCCGGTTGCGAATTGTTGCGCCCGGCGAAAGTCACCAAGATCGAATTAAATGGAGCGAGCGGGCAAAGACTCGATGTCGACTCTGGAAAAGCGATTCGCACGCGCTGGCTGATCGACGCAAGTGGCCGGGCAACGTTGCTCGCGCGAAAGCTCGGACATTTCCGACCAAACAACGAACACCCAATCAACGCGGTCTGGGCGCGGTTCACAGGTGTAAAAGATTGGGACAGCTATGACTGGCGGCAACAATTTCGCGGTTATATGGACGCGTGCCGCACCGCGCGTTCATGGGCGACGAACCATCTGACCGGACACGGCTGGTGGTGCTGGATCATTCCGCTTCGCGGCGGCGACGTCAGCGCCGGAATTGTTTATGACAGCCGAATCTTTCAACTGCCGAATGGCGGTAGTGTCGCCGAAAGGTTGAGCGCGCATATTCTCGCGAACCCAGTGGGCCGGGAAATCTTTTGCAACGCGCGCGCAATCGAGGGCGACGTGCACGCATTCTCCGCGTTGCCGTATCTCAGTGAAAAAGTTTGTGGCGAGGGCTGGGCCTGTGTCGGCGACGCCGCCGGATTCATCGATCCGCTTTACAGTCCCGGACTCGATTTCTGTTCCTACACGAGCAGCTATGTCGCCGACCTTGTCGCGCGCGGCGCGGCGGGCGAAAATGTTTCGGCGAATATCGCGCACTACAACGAGCAATACCCAATCATGTATCGCTTGTGGTTCGAAACGCTGTTCAAAGACAAATATTATTATATTGGCGATGCCGAACTGATGTCGGCCGCGTTTCTACTCGACGTGGCGTCATATTATTTCGGTCTCGTCATCCCCGCGTATCGAAATCCGGAGAAAGCGTTTCTGGAGTTGCCATTTCAGGGAAGGCCGGGACGCATCGCCGCGGGCGTAATCAAATTTTACAACCGGCGTCTCGTCGCGTTGGCGAAGCGTCGCATCGCCACCGGGTATTTTGCGAAGCACAATGCCGGTTGGCGCGAATTGTATGATGGCTTTGTTCCCGATTTTCGCGTAACGAAATTACTTCGAAAGGGATTATTGCGTTGGTGGAAAGCGGAACTAACCAATCTGCGGCTGATGTTTACTTCGCCCGTGAGAACGCCGGCGAAAAAGACTTCCGCCGCCGGGATCGTAGAAGCATAACCGGCAACGAGCGGCGTTGGTGGCACGCGCTCGTCGTTCACGGAATTTTTTGGAGGAAGTTTGTCGATTGGAGCGTCCGCGTTCTTCCAGCGGTCCTTTGCGCGCCGGACTCGCAATAAAGAAGAACAGGCAAGGCCGCGATCCAAGTCATCGGGCGATGCGGTTGCTTCGAAATCTGCGCGCGGTTAAATTGCCGCTCGTTGCGAGTTGTGAATCATCTGCGCGTTGTTCGCGTGTTCGCCAACTTCGGCTGGTCACTGACGGACACGGCAGCGTATCGAATGACGAAGGGACGATTTCGCTATAAGGTTGAGGGCGCCAGATTTTTGGACGGACTCGCCGCATCGAAAGGAGCAATCTTTCTGACTGCGCACGTGGGTAATTATGATTTGGGCGCCGCGTTGTTCGCAGAGAGATTCAGGCGCCAAATCCGCGACAGAGCCAGATGCGCTCGCCGCCCGACCACGCCGACTCCACGCAAAATTGGGCGCGAGTTCTAGAGGAAATCGTTCAGGGTATTGGCCGTAGTTGGTTCGCGTTTGCGCCGCTGTTTCAAGACGCACGCGACTCAGACTGGATTCACCAGCTGCAAATACCAGTGCACAAATTTTTCGCCGAAAAACATCCAGATCAGTGCGCCGAGGGCAAGATACGGGCCGAACGGTAATTTCGCTGACCAAACGCGTTTGCCGATGATCAGCGTCGCTAGTCCCACGATCGAGCCCGCGACCGAGCCCGCGAAAATGCTGAACAAAGCGCCACGCCAGCCGAGAAAGGCGCCGATCGCCGCCAAAAACTTCAAATCGCCGCGGCCCATCGCCTCGCGTGGGATTTCCAGCTCACGGGCAATCCCGGAAATCTGGTCGACGGTATCGAGTACGAACTCTTCGCTGCCGACGCGGACGCGATTGTAGTGAAACTCCAGGACTTCGTTTTCAACAGCCCGATTGTCGATCTTCGCATCGTTGCAGTGAAGCAACAGACGATCCTTTTCACGCGCAAAATAATCACTCCACAAGCTGCGTTCCCCGCCGACGACGAAATCGGCATCGTCACCGTGGCGTGTCCAAATGAACGGCGTTGGACCGTCGAGCTTCACCCGCTTTTTGCCAAACGCGATCTTTCCGCCCTCGAGCATGATCCACAAAATTACGTAACCGAGCGCCGCCGCGAGGGATGAACGGACCAGCGCCGCTAGGCGCGAGTCGCCACTCATCAACTCGGGAACGATGAAGCTCGCGACGATTCCAGCGATTGTTCCGCCGATTGTGATTTGATCGGGAATAATGAAATGTTCGAGATCTACAAACGTCGCGATGAGTAGGATCGAAACAAAAACCCAATAGGCGATCGCAATCTTCCATGGAAAGAACTGCCAAACAGCGAGAAACAAAAGCGCCGTTAGCAATTCGACACTGAAATAACGGAGGGCGATCTTGCTGCCGCATCTTGCGCAACGGCCGCGCAGGACCAGCCAACTTACGAGAGGAATATTTTGCCGCCACGGAATTTGGGTATTACAAACGGGACAGAACGAACGGCGAGGCTCCCTAATCGAGATTTCGCGTGGCAATCGATAAATGCCGACGTTCAAGAATGAACCAATGACAGCACCGGTTACGAACGCGAGCACCGCAAAAAGTGTGACGTAAAAAGAAATATCCACGCGATCAGGCCGGATTCCGCGATTTTCGGCGTTCCATCAACCAAGCGATCCAAATGCAGCTTTCGTAAAGCAATGACATTGGCAGCGCCATTGCGATCAACGTCAGGAGATCAGGCGTTGGTGCAATGATTGCCGCGAGAATGAAAATCAGGACGATGGTGTAGGGCCGCGTGCGCGCCATGAATTTGTAGGTGATCAGACCAAAATAAACCAAAGCGAGCACGACAACCGGCAGCTCAAACGCCAAGCCGAAACCGAGAACGAATTTGGTTACGAAAGAATAATATTGCTGCACGGTCCAAGTGGGCGCCCAGCCGAGCGATTGAGTATCGCGGAAAAAGAAGAGGATCGTCTTTGGCAGCAGCCAGAAATAACCAAGCACGACGCCCAGCAAAAAAAGGCCAAAGCTTCCGACAATTGCCGGAAGCAAAAAGCGCTTTTCGACCTCGGTCAGCGCAGGAAGCACGAATCCAGCGAGGAAATAAAGAAGCAACGGAAACGAGATCACAATCCCTGCGTAAAACGCGAGATGAAACGAGATCACCAACGAATCGGTGATGCCGAGGGCTTTCAGCCCACCCACTTGCGGATCGAGATCGTGGAGTGGCGCCTGCATCACGCGGACGAGGTCAGAACGGAATGCGAAACAGAGAATCATCGCGCCGACAAGCGTCGTCGCCATTTTTACGACCATCCAACGCAGGTCTTCGAGATGCTCGAGAAACGGTTTTGATGTTTCGCTCTCCGGCAGTTCACGAAATTTGAAAATCTCGCGCAGGCCCATGTCTTCGTTCAGCGCGCGTCGAATGAAATGAAGCCTCGGGCAGCGAGCCGTGCGCAAATTGCTAGCGTGTTCGAATCACGAATTTCGTTCTGCGCGATCATCCGCCACAACGCATCCGTTCCGACCGGCCGACATTCTAGAATCCCCTCATCTTCTTCGCGCTTGTGGGCGTTGGCTTTTCGGACCGGCCGGATCAGGAAAAAATAGCAATGCTCATCAGTGAGACCGGCCGAAGTGAAAAAATAGCCGAGTGGAATTATTTCGCCGCGGGGCGCTAGGTCATAACCGGTCTCTTCATGCAATTCGCGCAAGGCGACGGCTTCGATTTCGTTTTCGTCGAACTCATCGTCGCCATCGATCTGCCCGGCCGGCATCGACCAAATCGCGGCCCGAATTGGAATTCTCTCTTCCCTGATGAGCAAAAACTTCCCGTCGCTCGTCATCGGCGCGATCACAACAGCGGCTTTGCGCCTGATCGTCGTCCAGGTCCTAGCTTCCGGAGAGGATGGCGTTCGAACTTTTTCAGTCACGACCTCCAAATGCGAATTCGTGAAAATTTTTTCGCTCGAAACCGTTTCCCAGCCGTCGTTGTCCCGTACCAGTTTGCTCCGTTTCACGTTCGGAGTGTAGAGGCCGCTATCCTCAGCGGCAAACTAAACGGAGTTTTTCGCGCCAGGACTTGATTTGCGCTTTGACATTCTTCGGCGACGGCCCGCCGATCGCATGGCGTGCAGAGAGTGAATGTCGAACGTCGAAGACCTTGGCAACATCGACATCGAACAAACACGAGCTCTTTTTGAGCGCTTCCAATGACAATGCGTCGAGTTTCTTCCCTGTCGCCACGGCATCAGCCACAATCTTTCCAACAGTTTCGTGCGCTTCACGAAAAGGCATTCCTTTCTTGACCAGATATTCAGCGAGATCGGTTGCGAAAAGATTTGAATCCGCCGCAGCGGCCTTCATTTGATCTCGATTAATTTTCAATTCCGGCAGCATTGCAGAAAAAAGTTCCAGCGCGGATGAAATCGTATCGACCGAATCAAAGAGCGCTTCCTTATCTTCCTGGAGATCGCGATTGTAAGCAGACGGCAGCGCCTTCAGCGTTGTTAAGATCGATACCAGATTTCCATAAAGACGTCCGGTCTTCCCGCGAGTGAGTTCGGCCATGTCGGGATTTTTCTTCTGCGGCATCAAACTTGAACCGGTCGAAAACGATTCGCTAAACTCCACAAAACCGAACTCACTCGTGCTCCAGATGATCAGATCCTCGCTCAACCGCGAGAGATGCATTCCAATCATTGCGAGACAGAAAACGAACTCGCAGACGAAGTCGCGATCGCTCACCGCATCGAGACTATTTTGGCTGATGCGTGCGAAGCCGAGCTGGCGTGCGATGAATTCGCGATCAAGCACGATGGTGGAACCAGCCAGCGCGCCCGAACCCAACACAAGCACGTCCGTCCTCTGCAGACAATCGGCGAGACGTTCAACATCGCGCTCGAGCGCTTCGATCTGGCCCAACAAATAATGGGCGAACAAAACCGGCTGAGCACGCTGCAAATGCGTATAGCCCGGCATCTGAAGATTTACATGTTTTTGGGCCAGTTTGAGAAACGCTTTTTGCAATTTCTTCATTTGCGATGAGGTCCGTTTGATTTCGTCTTTGATGTAGAGGCGGAGATCGAGCGCGACCTGATCGTTCCGACTCCGCGCAGTGCGCAATTTCCCGCCGGCATCACCAATTTTCTTGGTGAGTGCACTCTCAATATTCATATGCACGTCTTCGAGAGACTCGTCCCAACTGAATTTTCCAGAGGCAATCTCTCTTTCGATTTCACGCAGCCCGGACTGGATTTTTTTCTGTTCGACAGTGGAAATGATTCCCGCTTTCGAGAGCGCAGCTGCGTGAGCAATTGAGCCGGTGATGTCGTGTCGATAGAACCGGCGGTCAAAGGATACGGACTCACTATAAAGCGCAGCACTTTTTGCGATAGGTTTCCGGAATCGGCCCTTGCGCATGTCAGTCGAGTGTCGCTCGTCGGGTGACAGTTACTGAAGCGTACGCAGCGTCCTTGAGAACAAACTTGCGAATCTCGATTGCGATTTTACGGACGCGGAGTTTCCGCAAGAGGTGTGTGGCAAGATCGTTTGCCAGCGTTTCAAGAAGTTTGGGAGATTGTTGAGAGATGAAGGTTTTTGTGTTCCGGCAAAGCAAGGAATAGTCGACCGTGCGCGCAACTGCATCCTTAATGTCGCGAAGATCACGCGCCGGCCAAAAAGTGATATTAAGGACAAGACGTTGGCGCTTGCGTCGTTCGGCCTGCGAAACCCCTACATGCGCCAGCACCTTTAGCCGCTCAATGTGGATTTGTTGTTCGGTGCTAACTCTCATCGTGTGTACAGCTTACACTAAATTATCTTTAATTGAGAACTTCCGATTTGTTTAACTATTTCGCGAACTCTTACCGGCGAATCTCGTAATCACCAAGCGAAAGCAAGATTTAGCTTAGCGTGATTGCCCTTTCTCTCGCTCGAGTTTAGAGCCTTTAGGCTTGTCCACAATCCCTCAACATCCGATCATCGCCGCCCGTGAAGACTGAAACCGCTTTGAAATTGAGCGTGTCGCCGGCCGGCGGTTCTGGGGCGACTGGCTGGCGGAAGCGCCGTCACGGTTGTCTGCAGCATTCGCCCGCTGCTCTTATCCTACCCGAAAGCGAACGTCACGAATGATCTTTGGACCGAAGCGCTGCTTCAATTTCCGGAGGACGTCGATCTTGGCCACCTGTTCGAGTTCGTAATGCAGCGCTGGTTGCAGAACGCGGACATAGAGAACGCCTTCACGCAAAGCGACCGGCGCCGAATGCGCGGCGATAAAATCACCGACGATTTTGCTCCATGCTTCAAGCACTTCAGCTTCCTGCAACCGTTCTTTCAGGCCGAGTCGTTGCATCACCTTCGGCAAAACATCGGCGGGCGCAGCCCATCGGCTATGCGTCACGGTTTTTTCGGGTAATCCGCGCCACTCAGCAACGACGTGAGCACGAAGTGATGGATTCATCCAGTACTAAACTGCTCGACTCGGCCCGGAATGACAAGATCGAGAATCGTCAATCAGTACCGCCGGCGCATGTTGCTCGGCAAGATATTCAACTCGGTGCGATATTTTGCGACGGTTCGACGCGCGATTGGAATGCCGCGGTTGCTCAAGATCTCGACGATCTCTTTGTCACTCAACGGCGCGCCACCGTCTTCGTTCTTCACTAGATCGAGAATCGCTTCCTTCACGCTCGTGTTGCTCATCGATTCCCCGGTAGCGGTTTGATAACCAGGCGCGAAGAAATACTTCATCTCGAACATCCCCTGGGGCGTGGACATGTATTTGCTGGAAATGGCGCGACTAACCGTCGTTTCGTGCACACCGACCGCGTCCGCGATCTGCACCATCGTCATCGGTTTCAGGAACGCAGAACCTTTCTCGAAGAACTCGCGTTGGCGTTTCACAATCTCGTGCGCGATGTTTGAAATCGTCTGCTGGCGTTGATGGATGGATTTAATCAGAAATTTCCCGCTTCGGATTTTGTCGCGAATGTAATCCTTCACTTCGCTGCCGCTGCGGTCCTGCGCCATGATGTCTTTGTAGGTGTTGCTGATGCGAAGATGCGGAATCTGCTCGCCGTTTAAAATGACCTGGTAAGTTCCGTTTACTTTTTCAACGGTCACGTCCGGCAATACGTAATTTTTCGGCGTTTCGGCGAATATCGCGCCCGGGCGAGGATCTAGCTGGGCGATGTTGTTCGCGCACTTCTGAACTTGTTCGACACCAATGCCAATGCGGCGCGCGATTTCCGGGAAACGTCGCTTGCCCAGCTCCTGCATGTGATCGGCAACGATCTTGTATTCGAAACTGTTTTGTCGTCTTTCGCGCGCGAGTTGGATCAGCAAGCATTCACGCAGATCCCGTGCGCCCACACCGGGCGGATGAAAGCTCTGAATGAGCGTGAGCATGTGTTCCAAGTCTTCCTGCGGAATTCCAGTGGTAAGCGCCATTTCCTCCGGCGTCGTTTGGAGAAATCCGTTGTCGTCGATGTTTCCGATGATGAGCTCCGATGTTTTGCGATCGTCCGCGTCGAGCGCGTTCTGATTGAGCTGGCCCATCAAATGCTGCTGCAGCGTTTCGTGCGTCGGAATCGAATCAAAAAAGAACTGGCGCTTTTCTTCTGCTTCCTTTGCGCGGCCGCTGTAGCTGCTCGATTGCGCCATGTAATCACGCCACTCGTCATCGAGCTTGGCGAGTTTATCGAATTCTTCTTTGAAATTGCCGTCGGCGGGCGTTTCGGATTCAGAGGTCGGAGTGTCCGGATTCGGCGAATCGGGCAGCTCTTCCAAGACAGGATTGGCTGCCATTTCCTGCTGAACGAGATTGCGCAGTTCGAGCAATGGCGCCTGAAGAATGAGCAAACTTTGCTGGAGTTGCGGAGCAAGAACCTGTTGCAGAGAAAGATTCTGCGTTTGATGCATCCCGGGACCGGCCATACCCGGAGTTTACTGTCGGGCGACGGACAGGCAAGCAAGTTACGGGCCGCACCCCTCGTAATAGCTGCGAATTCGCGCCCATCGCAAGTTGGGGAACACGACTTGCTAGTTGATTACGCGGCACCAGTTTTCTAAATGCCCCGGATCCTCTTCGCGATAATTCTGCCTGCACCCTACTCACGATTTCGTTCAGCGACGCCCAAACGCCCGATGCAAATCAGGAGCAAACACTTCTGGCCTGCTGAGATGTAGACCACGCGCGACGAGCTCTCTTTGCCAGTGCCGCTTTCGCCAACGATCAAGACGATACTGTCGGTGTCGGCAACCTTACCAATCAAATTGTGAACGTGCTGCATGTTTTCGCTTGTGCCGATGACGTTTTCGAAGGTAACGGTTCTTGAGTTCCTTGCGGAGATAAACGTTCTCCTGTAAGGCCGCCAGCGATTTTGAGAATTTTGCCGGTTAGGCCAAAATTCGACCGTCAATCATCGACCAGGCCACCGGATTATCGAATCCAAGGATCTCTTCGAACACCGCTGCCGATCTCATAATCGGCATCGCGATCAGATCGGCCAAAAATCCGCGCCGAATTTTACCGATCGAATTCTCCTGCCGCAGAGTACGCGCAGGATTCACCGTCACCATTTTCAAAATTTCTTCCGGCGACACCTCAGGAAATTCTTTCTGAAACGCCCGCATCTCGGCGAACAAACTCAAATCGTCATTGCTCGCCAAGCTATCGGTCCCGAGACAAACGTTGAAGCCAAGCTCGCGCAGTTTTTGAAACCGAAATGGCGAATGTCCGAAATACGCGTGGCTGCGAGGGCAGTGAACCAAGTGACTCTTAATCACTAGTTTTTCGAGCGCTTGCAGATCGTTCTCCGAGATTTCATTCACATGAACAAGAATCCAGTCAAAAAGGGACGCCTCTCCGAGGCGTCCGACGAATTGTTCAACCGGTGTACCTCCCCCGCAATCGCCTACGTCGCGCCCAAACTCACTTAGAAAGTGATAAAGCAATCCATTGCAGGCTTGAAACATCGACATCTCCTCGCTCGACTCGGCGAGGTGCGTTGTCAGCAAGACGTCTTCGCGCTGCGCAATTTCTTCACACCGCCGATACAGATCTGCAGATGCTGTGAACGGCGCGTGCGGAGCGAGTCCCCAATGCTCCTGCGACTTCAGCTGTCCAACCGCAAGATTGACAATCTCGTTGACACCTCTCGGGTCGCGCACGTCGATCAATTCAGCAAACCACCACGTCCGAAGCGGCGCTTCAATTTGCGAAACCAGTTCCGGAACGCCGGTCAGGTTTGCAATCGTCGTCGTTCCGAATCGTCTCGCTTCGGCAAAACCCTGATTGATCGAACAGACGTAATCCCCTGGCGAGAGCCTTGCTTTCTCAGTATTGATCGCGCGGATCCAATTCGTAAACGAGCTCTGTCTCGCAATTTTGCCGCGCAGACAGGTGAAATCGAGGTGGCAATGCGCGTTGATGAGTCCGGGCAGCAACGCCTGTTCTCCAAGATCGACAAGCTCTTTGCCTGAATGTCCCTTCGAAATCTCAGAAAATCTTCCAACATCGATGATGCGGTCTTCCGAAACGGCGACCGCGCCGTTTTCGAACGACGGGCCGTCCATCGTTATAACGACTCGCGCGCGAATGATCATTTGTCGGTCTCGCCTTTGACAACCTTGCGGCACTCGTTCACCAACAAATTGCAGGCTTCCTGACAGAGCAGAGGTATCGCGGTTTCGCTGTCTCCAGTTTGATCGTGCGTTGAATCAAACTTCTCGGGCGGCAACTTTGCCGATGGCACCGCACCATCCTTGTTGCGCTTCCAGAGAATTACTCGCAAACAGCCCCCGTTGGAGCGGCAAAAATTCCCAACGACGCTATCGATTTGCTCATCGGAAATCTTTGTCGCAATGCGATACATCCCCGATTGTCGATCCAACGTTTGGCGCAAAGTCGTCGCCTGAATCTGGTTCTCGGTCCAAGCCGCCAGCGCCGCCAGCCGTCCCGGGTAGAAGTAATTCAGCACACGCCGCAATTCCCCGAGATCGACAACCTCCAATCGCCAGCCGTGTCGCAAATTCGGCGCAGTCTTTAGTGGACGATATTTTCCGGTGTCGTCGTATCGCGCGACCTCAATTGCGTCCTCCGGCTTCCGAAAGATCTTCAAGCCAACGGCCTGCTCGTCTTCGCGATGGCAGACAGCGAAGCCGTCGCTGCTCGTCCGTTGAATGAGAAGCTGCCCGAATCGGCTTTTATCGCTCAGGACCGCCGCGAGCGCTTGTTCCGGTGGCATTGCGCCGGTCAGGCCAGACAATGGGCAATCAAGCCGGCCGCGCGCTCGAGAAATTGCTTATCTTCGTCGCCGAACGCGTTCAACTTGTCGCTCTCGGCATCGAGCATTCCGACGATGTGCCGATGCTCGTCTTTCATCGGAACGATGATCTCGGACCGGGTCGTGTGAAACGTCGGCAGGTAGCGTTTGTCCTTCGAAACATCGCCCACCACGATTGCTTTACCCAATTCGAGAGCTGCCCCACACAAACCTTGCGTGGTTGGGAAGCGCGGATACGTGACCGGCTCGTTGCCAGTCCCGATTAGAATCACAAATTCGTGTTTCACGATCTTGTAAATCGCGATGAAACGATAATCGCGCGCCGCACGAATCATTTCTGCGACCTGCTTCAGGCTTTTTTTGGTGCAGCCACTCGCGAGGACAAAACCGCCGATATCCTGAAGTTTCCTTAGCGTGTCTCCATGCATAACCTTCGCGTTGCCGGGTCAGGAAAGATTGCGAGCCCGGGCCCGCGTGCAACTTTTCTTAGATCAAATCCGGGAATCGTTCGATCCGGCCGCTGCGGTCGCCTGCTCCACAATAATATCGGCCAGCCGCGAATCGGTTCCGATTGAGCTGGCGTAAAAAAGCGAGCGATTGTCGATCTGGTATGGACCGCGCCGAAACACTTCGTCGCGTTTCCTTCCTGGAAACAGCGATCTTTCACCGGCGATCCCCAGCAAAATCGGAATATCTTGGTAGGTATGGAGCCCGTCAGAGATAAAAAACGGGACCACGATGACGTTCGGGGTGCTGGTAAGCAATTTCCAATCGGACACAAGCGGAAATTCTTCCATGTAGACGTTGAGTACGTTGGCGTACCGATGTAGTCCCCGGATTTTCTCCGCTTCACGTTTTGCCGCCACCGCGCTGTTCTCGTTCAAGTCAGTCCCGTGCGCGACAATCAGAAAACTGGTCTCAGCCTCCGAAACGTTGGGTGCAATTTCGCGGCCTCGTTGTACCAGTAATTCGGTCATCAACGGGTGACTTCCGACCGGCTCGCCGTAATTCCAGATTTGTCCGTTCGCGCGTTTCGTAACTCGGCCATCGAGCTCAAGCTCACGCGGAATCACCGTCTGGGTGAAATAACCTTCGCTAATGAAATTGGGGACGACATAGACTATCTTGATCGTCTCTGGATCGAAAAGAAAGATCGCGTCGCGCAGGCTCGGCTCTTCCTTCCAAAAAGCGCACTGTACATCGGCAAAAATGCGTCGCCGTTGGATCGCAACCGCATGTGCCAGCGTCGGCGCGCTCGAGTCCGGATTCACAGTCGATCCATGACCCACAATCAGCAGCGCAGCGTCTGGTTTAGGTCCCACCATCCGAATTTACCACACAGGACACAGAGACCACAGAGACAGAAAACTTAATCCTTGTCCGTGACCTGCGCCCTCTCTGTGGTTAAAATGGAGCGACATGAAATTCCGGACCTACAAAAACACCGAAGTGAGGGTAAGTGAAGTTGGCTTCGGTCTGTGGACAATCTCGACCGGTTGGTGGGGAAATTTTACAGAGAGCGAGGCGATCTCGCTCATGCACAAAGCTTTCGACCTCGGAGTCACGCTTTTTGACGCGGCTGATACCTACGGTAATGGCTTGAGCGAGGAACTGATCGCCAAAGCGTTTCCGAGACAACGCGACCAAATCGTCATCGCTACCAAAGTGGGCTACGATTTTGTTCATTACGGCGAAGCGCGCGGGCGTGGTCAGCGCGAAATCCCGCAAGATTTTTCGCCGGAAGCAATCGAACGCGCAACCGACGCGGCGCTGAAGCGGCTGAAAACAGATCGAATCGATCTCTTGCAGCTCCATAACATTCGAATGGAGCAAGTTTACGACGACGCGGTTTGGAAGATGCTCGAAAAATTAAAAGCATCGGGAAAAATCCGATACTATGGCATCGCGCTCGGGCCAGCGATCGGCTGGTTGTACGAAGGCGTGAACTGCATTCGCGAACGCGGTGTCACGAGCATTCAGCACATTTACAACATGCTCGAGCAACATCCCGGACGCGCAATGCAGGACGCCGCAACCGACCTCGGCAAAGACACGATGTTCCTGATTCGGGTGACGCATTCGTCGGGAATGTTAGAAGGCAAATACACCGCCGACACGGTTTTTCCGCCGAACGACCACCGCAGTCATCGTCCGCGCAGTTGGCTGCTCAATGGAATCAAGAAGATTGAGAGGCTGCGATTCCTGGAAAATTCTGATCGCACACTTGGCCAGACCGCGTTGCTTTGGTTGCTCGCGGATGAACGCATCGCATCCACGCTGCCGAACATCTACAATGAACAACAACTCGTTGAGTTCGCGAAAGCGCCCGACTGCCCGCCGCTGACGTCAGACGAGCTGGCCAAGATCGACAGTCTCCATTCTCACAATTTCGGTGTCGAAGAGGAAGCACCCAAGTTCAAGGGCACGATGGAGCTGTCGAAAGAGACAGCCGCTGCTTAATCCGACGTGTCTTCTTCGACCGGCAAGGCGCGGCGAATCTGTTGAGCCGATTCGCGGCGGCCACGATTGCTCGAGCCTCTGTAAATCTCCTGGAAAATGTCGGCGATCATCGGGGCCGCGGTCGTGCCGCCGTGAACGTTGCTTCCGACTTCACCTTCATAGACGGCCGCAAACGCGTACTTCGGATCCTGGGCTGGTAAAAATCCCGCGAACCACGCGGCGGTGCGTTCCTTGTTTTTCGGGCCCCACTGCGCTGTCCCGGTTTTTCCCGCCACTTCGATGCCTTCAATTTCCGCAGCGTGCCCAGTGCCGTTCGGGCCGTTGACGACTTCGATTAACCCTTGGCGAACTTCTTGCATCGTTTCCGCGGATACATCGAGCGAACGCTTCTCGCGCAATTCGTAGGCCGTGACGATTTGTTGGTTCGGCGACTGCACCTGGCGAACCAGTCGCGTTTGATAAAATTTGCCGCCGTTGGCAATGATTCCCATTGCTTGGGCCATTTGCAACGGCGTCACCAGCGTATCGCCCTGGCCGATCGACAGATTTGCAATGTCACCGTTGAGCAATTTCCGGCCGTGCGTCTCTTTCATGTATTCGTCGTTCGGCACGCGTCCTTCCACTTCGCCGCGCAACGGAATTCCGCATTTTGCGCCAAACCCGAGCTTGAGCGACCAGTCGACGATCGGCTGCGCGCCGGTCTTCATTCCGACCTGGTAAAACCACGTGTCGCACGATTGGGTCAGCGCCTGGACAAAATTGAGCGCCCCTTGATCCGCCTTTTTCCAGTTGTGGAACGTCATATTGCCGATCTGAATTGCGGGCACGCATTGATAAAGATCGTTGGAGTGGACCACGCCAGTCTCGAGCGCGGCAATCCCAACTGCCACTTTGAATGTCGAACCCGGCGGATAAGCCGATCGAAACGAACGGGCGAGCAACGGAATGTCCGGATCAGCCTGCAATTGCTTGAATTTTTCGGTCGAGATGGAGGGGACAAAAAGATTCGGGTCGAATGTCGGCCAGGACGCCATCGCCAGAATGTCGCCGTCGTTTGGATCGACAATCACGATGGCGCCGCGCTTTGCCCGTGCTTCGAGCGATTTTTCGGCGAGCTGCTGAAGCTGCAAATCCAGGGTCGTGATAATATTGTTTCCAGGAACAGCGGATTTGATCAGCCGTTCGGAAGTTTTGCGGCCGTCTTTGTCGAAGGTGAGCTTGTATTCGCCGTGCTTGCCGTTGAGCAATTCGTTGAAGGTCTGTTCGATTCCTTCACGACCTTCCGTTTCCGGCCAAAGCGTTTCGTGATTGTCGATGATGCCGTCTAAGTTGCGGCCGGTCTTGCCGATGTAACCAATGATTTGTCCGGCGAGTTTTCCGTTCGGATACGTCCGCACATAAATCGGCCGAATAATGAGAAGTTCCTTCGACTGGTCTTTGACCGCGTTGTATTCCGATTTGCTCAGGTTTTGCGCGATCTCCAACGGCAAAATTCCGCGATTGTGATAATGCCGCACAATTGCATCATCTGAAATCTTAATCGCTCGACCGGTCAATTTCGTCGCGAGAGCAATCTTTTCGCGTGCGAAGGCGACGGCCTTCGCGTCGGCAAAATCGAGCGGCGTTGGAAAACTGATCGCGAGATTGTAGATCACTTTGTTTTGAGCGAGCGGCAATCCGGTGCGGTCGGTGATCTGCCCGCGCGGAGCCGGAATGTCGAGAATGTACGTGCGGGCGAGCTTTTGCGTCTCAAACGTCGGAATGATCGTTTCTTCTTCGGGCGGCGCGCTCGGAGCCGGCGTTGACGATTGCGCTCGAGCCACGGTTATTCCGGCAAAGATCAGCAACAGGATCTGCACGCGACGCAGATTCTCACGCAAGAGACTGAAATTCATTGGGACGGACTGCGTTAATCGGCGAAATTTTCGGACAATTCAATGACTTTGCAGGAAGCGATGCACTTCTTGGGCCAGCTTTGGCCCGATCCCTTCGGTCGCAGCGATCCGTTCCACGCTTGCTTTGCGTAACCGATTCACCGAACCAAATTTTCGCAGAAGCAGATTTTTTCGGTTCTGACTTACACCCGGACAATCGTCGAGAATGCTTTCGTCGATTCGTTTTTTCAATAGGATCTGGTGATAAGCATTTGCGAATCGATGCGCTTCGTCGCGAATTCGTTGTAGCAAATGCAGAGCGCCCGAATCGGGAGGCAATTGCAACGGCATCGCGCGGCCCGGGCGATAAATCTCTTCGTGTTGTTTCGCGAGACCGATGATTGGCAAATCGTACAGACCCAATCGCTGCAATTCGCGACACGCGGAGGAAAGCTGCCCTTTGCCGCCATCAACAATGATGAGATCCGGCAAACGAACTGCGACAAAGGAAACGCGCTCCATTGCCTCGGCTGGATTTTCCTGTGAAAATTCTGCGGCATCCGGATTTTTGTCGCGCGCTTGGAGGAGAACTCGCGAGTATCGCCGCCTTACCACTTCGGCCATGCTGGCGAAATCGTCCTGACCTTCAACCGTCCGCACCCGGTATCGCCGATAACAATCCTTATTCGGAACGCCGTCGCGAAAGCAAACCATCGAGGCGACCACGTGAGTCGTGGAGATATTCGAAATATCGAAGCATTCCATGACCATCGGCAATCTTGGAAGCTGCAAGGCATCGCCGAGCGCCTGCACATCCGGCATTGGATCGAACGCGCTTGGCAAAGGGCCACGCGTGAACCGCCGCATCTGTCGCGTCGTCTCGCGAACATCTTCGACCATGTTCCGCAGCTCGGCCGCTTTCTCGAAATCCATCTTCTCCGCCGCTTTGCGCATCTGCTCGTCTAAGGCTTCGACGATCTCGTGCGAGCGGCCTTCGAGAAATTCACAGGCTTGGGCGACACGTTCCCGATATTGCTCTGCCCTGATTTCGCTCAGACGCACCGGCACCTGATAGGTGGACGATTTCAGTTCCCGCTCGGTCGGCGCGCCTCGACCAAAGGTCAGGACGCCAAATTTTTTTCGCATCAAGTTCATCGTTTGCCGCAGGGCGCCCGCGCCGGCGTACGGTCCAAAGTAGCGCGCGCTGTCGTTCTTCTTCAAACGAGTTAGCCGAAAACGCGGCCATTCCTCTGACATGTCCACTTTCACGAGCAAGAATCGCTTGTCGTCGCGAAAAGAAACATTGTAGCGCGGCCGATATTCTTTAATCAGCTTGCCTTCGAGCAACACCGACTCCGCTTCGCTTCGAACAATGTGAGTTTCGAAGTCCCAGGTCGCTTCCACCATCGCGCGCGTCTTCAGATCAGCTTGGGCAACTTTCGACGGCAGGAAATAGGAACTGACTCGTCTCCGCAGATCGCGCGCTTTGCCAACGTAAATGACACGATTGAACCGGTCGCGCATCAAGTACACACCCGGCTTGTGCGGCACTTCATGCACTTTCTTTTGCAGATCGGGCTTTTCTTTTCTGACGACAGTCATTTAATCTTCCTCATAATCTTGATCCTGCTCACAAGATCGACAACGCGCCTTTACGGCATGTTTGAATGCGCCCCACCTCAATCCTCTCCCTGAGGGAGAGGAAGCCGCGTAGCGGCACGTAAGAGTAAAATGAACTCACGCCGCGCGGCGTCGCGGCAATGCGGACTGGACCATCATCAGCTCGGTCACATTCTCCGGCGTGAGCAGTCCGACCAATCGCTTCATGCTGTCGAGCACCGGCACCGCGGGACAATTGCATTCCTGCATGATGCGGAACGCGTCCTCGAATCGCGTGCCGGTAGTCACCGTCGGAATATTGCGACGCATGACTTCGCCGACTCGAATCATCGGATCGTTCCTGCGAAGCGCAGCAATCAGATCGTGTCGCGTTAAAATGCCGGCGACCTTATCGCTTGGATCGACCACCGGAAAATCGTGTTGCGACGTCGCCAGCAATGCGTCGACCGCTTCCTCTAGCGTCGCGCTTTCCGGAAGCGACCGAAATTCGCGAACCATCGCGCTCGAAACCGGAAATCGACGGGACACATCACGCATTTGCGCAAGCGCCGCCTCCTGCGACGCGCCGATGTAAACGAACAGAGCGATGAAAAGCAAAAACGGGTTCGGCGACATCACATGAGGTATTCCAAACAGACCTACCACTCCAAAAATGAAGGCGAATGCCTGCCCGACCGTCGCGGCAGTTTGCGTAGCCCGGGCATAACTCATTCGCGTCGCCAACAGGGCACGCAAGACACGGCCGCCGTCCATCGGAAACGCCGGAAGCAAATTAAACAGCAACAACCAGACGTTGATTTGGAACAAACCGATCAGCATGTCACCACTGCGCACGGCCGCTTCCGGTACCACGTTTCCGCGTGCACCGATCACGAGATACAAGCAGCCGGCAATAATGACGTTGACCAGCGGTCCGGCTATTGCGATCACCAACTCCTGTTTTGGTTCCTCGGGCATCCGCTCCAGCCGCGCTACTCCGCCAATGGGCAACAGCGTGATATCCGGGGTGTTGATTCCGTAACTTTTCGCCGCGATCGCGTGTCCGAATTCGTGCAGCACGACGCACAAAAACAACAGCAGCACGAAAACTACGGCGCCTGCGGAACCCAGAGCCAGCCAGCCAATCAGTAAGAGAAACGTGACGTGAATACGCAATTGGATGCCGGCGACTCTAAGGATGGGAATTGACCAGGTCATGAAAACAATCTCGTTCGTTTTAGAACGCGCGCCAGCGATGTTGAAGACGCTCTGGCGACCATTCAAACTGAAGCGCAATGGAAGTTGTCGATGTCGCGATCGTCGGAGGCGGCCCCGCAGGTTCGACCTGTGCCGCGTTTTGCGCTGCAGCAGGGTTGCGAACGCTTGTTCTCGAACGCGAAAGATTTCCGCGCGAAAAAGTCTGCGGCGACTGCATCAATCCAACGTGCTGGCCAGTGCTGGAGCGACTCGAAATCACTAAGCAAATTCGCAACTCCCCCCATGGCGTCCTCGACGCCGTCGACTTCGTTGCCATCGGCGGTCAGAAAATTAGTGTCAATCTTCCGCGTTGCGAGCAAAGCGAAATTGCGATCAAACGCAGCATTTTCGACCAGCTGCTTTTGAATCGCGCGCGCGCACTCGGCGCTGAGGTTCATGAGGAGGCGACACTGATCGCTCTCGATCGGACCGCAGCGCACAACTGGAAGATCGATATCGTGCGAGAAACTTTCTCGGCGCGGATTGTTGTCGGAGCTGACGGGCGGAATTCAACGGTCGCGCGACTGCAAAATCTTTTGCCGCGTCTCGAGCGCGAGCGCGTTGCCTTGCAAGCGCACATTCCGCTTCCACTGGGTTTCGGGAATCGGGTCGTGCTCCAATTTTTGCCAGAAGGTTACTCGGGGCAGGCACCGGTGAACGATCATGAGCTCAATCTTTGTTTGGTTGGAACGCCGACGACGATCGCGTCCCTGCGCAATTGGGCCAAAGGAGAATTCAATCTGCCCACTCATCAAACGTGGCGCACCGTCACACCGTTGACGCGGGTTCCGGTTCCGGTCGTGTGTGACAATTTATTTTTCATCGGCGACGCCGCGCGTGTGGTCGAACCATTTACGGGCGAAGGAATCTATTACGCGCTGCGATCGGGCGAGCTTGTTGCAAACGCAATCATCAAGATTATTCGTGGCGAAGATCGACAGCCCGCCGTGCACGAGTTTACTTGCGAATACCGGCGAACGTATCGCGGACGGCTTTGGATCAATCAGCTCGCGCGCGTCGCAGTCTTATCGCCAAAAGCTGCGTCGGTATTCCTCCGAGTCGCACGATTGAACCCCCTGGTCTTGCGGCTACTAACAGGGAAGATTGTCAGCTCGAACTGAACTGTCGTGCGGCCTTTACTGTGTTCGACATCAGCATCGCAATCGTCATTGGTCCGACACCGCCGGGAACCGGCGTGATCGCCTTCGCTTTGGGCGCGACCTCATCGAATGCGACGTCGCCCACGAGCCGATAACCCCGCTCGTTCATTTTATCCTCGACGCGATTAATGCCAACATCAATCACGACAGCCCCCTCACGAACGTATGCCGCTCTTACAAAGTGCGCCTGACCGATGGCCGCGATCAGGATATCCGCTGACCGCGTGACCTCTTCGAGATTTTTCGTTCGCGAGTGCGCGACAGTAACAGTGGCGTCGCCACCTTTAGCTTTTTGCATGAGCAACAGCGCAACCGGTTTGCCAACGATCATGCTGCGGCCAAGGACGACGACGTGCGCCCCGGCAATGTCGACCCTTGTTTCAATCAGCAATCGCTGGACGCCGAGTGGCGTACACGGAACAAAACCAGTCGCGTCGCCCATCGCAAGCTTTGCAACATTAAGCGGATGAAAACCGTCCACGTCTTTTCGCGGATCAAGTGCGCGAACAATTGCAGCTTCGTCAATTTGCTTCGGGAGCGGCGATTGGACGAGGATCCCATGAACTTTGGGATCGCGATTCAATTCTTCGACGCTTTTGAGCAACTCGCTTTGCGACGTTGAGGCCAGCAACTCGAGTTTGACTGAATGCAGCCCGAGCTCGCGGCTCATTTTGTCCTTGGACCGAACGTACGCGCGCGACGCGGGATCGCCACCGACCAGAACAACAGCAAGTCCCGGCGTGATGCCCTTCGATTTCAATTCTGCAATCTGCGCGCAAAGAGCGACATAAACTTTTTCAGCAATCCCGCGACCGTCGATCAAATTTCCCATCCGTCGAGCTTAGATGAGTCAGCGGCGCTCAACCAGCGACATCATCAAATTTTGCAAACGCAATCGCTCGCGCTCGAATTCCTTGTCGGAAGATGTCGATCTTATCTCCTGCGGCTGACCAATAATCACCCGCACCTTAGAAAATGGTGTTGGAATTATGAAACGGTCCCAGCTCTTAGCACGCCAGCAGCTTGAATATTCCATGTTTACAGGGACGACTGGCGCTGCGGTCCTTTGGGCGAGAAAAATAATGCCCGGTCCAAGCTCATAAGCGGGACCGCGTGGCCCGTCGGGCGTTATCAGAACATCACGTCCGGAAGCAAGAACTTGACCCAGCTCAAGGACCGCGCTCGCGCCCATTCGTGAGCTCGAGCCGCGCACAACATCAAATCCGAAGCGGCGCGTCACGTCGGCGATCAGATCACCATCGTGGCTGGCGCTGATTAAACCCGCGCCGGGTCGCTGGGGAAAAAATCTCTTTAAAACAAACGAGATCAAAAGAAGGCGATTGTGCCAGAGTGCGGCGATGTAATTTCTGGTCACCGGTTTCCCAATAACGCCAGCACGATCGTCAATTTCATATCGAATCGTGCGCGCCAGAACTTGAAGCAAACGAAATCCAAACGCGATCAGCCATCTCGCGCGCCAGCCTTCGATCTTCAAGATTTCTTGCGCGCTCCTTGGCGCGAAGTTTTATCGGCCCAGCGATAAGCGCGCGGGCTTGGCAGGCCGATTTGATCGAGAATTCGCCAAACGACCGTGTCGACCGCATCGACAACCGAGCTCGGCCGGTTGTAGAAAGACGGAATCGCGGGCAGAACGATCGCACCTGCTTCGAGAAGCGTGGCCACGTTGCGTGCGTGAATTAAATTCCAAGGCGTCTCCCGCGGAACGACGATCAGCTTGCGGCGCTCTTTCAGAAAAACATCAGCCGCGCGCAGAAGCGCGGTGTCGCTGGAGCCGGAGGCAATTCTTCCAATCGTCGCCATGGAGCAGGGAGCGATCACCATCGCATCGAATTTCGCCGACCCGCTGACGAACGGAACATTGAGGTCGTTTTCGCTATGTTGCGCGATTCCTTTTGGAATTTTGAACGAGCCGAGCTCCTGTTTCGCAACTTGTTTAGCGTGGCCACTCATAACCAGATGAATCTCGTGCGCCATGGGATCGATTTGGTCGAGCAATCGCTGCAAATAAATCGAACCGCTGGCGCCGGTAGCGGCGATAACAAGTTTCATCGGCAAAGAGTTTGAATTTAATCCGTTCAGGGGGCAATAAGATACGCCATGGTTAAGAAACTGTTACACACTCGGTACCGCGTGACCGACCTCGAAAAAACGGTGGCGTTTTATAAAGATGTGCTCGGATTGCAGGAAACAAGGCGGCATACTTCCGGCCGTGGATCGCAATTGGTTTTTCTGAAAGCGCCTGAAAGTGAAGAAGAGATTGAATTGTGCAAATTCGATGAGAGCGGGCCAGTAGTGGTGAGCCCGGATCTGACGCATCTCGCGTTTGAAGTGGACGATCTGCAAAAATTTGCGCGAGAAGCAAAGGCGAAAGGTTATCCCCTTTCCGACGGCCCTCTCAAAACATCCGGCGGTAGCATGATTGCGTTTATCGACGCTCCGGAAGGTTACGAAATCGAGCTCATCCAGCGCGGCGATGATTTGTAACCGCCGCTTGCGTGCATTGAGTCTTTATCGGTAAATTTGCCGCCCATGAAGCGCTGGTCTCGTTTCGCCCTTGCCCTGTGGGCAATCGGGCTCGCGTTTTTTTGCCTTGCTGCTGAACCAACGGCGATTCCGACGGACGATGAAAATCCAAATGCGATCCGGCCGACCGGCGTGCCGCCGCACAGATCGAAACCGAGTTCGAATGCCGTGGCGAGCTCGACTCCAAAGCCGGCCAGCCGCACAACGGTCAAACATCGCGAATCAGATGATGATTCGATTCCGACCCAGACCGTTCCAAGCTCGATTTCAAAGCGGGCCCGCCACGCAACGGTCAAACATCGCGAATCAGATGATGATTCGATTCCGACCCAGACCGTTCCAAGCTCGATTCCAAAGACTGCAGCAAGCTCGGTCATCGTGATCAACGCCAGCAATGGGCAGGTTCTTTACGAAAAAAATGCAGACCAAATCCGCGCGCCGGCGAGCACGACGAAACTCCTCACCGGATTGATTGTCGCTGAAAGCGGCAATCTCGATCGGCCGGTGACTGTGCAACAAACCGACACTTTGGCCGAGCCGGTCAAATTGAACATTAAACCGGGCGATACTTACCAGCGAATCGATCTCCTGCGTGCGTTGCTAGTAAAAAGCCCGAACGACGTCGCCCGTTGCCTCGCGAGGGATAACGCAGGCAGCATCGAAGCGTTCGCAGAAAGAATGAATCAGCGCGCGTTCGTCATCGGCGCCCGAAATTCACATTTCGTGAATCCGAATGGATTGCCGGACGCGCGCCAATATTCGACCGCTCGCGATTTATCAGCAATCGCGCGCGTGGCCTACGTGAACCCCACGATCCGTTCGATCGTTTGCCTGCCGCAGCTCATGTTCCGCTACGCGAACGGACGAACGCGCGAACTGGAAAATACAAACAAACTCTTGAAGCGATATTCCTACTGCAACGGAATGAAGACCGGTTACACCGAAGCAGCCGGGAAATGCCTGATCGCAAGCGGGTCGCGACCGGGAAAAGACATTATCGTCGTAGTGCTTGGCGACAGCCACTCTGGGGTTTGGCGCGACGCGGGCGCCCTACTCGCCTGGGCCCTTTGGAATCCATCGGCCGGATGAGCGAGCTTTACGGCCAGAGAAAACTTCCGGATCGAAACTGAAAATTACAGAGTCCGAGAGGTCGCCCAGTAGCGAAGGAACGGGCTCCTGGATCAAAGCCAGATTGTGATCGACGCTGTGCGAAGCACCGGCCGGCACGTCGTCTGGACGTTCTGCCGGTCGAGCAGATTCTTTGGCTCCCTGACCGCGCGCAGTCGCGTTGCAAGCGTACTTGGCTTCAAACGTTGCTCGAGTGTTTGATTCGCGGCCGTTGTTTGCGAGGTAGTCGAGCAAGCAGGCAGGGACGCGAGGCTGAGCGGACAGAAAGCAATTTCGATTCTCTTTTTTACTCGGAAAGTTAATACCAGCAATACCAGCGACGCTTCTATAATTGCTATAATCAGCGCTCGAATAGCAAGAACATTTAGCTCTGGGAAAACCGGCCCAAGATCGGCGCTAGCTTATCTGCTGTCTGCTTCGGCCAAAGCTTCCGCTCCGTGACGAGGGCGTTATCGAGCGAACGGTGCTCCGGCCAACTCGGCTCGGCTGGGATGCCCGGAATTGCCTCGATCAGGATTCTCTTGGCCGCCTCCGCGTTCGCAGTCAAATGGCCAAACACCGTTTGAGCCGAGACTGGTTCATCCTCCACTTTCCAGCAGTCGTAATCGGTGATCATCGCCACGGTCGCCAACGCAATCTCGGCTTCTCGCGCCAGTTTCGCTTCCGGCACATTGGTCATGCCGACCACGTCAAAACCGTAGCGCCGGTTTAACTCGGACTCAGCCCGCGTTGAAAAGGCCGGCCCGTCCATCCCCACATATGTGCCACCGTTATGAGCCGTAACTCCAATCCTTTTCGCCGATTCAGCGAGAATATTTCGTAGTCGGAGACTGGTGGGTTCGGCAAAGGAAACGTGCGCGACGATGCCTTCTCCGAAAAATGTGTGTGACGCGCGGGAGCTCATTCGGTCGTAGAATTGCGACGGGAGCAAAATATCCCGTGGTTTATATTTCTCCTGCAAACTGCCGACCGCAGTAACCGCGATGACCCAGCGCACGTTGAGCGAACGCAGCGCGTAGATGTTCGCCCGATGATTCAGTTCCTGCGGAAGAATTCGATGGCCGCGTCCGTGTCGTGGTAAAAAATAAACCCGCCGCCCGCTAATCTCGCCTCCAATCAGCACATCCGACGGTGCTCCAAACGGCGTTTCGATCCGATATTCAGTGGCATCGCGCAATTGCTCCATCTGATATAAACCGCTGCCACCGATGATGCCGATTGCCGGAGTTTCGCTTCTCATGGCCAATCAGATTTAATCGGAAAAATCGACAAGTTGGGAAGCGGATAATGTCGGCGTGGCCAAGACCGCGGCCTGGTGTATTATTTCGCCCGCCGATGCCCAAGTTCTTCATCAAAACCTATGGCTGCCAGATGAACGAGCGTGATTCGGAACAGGTCGCGCACTCGTTGATCGAGCGCGGTTACGAGCGCGCGGCCAATGAATTGGAGGCTGACGTTGTGCTGTTGAATACCTGCAGCGTCCGCGACATGGCTGACCAAAAAGCGCTCGGAAAAATGAGAATGCTCGGCCGCATGGCAAACGAGCGGCCGCATGTTATTTTCGGTTTTCTTGGTTGCATGGCTCAGGCGCGTGGCGACTCGCTGCTGAAAAACCTTCCGCATGTCGATCTTGTCGTAGGTACCCAAAGATTTCATCGCGTCGCCGATTACGTGGAGGATCTCCGTCAAAGAAAAAGAACGCGCGCGATGGATGATCCGCGATTTTCGATCGTCGACATTGAAGAGGAAACTGGATCGCAATCGACGATTCGCGAACAACAACTCCTCCCAAAGCAAGCGACCGCGTTCGTTTCGATCATGCAGGGCTGCAACATGCGCTGCACCTTTTGCATTGTTCCGCAGACGCGCGGCGCCGAGCGCAGCCGCACAATTGAAGAGATTGTCGACGAGGTGCGCGTACTTGTTTCATGCGACGTCAAAGAAGTGACCTTGCTTGGGCAAATCGTGAACCTCTACGGCCGCCACGAATTTGAGAAACTCGACAACAAGAGTCCATTCGTCCAATTGCTTGAGGCCGTTCACGAAATCGGCGGGCTGGAGCGGGTTCGTTTCACGTCGCCTCACCCAATCGGTTTCAGCGACGATTTGATCGATGCCTACCGGCGCCTGCCAAAATTAGCGTGTCATCTTCATCTGCCAGTGCAATCCGGTTCCAACAAAATCTTGAAAGCGATGCATCGGACTTACACCGCCGAGAAATATATCGATCTTGTCCAGCGAGTTCGCGACGCGCGAAGAGGCATCGCCATCACCACCGACATCATCGTTGGATTTCCGGGCGAGACCGAAGCCGATTTCCAGCAAACACGGGCCCTGGTCGAACAGGTCCGATTCGACAACGCGTTTGTGTTTCGATATTCAGCGAGGCGCGGTACGCCGGCCGCCGAAATGGCGGAGCAAATCGACGAAAGCGTCAAGGAACAGCGCAATCACGAGTTACTTGAGGTCGTCAATCAATTGGCCGTGCAAATCAACCAGCGGTTGGTCGGTCAAACGTTCGAGGTGCTTTGCGAAAAACCAAGCAAAACCAATCCCTTTCGTTTGATGGGACGCACCCGGACAAATAAAATCGTCCTCTTTGAAGGCTCCGACGAACTCCTTGGCAAGCTTGTCGACGTCCGGATCGAACGCGCGACCGGATTTAGTCTTTACGGAACGCCAGTCGGAGCGGCCGCACCGATCACAGCGATCGCGATATGATCTACGATTTCTCCTTGCAATCTGTCGGCTTCGTCGCTGGAATCGCCCTGATTCTACTGAGCCTGCCGGGATTAGTGAAACCTGCGCCAATCCAGGATTGGTTGAAACGCTTTCCACGGTCAAGCATTGCCGGCGTTGTTCTTTTAACTATGACGTTGATCTGGTCGTTTTGGTTGCTCGCCACGATGGAAATGGGTGAATTCGCCGGCTTTCGTCGTCCGTTGCTGATCATTCTCCCTATTGGTTACATGCTCGTACTGCGCTTCGTCGAAGAATTTCTGGCGGCGCGCGCGCTTGGCATTCTCTGTTTGCTCGCAGCAGAACCGCTTTTGGAAGCTGCGTTTTTTCGTTACGAGACCAGCCGCTTGTTCCTGACCGTGCTCGCTTACTTGATGATCATCGCCGGCCTTTTTTGGGTGACAATGCCGTACCTCCTGCGAGATCAAATCAATTGGAGCGCGCACAACAACGCGCGCTGGCGGACGGTTCATGGAATCGCGGCGGCTTACGGTTTAACGATTCTCGCCTGCGCGTTAACACAATACTGAGTTGAACAGCGTCCTAGTAATTCGCGGCGGCGCGCTCGGCGATTTCATCCTCACTTTGCCTACGATCAAGGCTTTGCGCGATGCCTATCGGAATGCGCGTATCGAAATCCTCGGCTACAAACATATCGCAGCGCCGGCCGAGAATCGGTTTTACGCGCAACGGGTTCAATCGATCGAATTGGCCGCGCTTGCCCGATTCTTCGCTAGGGATGCTGATTTGCCGGCCGAACTCGTGAGATATTTTGCCGGGTTCAATCTGATTCTGAGCTATCTCTACGATCCCGATTCAATTTTCGAAGCGAATCTGCGACGCAGCGGCGCACAAAAAATCGTGCGTGGCCCGGGGAAGGTCGATGTCGGCTCGCACGCGACGCATCAGCTCGCACGACCGCTCGCGGAACTCGGTGTGCCAATCTCGGACTTCGCACCGAAACTTTATCCTTCGGTGAAAGAGCGACATCGTGCATGGCAATTCCTCGACGGATTAGCTGAGCCAATCGTTGCGTTTCATCCCGGAAGCGGCAGCGAGCAGAAAAATTGGCCGCTCGAGACATGGATTGAAGTCGGGAATCATCTGCTCAGAGATTTTACTGGCTCGCTCGTGATTGTTTCGGGCGAAGCCGACGAACGGCTCGCGGCTCAGCTCGAATTGGTCTGGCAAACTCCGCGCGTTCGCTTCGCGAAAAACCTGCCGTTGCCGGACCTAGCAGCAGTGCTTGAAAACACAATCTTTCTCGGGCACGACAGCGGTATTTCGCATCTGGCCGCAGCGGCTGGCGCAAACTGCATTTTGCTGTTCGGACCGACCGACCCAGCAGTCTGGGCGCCGCAAAACGATAACGCGCGCGTAATTCGCGCGCCAGACGGAGACCTACGGCGGCTCGATGTCGATCTTGTGCGCGACGGGCTCGATCAGGAGCTAATGCGCATCGGCATCAGGACGTAGAGAAACGGTGTCTGAATTTTCAACACGCCGGGGCTCATCTCGTCGATGAGATCGAGAAAAACTTCGTCCTCCGTCAGATTCCGCAGCGGCGCCATTAAAAACTCCGGATTGAAGGCGATTGAGAAGTCGCGGCCCTTGTACTGCACCGGCAGCGACTCCTTCGCTTCGCCGACTTCCGGCGTATTCGCGGTGATGTCGATGTTGTTCTTGCTGAAATTGAGTTTGATCGAGTTCGATTTTTCGCTCGCCAACAGCGACACGCGACGGAGCGAGTTCAAAAACGTCTCGCGCTCGAGAGTAACCCGTTCCTTGGCTTCCGCCGGAATGACTTGTTTGTAATTCGGGTAATTTCCTTCGATCAGCTTCGACACGAGCAGCGTCTTGTTGAAGTCGAAAGCAATCTGCCCGCTGGCTACGCTCACTTTGACGTCGCCATCTTCGATCAGAAGCCGCTGCAATTCAGTGACCGCCTTCGTTGGAACGATGATATCCGCTTCCTGGCTGCGTGGAATTTCCAACTCGATATCGACCATCGCAAGCCGGCGCCCGTCGGTCGCTACGAGAGCGAGCTTGTTCTCCTTCATGCTGAACAGCAGACCGTTTAGCACGTAGCGCGTTTCATCCGTAGAAATCGCGTAGGAGGTCTTTCGTAAACCATCTCGCAAATCCTTCTGGCGAATCGGTACCACCTTGGCGTCTTCAAATTTCGGGAGCGGCGGAAATTCTTCCTCGGGCAATCCTAGAATCTTGAAGAAACTCTGCCCGCTTCGAATCGAAGCGGCGTTCTTGCCATCGACATCGATCCGGATTTCGCTCGCGGGAAGTTCGCGCACGATGTTGAAAAGCCGGCGTGCCGGCAACGTGGTCGCGCCTTCTTTCTCCACATTCGCCTCAAAACTTCCCCGGACACCGACGTCGAGATCGGTAGTGGTGAGATGAACCGTGCCATCGCTCGCTTGCAGCAAAACGTTGGAAAGAATTGGCAATGTCGTCCGCGTGCTGACAACGTTTTGAACCTGTTGCAGACCTTCGAGCAGCTTTTCTTTAGTGGCGCTAAACTTCATAGAACGACAATCTGCCTAAGATGTTAGGCGTGCGATGTTATTCGGCAACCGCAAAGTCTTGTGCCTCAAGATCGATAAGTACACTCAGCGTTGCAGCGAACTGTCGATAAACGAAATCGTTTGCCGGACGCTATCCTGCTCTTTCATCCGTTTTTTCACCAGCTTGTACGCGTGCAACACCGTCCCATGATCGCGTCCGCCAAATGCGTCGCCGATTTCGTTGAGTGAGGATTTCGTCAATTCCCGCGCCAGATACATCGCCACCTGCCGCGGGAACGCAATACTCGCCGGTCGGCGCTTGCTCGTCATGTCAGCCAGGCGAACGTCGAAATGCTCGGCGACCTTGCGTTGGATTTGTTCGATCGTGATCGAAGTCCGCGCTTCCTCTTGCAAAATGTCCTTGAGCAGACGCTCGATCACCTCCTGCGTGAGCTGTTTGCCGCTGAGTGAGGCGAAGGAGGCAACCCGCATCAGGGCGCCTTCCAAGCGGCGAACATTGCTGCGAATCCGGCTGGCGAGAAACTCAAAGACCTCGTCCGAAAGCTTGATCTGCATTCCCAGCGCTTTCTTGCGCAGAATTGCGAGCCGCGTTTCGATCGCAGGCGGTTGAAGCTCGGCGGTCAGGCCCCATTCAAACCGGGAAACCAGGCGTTGCTCCAGGTTCGCAATCTCTGATGCCGGCCGATCGCACGAAAGCACGATCTGTTTGTGCCCGTCGAACAGCGTGTTGAACGTGTGGAAGAATTCTTCCTGCGAGCGTTCTTTGCCGGCGAGGAATTGGATGTCGTCGATGCAGAGCAGATCGGCCTGACGGTAACGCTTGCGGAATTTGACTAGGGTGTTGTGCTGGATCGCGTCGATGAATTCGTTGATGAAGACCTCGCTCGAAAGATAGATGACTCTCGTGTTTTTCCTTTTCGCCAAAACGTACTGCCCGATCGCCTGCATCAGGTGGGTTTTGCCAAGACCGACACCACCGTAAATGAAAAGGGGATTGTAAGTGCGCGCCGGCGCCTGCGCCACAGCCAGACTCGCGGCGTGTGCGATCTCATTGTTCGGCCCGACGACGAAGGATTCAAACGTATTGCGCGGATTCAGTCCAAACGAGCTGTTGCTGGTTGGTTTCCTGTCGCGGCGAGAATCGCTCTCCTTGGAGACGCCGATTGGTTCCATGTCTTCAACCGCTGATTCGGAACAGATGAACTTGATGTCGCGAGGCTCGCCGAACGCGCTCAGCACCGCAGCCTGCAGCGCTGTCATGTGGTTACTCTCGATCCAATACTGATAAATATTGTTCGGAACACGGAAGCTGAGCGTCTCGTCGGTCGCGCCGACTAATTCGACCGCCGAGAACCAACGTTTAAAAGTGTCCGCGCTAACTTGAGGTTTTAGGGCGGCCGACAATTTCTGCCAAAGCTGAGTACATTTGTCGTCCATAGGGAACTTGTTAACAGTGTTACCCAATCGCCATAGTGGCGGTTGCAGGATCAATGTTGCTCTTCAGATGACGGCGACGTCTCGTGAACGCCGCCGCCATCTGAAGCCCTAAAGACCGAGAAAAAATGCAAAAATCGTCAAAATATGAGGGGAAACGGCTATTGCGCTCGTGCGAAAAACTATCTCGCGAACCGGCATCGACATCTCCTTTATCTTCTCGATCTCGCAGGGTTAAGGGCTTACTCATTCTCGGGAATTAATCTTTCTCAAACATGTTCACATCTTATTCACACGTGCCCCGCCTTTCGTCCTCTGCCGCTGGTTCGAGATTAGAAATCGCGTTCAAAAGCGACAAGAAAAAATCTGAACTTTATTTTTAATTTTCGGTCAAAAAATTCTTGACGAAAAAAACAAAACGAGCGTGTCCCTAAGCAACCGACAATTTGACGAGAGACATCATCCGCAAATTCCTGCGCGCGCAGCGGCGTTTTCTTGGCTTCTGCAGGTTGGTAATGGATCGCGGCGGCTTCGATTCAATATGTCGCGCGTTTTAATTCCATTTTCTCTTCTGATTTGTGTCGCGACGACAATCCGTGGCGCCGAAGATCTGAATCCGCCGTTCGGATTTCGCTGGAACGATTCAATGTCGCGTGTCGGAGCAGTGCTCAAAGGCGCGAAAGCGACAATTGTTTCGCGCGAGAAAAAAGAAAGCCGCGACGTTTGGACCGTTGAAGGCCTCGTTCATCCTGGATTGAAGCGCACACTCTTCACCTTTAAGGGCGGCGCGCTGTTCGGCGTCGAATTGCAGTATGAATATCCCGATTGGTCGATCGAGCGTTACAACGAACGGATGGGCGAAATCCGTCGCTACTTCGATGCCAAGTACGGAACTGGCAAATTGGTTTCGCGCACGCGCGACACCGACTCGGATGTCATCCAAACATTGGTCGGCTATCAATGGATAGTTGGCGCGACGATGCTCGAGCTTTTCTATTTTTCAGCGCAACACGACCAACTCGTCTTCCGCACCATCTCGGTCGATTACAAACCCTGTAACTTGTAGCGGCTCGCCGCGTGGAAGCGAGTTCACCCAGAGCCAATGGTTACAAAGTCGTCTCCGCAACCGCCCGTTGTCGATGTTTCGCGCCGCGCTGGGCTTCTTTTTGCAATCGCTTGAGTCTGCTCGCCAGACTTGCCTTAGCCGCCGAGCTCATTCGGTCAATGAACAAGATCCCGTTGAGATGATCGACCTCGTGCTGAATGGCGCGCGCGAGAAATCCGCCGGTTTCGATTTCGATCGCTTCGCCGCTCAAGTTCCGCGCGCGGACGGTAATCGATTTGGCGCGGCCAATCTCGCCCGTAATTTCCGGAAAACTCAAACAACCTTCCGTTCCCATTTCGGTTTCGCGCCCGAGCTCAACCTGCGGATTCACCAACACGAGCGGCATCGCGCTTTTCGGGTCGATCTGATCGCCGTTCAACTTCATCGATGTCGGCCGATCTTCGATCTGCGAGACATCGAGCACCGTCAACTGAATCGCCTCGCCAACTTGTTGCGCCGCCAAACCGACTCCGTTCGCTGCGTGCATCGTCTCGACCATGTTCCGAGCCAGCTCGCGAATCCGCTCGTCGATCTCCCCAATCCGTTTTCCTTTCGCCCGCAGAATCGGGTTACCATATTGCAAGATCGACAATCTCATTGTTCGCCCTTTGTGAACGCTGGCAGATTTTTCACGCCGGCGAGTTTCAACGCGTCCATCACTTTCACGATCGTTCCAAACGACGCCTTTTTGTCTGCCTGAAGTGCGAGCGTGCCTCGGCGCGTCTCGGACAAATTCTTCACTGCGCTTTCCAACTCATCCACGGCAATTGGTTTTCCATCCAGTTTCACCTCATCATTTGGATCGACCGTAACAATGGCGTGTTCGAGCTCGGCTGGCGTCTTCGTCGCGGTTTTCGATTCCGGCAAATTGATCTGCACTTCGGGCTGGTCCTTTTTGAACGTGGTCGAGACAACAAAGAAAATCAGGAGAATCGTCAGTATATCGACCAGGGAGACGATGATGATCGATGGCGCGCGGCGTTTGCGGACAGCAAATTTCACAGATGTCAGTCTTGTCTCACGCCATCGGCGCGATTTCGGGCGTTGCCGGTTGAGCGGGCGTGATTGGCTGGGCCGGAATTGGTTGTTGTTTTGCCCGAGCGCCGGCGACGCGGCCGTAGTAACACTTTGAGAGCAAATCCGTCACCAGCGATTCCATCTCCACAGAAAGCACTTCCACTTTCTTCGAAAAGTAAACGAACGCGATCAAGCTGGGCACGGCAATTCCGAGACCGAACACCGTGCAATTGAGCGCTTCAGAAATTCCACGCGCAATTTGTTTAGGATCAGCCGCGCTCGTGCTCACGCCGAGGCTGGCAAAAACGTGTACCAAACCGGAAACCGTTCCGATCAATCCGATCAATGGCGCGATCCCGATGATCACTTCTAGGACAACGAGTCCACGCTCGAGCCTCACCATTTCGTGACGGGCGCGCGTTTGCACCGCTTCCACGTTTTCCGAGCGCGGCCAACGCAAATGCCCGAGCGCAACGCGCACGATCCGCGCGAGCGAAGACGCATCGTGCTGCACAATTCTAACGAGACGTTCTGGATTTGCGCCCGGTGCGAGCCGTTCCATTTCGCTCTCGATCGTCAACGGCAAAACGTTTTTTTCGCGCAATGCCAGGGTCCGCAAGATTATCACGGTGAGCGAAACGATCGAGCATGCCAGCAACGGCCACATGAAAATGCCGCCCTTGGCGAAAAATCCGGCGATGGTTTCAAGCACTGACATCGG
>Ga0182038_10000069_pt1 | contig 49677 bp, 54 predicted proteins | sample sta12Can44000108_FD_125976 | JGI IMG/M metagenome (GOLD analysis project Ga0182038, IMG submission 125976) | Lab enrichment of tropical soil microbial communities from Luquillo Experimental Forest, Puerto Rico - statanox.12C.anox.44.000.108 | ecosystem: Environmental > Terrestrial > Soil >...
CATAAGCTATACTTGAGTCAAGGAAGGAGGGGCCATGGCAGACGGGAACGCGCCGGGGCAGGCGCCCGGCAAGCCGGTGCCGTTCAAGGGCATCGGGCACTGGCACGCCCAGGCCCGGCAGGCGACCGAGCACGGCAACCCGTTCATCGAGCTGCACGACGCGGCCCGGCTCCTCTCGGACGCCGGTCTGGCGCAGTCGGCGCAGCTCGTGCAGCAGGCGTTCGGCTTCCTGCGGGACAGCAACTTCGACGAGGCCGCCGAGGCGCTGCGGGCCGCGGCCCGGGCCGCGGACGCCAAGAGCCCGGCGTACGCGCAGGGCCTGCGGAACATCGCGGACGAGCTGCCCGAGTCCGACCTGGTCGGCCAGCAGCAGGCCAAGCCGCGCCGGCCGCGCCGGGGCGAGGACACCGAGAGCCTGCCCGCGCTCGACGGGGAGTAGGCTGGCGCCAGCCACTGCAGGACCTGGGCCTGCTTTAACGGGAGGGGCGGCGCATGCCGCCCCTCCCGCATGCCGAATCCGATTACCAGGTCATGGGCGATGACCTGCGTTACATCATCCCGGCCCCGGCCGACGAGCCGTACCAGCCGGTCCCGGAAGTCCCGGTCGAGCTGGCCCGCAGCCGCAAGGTGCAGGGCCGCCTGTTCGAGAAGCACATCCTCAACCTCGGGACGCTGATCCACCCCAAGACCGGGGCGAAGATCGTGATCGACGACGCCTTCGTGACGTCCATGGTCGACAACTTCGCCAGGGGCGTGGCGGACATCGTCCAGGTGCCGCTGGCCAACGACAAGAACGAGCACGTCGAGAGCCCGGCCGCCAACCTGGGCGAGGTCGTGGCCATCCGGGAGCGGGCCGGCAAGGTCTACGCGCTCATCGACGCCCGCCGGGACGCCGACCAGTTCGGCAAGACCTACCTGGGCGCCAGCGCCTTCCTGTCCACCAACTACACCGACAGCTCCACCGGCCAGAAGGTCGGCCCGGCGCTGCTGCACGTGGCGGTCACCAACCGGCCCTACGTCACCGGCCTGGAGGACTACAAGGAAGTCCTGGCGGCCTCGGACGATAACACAGCCGAGGTAGTCGTACTCACCGCAGCCCCGGAGGAGCCCGTGCCACAGACCAAGGATGAGCTGCTCGCCGCTCTGAAGGACGGGCACGGAATCGACGTTGAGGCGCTGCTGGCCGCCCAGGCCGCTCCGCCGGGTGCCCCGGACACGGCTGCGCTGTCCGCCGCGGTGGTGCAGGCGCTGCAGGCCTCCGGGGCGGTGCAGCTGGCCGCGCCGCCCGAGAAGGTCTCCCAGGACGACGTGGTGGCCGCGGTGCTGGAGCTGGCCGCCTCGAACAAGAAGCAGGCCGGCGACATCGCCGCGCTGCGGCAGTCTGCGGCCGAGACCGAGGTGGACGGCTGGATCGCCGCGGGCCGGGTGCTGCCCAAGCAGCGGGCCGCCTACGTGACGCTGGCGCTGACCGACCGGGACATGCTCCTCACGCTGCTGCCGGACGAGCCGGTGGTCAAGCTCAACAACCAGGAGGGCCTGTCCGGCCCGGACGGGGCGCAGCAGCAGGAGCAGGACATCGACGCGGAGGTGGCGCGGCTCACCGCCGTGCACAGCCAGTTCTTCTCGCCGAACGGCACGAAGGGGAGGTGAGGTAGATGCCAGCCAACGACAGCGTTGAATTCGACTACCCGGCCAACTACCAGAAGCCGACCCACGAGTACGGCCAGCCCTGGGGCGATGAGTTCCACGCCGAGGCGGTCGCGGAGCTGCTCCTGTCCATGGCCGGGTACACCCAGCGCGGTGTCACCCTGGCCGCTGGCCAGGGCATCCTGCCCACCGGCTGCGTGATCGCCCGGCACACCGCCAGCGGCAAGTACTTCGTCTACCAGGCCGCCGCCACCGACGGCCGGGGCGTGGCCATGGGCGTGCTGCGCGATGCCCGCGACACGGGCGGCCCGGGCGCCGCCTCGGTGGCCGCGTACAACGCGAACACCAACGGGGTCAACCCGGACGGCATCACCCTGGCCGGCGGCACCATCACCTACCCGTCCAGCCCGGCCGGCAAGGTGGCCGGGGACTCCCTGGGCAACCTGGTGATCCGCGGCATCCTGAACGGCAACGTGGTGTCCGGCACCGAGACCACCAACGTGGTCAACGGGGCGGGCGTGGGCTCGGGCACGGGCCAGATCCTGGCCCAGCTGGGCGCCCGGTACGTGTCCTACGGCGGCTCGGTCGCCGCGCAGGGCCCGGCGCCGTTCCCCGGCAGCCCGATGGACGGCAACCCGGTGGCCGGCCAGGTCGGGGTTAATGCTTTCATCTTCTAGTCGCAGCTCAGAGGCCCTTTTTCGAACAAACCGAAGAAGGGTCTCTCAACGGGGACGAGTTCCTGGCCCTGCTTCAGGCCGCCTGAGCGCGTTCACTTCCCGGTAACCCGGAGGGCTGCCCGGCGGCCCGGCGCGCCCGATAGCGGGGGCATGACTGACTTCACCCGCAGGACCTTCATCAGAGCTGGCGTGCTCGGCGGCACCGTCGCGCTGCTGCCCTGGGGCGGCCGGGCCGTGGCCGGCACCGCCTCGGCCGCGGCTGGCGCGGTGCAGCCCGGCCAGCCCGTCCCGACCGGCGGCAAGATGCTCGCCCCGATGGCGTTCATGTTCCCCGACCTCCCCCCGTTCGTGCCGGACCCGGACCCCGACACCGCCACCACCGAGCTGATGGCGCTGGCTAACACCCTGCTCGATCCCAACGTCACCGCCGGGCCGGGAAACCGGGACCAGGTGGGCAGTTTCGGCAGCTCGCTGACGTATCTCGGGCAATTCATCGACCACGACAACTTCCTGGACGGCGAGCCGCAGCCGACCGCGTTCTTCGGCCGCGACAACCAGGGCAACCTGCTCGACCCGGACGGCAGCATCGTCTTCAACCTGGAATCATTCAGGTTTGACCTGAGCAGCGTGTACGGTGGCGGGCCGGCGGTCTCGCCGCAGCTCTACGCCAGCGACGGGGTGCGGATGCTGGTCCAGGAGGACAACGGCAACGGGGTCCGGGACCTGCCCCGCGACAGCTCCGGGGTCGCGATCCTCGTCGAGCACCGCAACGACGAGAACGAGATCATCGCCCAGGTGCACGTCGCGTTCCTGAAGTTCCACAACGCGGTGGCCGACGCCATGCCCGGCGCGGGCTTCGACCAGGTGGCCGCCACCGTGCGCCGGCATTACCAGTGGATCGTGATCCACCAGTTCCTGCCGCACATCTGCGGGGACGGCGTGGTCTCCGGCCTGCTCGACGGGTCCATCCCCAGCCTGTACAAGGCCGGCAACCCGAACGCGCCGCTGGTCCCGGTCGAGATGCAGGTCGCCGCCTACAGGTTCGGCCACAGCATGGTCAGGAAGGCCTACGAGCTGACGGTCAGCACCGGCAAGCTCCAGGTCTTCAACGGGACTGCCGCTGACCTGCACGGAGGCCGCCCGATCCCCAGCGGGAGGCAGATCGACTGGGGCAACTTCGTGCTGCCGCTGCAGCGTCCCGAGAACGCCGCGCACTTCAACAACCCGCGGTTCATCGACACCCTGGTCAGCTCCGGCCTGTTCACGCTGCCGATCGGCGGCCCCGGCGGCGCCGAGGCGTCCGGGTCGACGGTGCTGCCGTTCCGCAACCTGCTCAGGGGCTTCCGGTACGGCCTGCCCAGCGGGCAGGACGTCGCCGCGGCGATGGGCGAGACGGTGATCAGCCCCGCGGACGCGCTGCCGGACAACGTCGACAGCGCCGCCATCACGGCCGGGTTCTCGGGCGGCACGCCGCTGTGGTTCTACGTCCTGCGGGAGGCGGAGCTGGGCGGCGGGCTGACCCTGGGCCGGACCGGAGCCCGGCTGGTCGCCGACTCGTTCCTGGGCTCCATGACCGCGGACAAGGACGGGCTGCTGCACGACAACAGCCCGACCAGCCGGCGGTGGCAGCCCGTCCCGCCGATCGCCCCGGCCCCGGGGCAGTTTGGCCTGGAGGATCTCCTCGTGTTCGCCGGCGTGGCCGCCCGGCCCTGATCCGCCCCGCTGGCCTGGCCCCGCGCGGGCCGGACGATATGACCGGGTAACCGCCATCACGCGGCCAGGCCAGCCAGGTGGCTCCCCCCGAGGGGGCGGCGCAGGCCGGGCACCCTGACGGGTGCCGCTGCCTTCAGCGAAGCGCCTACGCAGGGAGCCCTGGAATGCCGGACATCAGCCTCCTAGAGCCGGTCGTGCTCAGGGGAGTCGTGGAGAAGTTCGTCACCCCCGAAACGCTGGTGCTGCTGAACCGGCTGGATCAGACCCCCTGGCCTTTCCCGTCCGCGACATGGGACGTCATCAAGGGCTCGCGGATGGTCGCCAAGCCGAACGTCCCGAACAGCGAGGCGCACATCATCTCCCGGCTCGGCAGGAGCCAGGAGTCGGCTGCCTTTATCTATCTGCGGGAGAAGAAGGTCTTCGAGCCCACCACGCTGCACTGGCTGCGCGTGCCCGGTGAAATTGCCCGGGTAAACGCCGAGCAGGCGGTGCTCCGGGAGATCAACGACCTCAATATGAGGTTCGACAATTTCGCGGAATGGTCGTGTTGGCAGGCCCTGGGCGGCGGCATCAACTACAACTACGCGGACGTTTCCGCGGTAGTGAATTACAAGTTCCCGGCGTCCCATTTCGTCACCCCGGCCACGCCGTGGGTGAACAACCCGTCGCTGACCTACTTCACCACGGGCGGCGCGACCGCCGGTACCGGCGCGGCCCAGGGCAACCCGCTCACGCTGGGCCAGGCCAACACCCGGCTGACCGGCGGCACCGGTACGATAACGTACGCCAACCCGGTCTCCATCCTGGAGGACGTCCGGTCCTGGAAGCGCGTGGTCCAGATCCACGGCCGGGTCCCGGCCAAGGAGGTCTTCGCCACCTCGGTGTCGATGGCGGCCCTGATGGAGGCCTGGACCCAGGCCACCTCCGGCGCCACCGTCAACATCCCCGCGACCATGCTCTCGGACCGGATGAAGGACGAGTTCTATTCCACCGGGATCATGTCAGGCTTTATGGGGCTCGTCTGGAATACGGTGGAGCAGGTTTTTGAATCGGACCTGGGCAATATCACATTCTTCGTGCCGGACGGCCAGCTTTATCTCGGGAACTATACCGATCAGCGTCCTATCGAGCTTCTCATTGGCCCGACCGCCGATGACGAGGCGCCTGACGGATTCACGGGCAAATATGCGAAAACCTGGAAGGAAAAAGATCCATCGGCCAGGCAGTATCTACTCGAATGGCACCTGCTACCGATCGTAACCAGGCCTGAGCAGATGCTCGTGGCTACGGGTATTATCGGAACTGGCGCTACCGCAGCTCCGGCCGGGTACTGGGCTGGTTCTGTGGGCAACGCTCCTGGTGGCGGTCTCATCGACTAGTCACTCTCCGTATAGCGAGAGGCCCTGACTTGACACGAGTCAGGGCCTTTCCTATTGTGACAACCATGGTGATGACGGGAGCGGAACGGCAGCGCAGGTCCAGGCAGGCTAGAGCCCAGGGCGTGGTGCTCCGGCATAAGCGTGTCGTTAATGACGAGGGCCGTGAGTGCGCTTACAGCGGACCTGGCAGCTGCGGGAACAAGTTCAAGCTCTGGTCGGCGTTCGGTCCCGGCAACGGGCCGCATGGCAGGGAGCGGCGCTGCCGGGACTGCATGGTCGCCAAGGCCACTGAGTACCTCAAGCGCGAGCCGACCGAGGTGCAGCAGCGCCGTAACGAGCGGCAGGCGAGGTACCAGCAGACCGAGACCGGCAAGGAAGTCAACCGGCGGGCGAAGATCAGGTACCGCTATGGCATCTCCGTGGGGCAGTACGACTGGCTCTGGGAGCAGCAGGACGGGCGCTGCTACTTCTGCGGCTTCGGGGAGACCGTCATTCACCATGCCTCGGGTGAGGTCATGAGGCTCGGTGTCGACCATGACCATGACTGCAGTCAGGGGCATGACCCGAAGAAGGCGTGCGAGTACTGCCTGCGCGGCCTGGCCTGCTACAACTGCAACATCTTCATCAGCCGAGCTGAGCGCTCGCAAATCCTCCGGCCCCGGGTGGCTGACCTGCTGGCCCGCCGGCCGCTGCTGGCTGCCTGACGAACCTGTCCTGCATGGACATCACCGTCGCGTTCACGGTCAGCGGGCAGCGGCAGAAGTACCTGCGCCAGGCGCTGGCCAGCTGGGCGCGCGCCCGGGGCGTGCAGGATGCGCGGATGCTGTTCTGCGTCGAGCCCGAGCCGTCGTTCCCGGTGCCGGACTTCACCGCCTGGGCCGGGGAGACGTTCTCCCGGGTCCAGGTGGCGGTCAACCCGGCCGTGCTGGGCTGCCTGGCCAACACCCGGCAGGCGATGGAGCTGGCGTTCGGCGGCGGGGCGGGCTTCGCGGTGCTGGCCGAGGAGGACATCGAGGTCAGCACCGACGTGCTGGAGTACTTCGGCTGGGCGGCCGGCCGGTACGAGCGCGACACCGACATCATGGCGGCCTGCTCGCACGTGCTGTCCAGCCGGGTCCTGCGGGGGATCTCGTGGCCGGATGCCGCGGTCCGGCTGCCCTGGTTCAGCCCGCTGGTCTGGGGCACCTGGAAGCCCTGCTGGGACGAGTTCATCGGGCCCGGCTGGGGCCCGGCCGAGGGCAACGCCCAGGGCTGGGACGTGCACCTGCGCGAGCAGCTGCGGGAGGTGGAGCGGGCCTGCCTGTTCCCGGTGCTGTCCCGGTCGCTGCACATCGGGCAGGCCAGCACCCTGTTCAGCCCGGAGCTGGCCGCGCACATGTACCCGGGCACCCGGAGCAGCTGCTTCAGCCGCGACTACCCGCCGCAGGAGTGGCGCGAGGTGATCCCCGGGCCGCAGCTGGAGATGACCGTGTAGGGGTGTCGATTCCCCCGGGCGTGGCTGGACTGTCCGGAAAGCAGGTCATCGTCGACGTGGCGGCGCTGGCTGAGCGGCTGGTGCCCGAGGGACCGCAGGAGGAGCAGCCGGCAGTCGGCGCCGGGCAGTTCCTCCAGGGTGACGGGCCGGGTGTCGCGTCGGCGGCTGGCGGGAACGCGCTGCCAGCCGGCCCGGTGTGCGCGCTGGGCCACCCGAACGTGCCCGGAGCCCGGTTCTGCGCCAGCTGCGGGCTGTCCATGGACGCGGAGACCGCGCCGCAGGTAGTCCGGGCCGAGGGCATCCGGCCGAGGCCCGCCGCCGAGCTGAGCGCGGAGGAGCTGGCCGCGCGGGAGAAGGCGCACGCCGCGGCGGTGGCCGAGACCGCCCGCTTCGAGGCCGCCCCGCCCGAGTGGGTCTACACCGAGGGCGATGCGGTGCTCATCCACTTCATCGACGACGGGCTGACCGCGTTCGGCCAGGTCTGGTACCGGGGCCAGGAGCTGGAGATCGGCCCGGACCACCCGCGGTGGGAGGAGGCCCGCGGCTGGATCATGCTGAACCGGATGCAGCAGGCGGCCCGGTGGGGCAAGCACTACTTTGAGCACGGCCCGTGGCCAGGGCGCCGCTCCTACACCGAGGGCCAGGAGAGCTACGAGCGGCTGGCCGGCACCGACCACCAGGGCAACCCGGTGACCATCCAGGGCCCGGGCGAGGAGGCGCTGCGCCGCGCCGACGCGATCGAGGCCCAGCGCGGCCGGGGCGTGCCCGCCCGGGCGTTCAGGTGACGATAGAGCCCGGAGCCGGGGGAGGGGCAGTTCTGAGCCCCGTCCTCGGAGCCAAGGGCTCCCCGGGGCGGACCAAGGCCGTGCGCGCGCCCCTCTCCCGGCCGATGTACTGGTCATGTGGCCGCTGCCCAGCGTGAACGACCTGTCCGGCTTCTCCGGCCGCCCGGCCGTCAGCTACACCTCCTACGTCAACTCGGCGCTGCTGCAGGCCGCGCTGATGTTCACCTACCTGGCCGAGCGGAACCAGGACGACTTCGGCTCGATGTCCGCGGATGACCAGCAGCTGGCCAACACCGGGGTCATGGCCATGGCGGACTACCTGTACCTGCGCTGGCCGTACCAGCAGGTGCTGGCCAGCCCGCTGCAGTCCGAGACGATCGGCTCCTACACCTACCAGAAGCCCTTCCAGGAGATGGCCCGCAACGCCCAGGCCATGGAGGTGTTCGCCGAGCGCACCGGGGTGGACCTGTTCGACCTGGCGGTCCGGATGCTGGCCAAGCGGACCAAGGCCAACGGCGTGTACTTCGGGCAGATTAGCGGGTTTGAGCGGTTCAACGAGCGCTATGACGGGGTGGGCATCCACTGGGACTCCGACGAGCAGCGGATGGTGCTGGTCGGCCCGTCCGACCGGGACCAGCTGGAGATGGTCATGTTCGACATCAACGCGCCCATCTTCCCCTCCGATCCTGGGGTCTTATTTTAGGTTGCATTTTTGCGTTAATGTCGTATGCTGGCTTCATGGGAAGGCCGCCGTCAATCAAACTCACTGCTGGTCAGCGCATCGGCAGGGGCGTGGTTATCGACCCCGAGACCAGGCTGGCTCCGACGCCTGCTGTGCCGAAGGGGCGCAGGGCCGCCCTGCTTCAGTGTGACTGCGGGACTCGTTACGAGGCGGCGCTGTTGACGCTTGTGCCTCGTAGGGGGGATGGCCGGATCAACACCACGTCTTGCGGGTGTGCTCAGCGGGAGATTGCAGGCGAATACGGTAAGCGCACAATCTGTGAGGCTCATTCGGCCTGGGTTGAGTCCCGTGGTCTGGGCGGGCTCTCCATGACTCCGCTGTACCGCACCTGGGCCGCAATGAAGAACCGGTGCGAGTATCCGGGCAATCCCCGGTATCAGCACTACGGAGGCCGGGGCATCGAGGTCTGCGACCGCTGGCAGGATGTACGCCAGTTCATCGAGGACATCCTGGCGGAGATCGGGCCTTGCCCCGGGCGGGGCTGGACGCTGGACCGGAAAGATAACGACAAAGACTACGAGCCCGGTAATGTGCGGTGGGCTACGTGGTCGCAGCAGAATCGCAATCGGCAGCCGCGTAACGGGCGGGCGAAGGGGGCTAGCCGGGAGAAGGTGACCGGGTTGTGGGTAGCGCGCGTGCACCTGGGCCGGTTTGCTACCGAGCAGGAGGCCGCGGACGTTTACCAGCGCGCGGTTGCCGTCCTGGAGCGCGAGGGCATCCTCACGTAGGGCGTATAACCAGGTATGGCCAAGCGCATCCTGGTCACCGTCTCGCGGACCTACGACAACCCCGCCGAGATGGAGCGCGTGCTGCGCGCGGCGTGGACCTGGGCGCCGGGCGCGGTGCTGGTGCACGGCGCGCAGAAGGACAGCGACCTGAGGGCGGTCCGGATCTGGGCGTCCCTCGGCGGCCAGGACGAGCCGCACCCGGTCCGCTGGCGGCCTGAGTGGAACGAGGGCAAGGTCTGGAAGTTCGCCGGGTTCGACCGCAGCGAGAAGATGGCGAAGCTCGGCGCTGACCTGTGCCTGGCCTTCTTCGGCCCGTGCGACCGGGAGGACTGCTCGCTGCGCGGCAAGCACGCCTCGCACGGCGCCTCCCACTGCTCCGGCTACGCCGACCGGGTGTGCGGCATCATGACCCGGCGGTTCGGGAGTCCGATTCCCAGGGCGTGACTGCGGATGCCCGTGAGGCCGCGTACTGGGAATCGCGCTGCCGGTACTGCGAGGCTCCGCTGCGCCGGGACGGCGGCTGCTGCATGTGGTACGGCGAGCCGCACGACCTCCCGTATCGGGAGCGCCAGTGACCACGCCATACACCCCGTTCGCCCCGAGCCAGGCGGGCCTGGCCGTGTTCTACACCTCCACGGTGCAGGTGCTGCGGCTGACCGAGACGCTGCAGGCCGGCGGCGGCATGACCATGTCCTGGCAGCCGGTGACCACCATCGTGGACCCGCTGACCAGCGTGGTGGGCCAGCTGCGCTGCCGGATCGACCTGACCCACCTGCGGCCGGGCAAGGACCTGCCGTCGCCCATGGTGGCGGGCCGCGCCCCGGACCGGGTGGGCGTGATGTACTTCAGCCTGTCCCCGGACGCCAACGGCGCGCCGCAGGTGCTGGCCGCGGACCGGGTGCGCTGCGTGGCCGGGCCGATCTTCGGCACCTTCGAGGTGCGGCTGATCCCCGACGTCGCGCAGGACCTGACCGGCGCCCACCACGCCGAGGTGCAGGTCATCGAGGTGTCCCAGCAGCTCGGCACGGGCAGCCCGACCCCGTTCCCCGGCAGTCAGCCCTGAGATGGGCGTCGTCTACGTCACCGTCGACCTGGACGGCGCCGGCGACGAGCTGGACCGGCTGGCCAGGGGGCCCGGCCCGGCCACGATCGGCCGCTGGGAGGGCGCGCTGCTGATGTGCTACGCCGTCAGCGAGGCCCGGGCGCACGTCATCACCGGGTTCCTGAAAGCCTCCGGGCACCCCGAGTCCAGCTTCACCGCGGGCGAGTGGTCCGGCCAGGTGAATTTCGCCCGGCACCCGGGCATCTTCGAGCTGGCCCGGGACGACCGGCCGACCCGGCACCACGCCGGCGGCCACTACTTCTTCGACCCGGGCGGGCCGGAGTTCGAGCGCGAGGTGCGGCAGGCGCTGTGGGACTGGGTGACCGACGGCAAGGGCGGCCCGGCCCCGGCCGGAGGCCTGGGCCCGTACTCCGGCGGGTACTGACGGGCCGGGCCTCCTTAGCTGACCACGAGGAAGACCCGGCCCGGACCGCCGTAGCGGGAGAGGTTCCAGCGCACCTTGGGGAAGTGAGGTGACGAGCCATGATTGCCCGGCGGCGCGGTATGGTCCCTGAGCGGGTTCCCACTGTAGTCCCCCGCCGGGCCCGCTGTCCCGATATTGCCGGACGTGGATGATGTCGCGTCGGGCGCTGTTCGCTACCTGGCCGCCTTCCCCGATGTCACCGGGCTGCTCGGGGCCTTCCCCGCCGGCGACCCGATCGCGGCGAACGCCGGCCAGCCGTGGCTGTTCGCCGACACCAACGCCGGGGTCCTCAAGGTCATGGAGGGCAGCTCGGCCGCCGCGGTGGTGTGCGGTGACTTCGGCGGCTGGTCGGTGGCCGAGCCGCTCGGCACGCTGCGGTTCAGGCGGCTCCGCCTGGACGTGTGGGTGGACCCGGTGCGGGACTCCGGCTCCAATGTCACCGAGTCCAGCAGCCTGACCACTAACCGGGGCCTGGCCGTGTTCGCCGCGGTGCAGTTCCGGCTGCAGCGCACCGACCCGGACGCGGTGCTGTGGGGCAACCTGGTCACCACCGACTGCCACCTGCTCACCGACATCCAGTTCCTGCCGGTGCCGGACGGCGACATGCTGCAGCGGGGCACGGCCTACTACGGCGTGAGTTGCGCAGGGTGGGCCGGTTAGCCGGTTGGGCGCCCCGTAGTACGGGGTATGGGACGAATCGCGCGTGATGTAGCTGAGCGCTTCTGGGAGAAGGTGGATCGCCGGGGTCCTGGTGAATGCTGGCCCTGGCAGGCAGGCTGCAGTCGGCAGGGGTACGGGAAGTTCGAGCTGAACCCAGGTCAGCTCGAAGTTGTTCGGGTGGGGCATTATCCGGCGCACCGGGTGGCTTACCGCTTGATTCACGGACGGTGGCCGGTACCGCACGGCCTGCACGGGTGTGACAATCCGCCGTGTTGCAACGCAGAGAACCCGGAGCATGTGCACGAGGGCACTCCAGCGCAGAACATCCAGGAAATGTACGATCGCGGACGGGCTGATGCTTCCCGTCAAGCGGCCAGTCTCCGGCTCCGGTCTGCTGTCCATCCTTGTGGAGGTGACAGCCCCTGTTCGGCTCTCACCTGGGCGCAGGCCGAGGAGATCCGTGTTCGTTACGCAGCGGGCGGAGTGTCATGCGAGACTCTTGGTTTGCGTTATGGCGTTAGCGAGATGACTGTGAGTCGTCTCGTACGTGGGCTGCGCTACGTCCGATTATGCTGCTCGCCGCTCAAGAGCCGGGGAGGTGGTTCAGTGACCGGGCAGCGCCCCCTGAAGGTGATTGTCAAGTCACCATTTTTAGCCAGTACAGCGGCTACGGCACCGACGGCTTCGGGCTGCTCCGCGCGCTGCACCGCTGGGGCTGCGAGGTCTACCCGCAGCCGGTCTGGGTGGACGTCCCCATCCCGGGCGACCTGCTGCACCTGTTCGGCCGCACCCTGGCCGCGCCGTTCGACTTGCTCATCAATCACTGGGACCCCGGCCACCTGTTCATCACCAGGGAGGCCCGCCTGGCCACCCGGGTGGCGGTGGCGTGGACCATGTGGGAGTTCGCCGGCGGCCCGGGCAAGGACGGCCAGGGCGTGTCCGGGCTGGTGCCGCACTGCAAGGGCCGCACCCTGCTGCCGCGGAACCTGCGCTGGTTCGACATGCTGCTGGGCTATGACGAGGTGAGCCTGGCCGCCCTGGAGCCCTACACCCCGCGCAAGGTGCGCCGCGGCGTGCTCCAGGGCGGCTATGACAGCAGCGACTGGCGTCCGCTGAGCCGGGACTGGGACAGCCCCCGGTTCGGCTTCCTGATGCACGGCGCGCTGAACAAGCGCAAGGCCCCGTGGACCGCCGTGCAGGCGTTCACCGCGCTGAAGTTCGAGCGGCCCGGCCCCTGGCCCGAGGGCTTCGACGACGCCAGCCTGGCGCTGCACACGGTCGCGCCGGGGGACCTGTTCCCCGAGCTGAACGAGCCCTTCGAGGCCCAGCGGATCAAGGTGTTCGTCGACGCGTTCGACCACCGCACGCTGGAGGAGTTCTACAAGGCCGGGCACTGCCTGCTGGCGCCGTCCCTGGGCGAGGGCAAGAACCTGCCGGCGCTGGAGTTCATGACCACGGGCGGGGCGGTCGCGGCCACCGCGTTCGGCGGCCACATGCAGTGGATGAACGCGGACTACGCCTACCCGCTGGAGTACGAGCTGACCCCGACGTTCGAGCAGTGCCCGTGGGGCGCGCACAGCGCCCGGGTGCCCATCGAGCACCTCAAGGACGTCATCTGGCACATCTACGCGCACCGTGACGAGGCCCGCCGCAAGGGCGCGCTGGCCGTTGACGTCATCCCCAAGATGTGCGACTGGCAGGTGGTGCTGGAGGCGCTGTTCCGGCGCATCCGGGACGAGGTGAAGGGCCCCGGCCCGGCCATCTACGACCTGGCCATGGGCTGCCGCCAGGAGGACGGGGACCTCAGCCTGGGCGCCCTGATGGCCCCGGCCGGGTGGAGGCGGGCGTGATGGTGACGATCAGCCCGGGCATGGCGGCGGAGGACCTGATCGTGGTCGAGGTGCGGTGCCCGGTCCCGGCGGAGCTGCCCAGCGGGCGGTGCAGGCCGGGCCGCCTGCTGCTGAAGCTGCGGCTGCGCGGCGAGGTGCCGTCCTACGTGCACCCGGACAACCTCATCGAGCTGAGCTGCGAGGACTGCAAGTACCGGCTGAAGCTGGCCGGGGTCCGGGTGGGCCGGGTGCTGCACCGCTACGACCTGGCCGGCGTCCTTTGGGAGACTCTGACTGAGGGAGGCCCTGGTCTCGGGTTAAGCTCGCCTCTCAGGAGGTGGGGGCGGTGGCGCGGTCGGGAACGATCAGGCGTGATGCCAAGCAGATGCCCTGGTACCACGTGCCGCTGCCGCGGTGCGAGGCGCGGCGGAAGGCCGACGATGCGCAGTGCGTCTTCAGCGCCCGGTACGAGGGCCACCCGCATAACGGCAACGGCCAGCCGGTCGGGCTGTGCAAGACCCACGCGGACATGGCCGACTTCCCGACCCGGCTGATCCGCGTGAAGAAGATTACGCTCCGGAGGGCCTGATGACGGATGATCCCGGGCTGGTGTTCCCCCGCACCGAGGTGCCGGCCGAGGTGGCGGAGGCGCTGGTCTCCATCGCCACCTTCGCCGCTGACCACGAGGCCATGAAGCCCAGGCCGCGCAGCGCCGTCCGCAACCCGGACGGCGGAGTCCAGGGCGAGACGCAGGCCGAGCTGACCCGGCGCCTGGTCGGCGCTGCCGTGCTGCACCTGGTGGAGATCGGCCTGCTGGTCGTGCCGGAGGACTTCGCCGCCCGGCTGGACGACTGGCTGCCGGTGTCCCGGGACGCCGGGCGCTAGATGCCGGGGATGCGGTTCGTCCCCGGCGGCGTGCATCGGGAGCGGGACGGCAACAAGCGGCCGGCCGAGTGGTACATCATCTGGCTGGGCGTGCCGCGTGCCGAGGGAAGCGTGATCATCGGCCGGTCCCGGCGGCTGCGGCGGCACCAGGAGCACCGGTTCTTCCCTGAGACCGGCGAGCCCTGCCGCGAGATCCAGGGCTGGGTCAAGGGCGTGCAGTGGCTGCTGGAGGTCCGCGAAAGTCACGCGGAGGTCACGGAAGATAGTCCGTGACCTGCGGAGTTTACCTGCGGGACACCTTGCCCGCTTGTTAGGGTCGCCCCGTTCAGTAACCTACTGGCCCGCAGGAGGCCAGCCGCAGGGTACTGGCGCGGCCGGGGCTCCTGCCGGGCGGGGAGAGCCATGCTGGAGTATGCCCGAAGTACCATCCGAGCGGCCAGGCTGGCCGCCCTGCTCGCCGTCGCGGCGGCTGCCGCCATCGTGCTGCCGCGCGTTCCTGCCCACCCGCCGCCGCAGGCGCCGGACCGGCTGGAGCCGGCCGGGCCGCACGGCGGCCACCGCCTGATCCTCCTGGCGGGCTACCAGAGGCCGCTGGCGGCCCGCGTGTCCCGGTCCGGCCGGACGTACCTGATCCGGCCCGGCGACACGCTGGGGGCCATCTCAGAGCGTTTCTGCGGCACCCGGGCCGACTACCCGGGCCTGGCCGCGGCCAACGGGATCGGTGACCCGGACCTGATCTACGCCTGGCACGCCATCCGGATCGTCTGCCAGGCCGGCGGGTTCCGGCCCGGCGGCGGCGGCCGGGCCATCCGCCACGCCAGCTCCGGCGGCCGGGTTTGGGGGATCACCTACGGGTACCCCAACTTCTGCGGCGACGGCGACGGCGACGGCTGGGACGTCAGCTGCTCGACCCGGCACCACCACGAGTCAGGGGGGCGCCACCTGGCCCGGGCGGCTGTCGCCGTCGGCAGCTACCGGGCCGCGCCGGGCTCGTTCGAGTCCTGTGTCATCGCCCGCGAGTCCGGCGGCCGGGCCGACGCGGTCAACCCCACGTCCGGGGCGGGCGGCCTGTACGGGTTCCTGCCGTCCACCTGGCACGCGCTCGGCTACTCCGGGCTCCCGGAATACGCCCCCGCCTGGCTGCAGCACCAGGCCTTCGAGAAGGAGTACGCCATCGCCGGGACCAGCCCCTGGTCGCCCTACGACCATTGTTAGATGTGTGATGGAGGTAGTCTGCAGCCGTCATATGCTTAGCGCATGCAGCTACCTCCTCGCATAGATGAGAAGTTTGGCCGTTGGACTGTGACCGGCGAAGTCTCCTGGCCGGGCGGCCGGGCGGCGGTCCCGTGTCGGTGTGATTGCGGGACTGAGCGTCTTGTGCTGGTGCAGAGCCTTCGTCGAAAGAACCGGGCCAACCCGAGTTGCGGGTGCTGGAGGCGTGAGCGAACAGCAACGATCGTCAGTGAGACACGTTGGAAGGATTCGCATGGCCTCAGGGGGCACCCTCTCTATCAGACTTGGCGCGGCATGATGAGACGGTGTTACGACGAAACGGACTTCCATTACCCGCGCTGGGGCGGTCGCGGCATCGAGGTCTGCCGGGAATGGCACGACGTGCGGGTCTTCGTCGCGTGGATCGAGGCCAACCTAGGTCAGCGGCCTCCTGGTCACAGCCTGGACCGCAAGGACAACGATGGCCCGTATGCCTGGTGGAACGTCCACTGGGCGACGGCCCTGCAGCAGTACGAGAACAGCAGGCTGCTGCGTGATCCCGGCACAGGCCGTTTCCTGTCTCCCGACGACTGACGGGGCCGATGACGAGGGCGGAGGACCACGGGCCTCCGCCCTCTCGTCGTCCCTGGAGGCGTCATGCCCGAGCCCGGCGCGTATGGCCGGAGAACCCCCAAGCGCGGCCCCGCCCTGCAGTTCAGCCGGTGGCGGGCCGGGGCCCCGCTGCTGTACCCGTCCGGGGTCGACTACCTGGCCCGGCTGAACGGCGGCTGGCAGATGCTCTCCAACGACGTGGCCGGCGACTGCGTGTCCGTCACCTGGGCCAATGCCCGCCGCCTGGTCACCTCGCTGCTGGCCCCGCCGGGGCACTACCCCACCCAGGACCAGGTGTGGGCCTTCTACAAGACCCAGAACCCCGGCTTCGACCCGGCCGGCACCGCGGACACCAACGGGCCGGGCAGCCGCGAGGACAACGGGATGGACATCCAGACCGCGCTGGAGACCCTGGTCCGCGACGGCGGCCCGGACGGGGCCAAGGCGCTGGCTTTCGGCAAGGTCGACACTCGCGACGTCAGCGAGGTCAAGGACGCCATCGCCGTCTTCGGCTATGTCTGGACCGGGGTGAACGTGCAGGCCGCTAACCTCGACCAGTTCCGCGCCGGGAGGCCCTGGGACTACGTGGCCGGCAGCCCGCCGGACGGCGGGCACTCCGTGCTCACCGGGGGCTACGGGCTGCCCGGCGGCGGCGCGCTGGCCGGCGACGAGAAGTTCATCACCTGGGCGGCCGAGACCAGCTTCACCGACGCCTACTGGGGCAGCCAGGCCGAGGAGGCCTGGGTGTGCATCTGGCCTGAGCACCTGGGCTCCCGCGCGTTCGCCGAGGGAGTCGATAGGACCGCGCTCGCGGCCGACTTCTTGCAGGTGACCGGCCGCCCGCTGAGCCTGGGCTGAGGCGCGCCGTGCACCCGGGCGTCGTCATCGGCGGGCTGGCCGGGCTGAGCGCCGCGCTATCCCTGGTGACCGCCATCGGCCGGGCGCTGTACAAGGCGGTGGCCACCGCCCAGCAGAATGCCGGGGCCGTCGAGAAGCTGGTCACTGACGTGGCCGAGCTGCAGGACCAGGCGACCGCGCATGACGCCCAGCTGGGCCAGCTCGGCAAGGTGCTCGCTGACGTGGGCGAGCTGCAGGACCAGGCGCACGACCACGACACCCGGCTGGCCGTCATGGAGGCGCTCGGGGAGAACGACCCGCAGGACGGTGGCAAGTGAAGAGGCTGGCCACCCCGCAGGCGCTCGTCATCGGCGCCGCGGTCCTGGCCGGGCTGGTGGTGCTGTTCCTGGCCGGGATCTACGTGCTGGTCAGCTGGTACGTCCAGGCCAACGATGACCGCTGGTGCTCGTACTTTGCGGTGGTGACCCAGCACGTGCCGGGGGACGGGGACCGTGCCCTGGTCATCGAGCTGCGGCAGGCCGAGCGGGAGGCGGGCTGCGGTCGATTATCCACGGCAGACGCACTCGCCGAGCCAGGAGGGCACGCGGGCATGGCCACACTAGCAAGCTCGTACGCAGGTACCCCGTTCGAGGGCTTCTCGCTCTCCCACGCAGCCATCCTGAACGGCGCGACCGGCGCGGAGGCCTCCACGGTCTATGGCGTGCGGAATGGCACGATCAGCACCGACCAGGGCAACTTTGAAAACACCGGTGACGATGTTGTCCTGTCCGAGCATTTCTGGATCAATTTCGCGAACGTGACCATTGAAGAAGGCTTCGTGCCATTCTCCACGATCGCGCTGATCACCGGTACGACGGTCACTAGCTCGGGCGCAGCGGGTGCTGACTACTACGCTATTCCGCTGTGGACGCTCAACTCGATGAACGCTGTCACCCAGCCGCTAGCAATTCGCGTGCCGTCAAAGGACGCGGGCGGGCAGGTACGGACGCTCGATTTCGTCCTTTACCGCGTGCAATTCCAGCCCTTTAACTTTACTGGTCCGTCGTACAAGACCGGCCTTTCCTGTTCCATCGCGGGGCGCGCGCTATTCAGCGGCGTGAACGAGATCGGCGGGGCGCTGCCCGCGTCCTACCCGCAGTCGATTGGCCGCCTGGTGGCCTGGCCGGGTGCCCAGACCGGAGCGTTCGTCCCCGAGCCGTTCGGCGCGGGCGGCGGCACGATCGTCTAGCCATGGCCACTCCCGCTCCTGCGCAGCAGGGCTACAGCACCCGGTGGTGGTTCCTGTTCCGCATTTTCATGCTGGTCAGTGCCGTCTGTTTCCTGTTCTCCGCGCTCACCTTCGGCGGCCACAGGATTCTGTCCGCCAACGGCTACGAGTGGCTGGCGGCCGGGTTCGCGGCCTGGGCGTTCGCCTGGGCGGTGCCGTGACGGTGCCGATGGCACCGGGTAAATCCGCCTAGAGCCCCCGGAGGGCCGCCATGGCCGAATCAGAGCTGGACAGGCTCGACCCAGAGCCGGTCATCGTCAAGATGTCTACCGGGTTCGCTGTCGAGGTGGTCCGGCTGCGGACCCGGCAGTTTTTTCGCCTGCTGCGGGTGCTGACCAACGGCGCCGGCCCGGCCATGATGCAGGCCGGGCTCAACTTCCGCGACAACCCGGACGACTTCACCCAGAAGTTCCTGATGCTGGTGCTGATGAGCATCCCGGATGCCGAGCAGCAGGCCATCATGTTCCTCCAGTCGATGCTCAAGCCGGCCGGGCTGGCCGACAAGCCGGACAGCCAGCTGACCAAGCAGCAGAAGGAAGACAACCAGGGGCTGTGGGACCGGTTTAACGAGGAGCTGTTCAACCCCGAGCTGACCGACACCATCGACCTGATCGAGGTGATGGTCCGGCAGGAGGCTCCGGAGCTGCAGGCCCTGGGAAAACGGCTGCAGGCCATGATGGCGGTGTTTCAGAAGACGGGCCAGGACCAGGAGCCGCCGGAGCCGGAGCCGAGCGTGCAGGACCTGGCCTCGCAGGGGCCTTCGCCAGCGCCTTCGACATCATCTCCAGCGAGTACGGATGGCGAGACGAGGACATCTTCGACCTCTCCCTCGGACGCCTCCGGCAGGTCGTCGAGGCCATCGGAGTCCGCCGGCAGCGTGAGCACCTGATCCGCCTGCGGCTGGCCGAGTGGCAGGTCAAGACGGTGTGCATCTTCATCGGGGCGCAGGCGATGGTTGACACGGACAAGACCGGCGGGCGCAACCCGCTGGTCGATGCCGCGCTGGCCATCGACGCGCTCGGCGGCCGGACCGCGGAGGAGCTGGAGCTGGACGCCATCCGCGGGGAGCGGGTGGCCGACCGGGTCGAGGACGATCCGCGGTTCGCCCCGCAGCCCGCCGACCCGGAGCACGGCGTGGAGGCGAGCAACGCCGACGGCAGCTTCGAGCGTCTGATGCAGCTCATGGGGGGCGGCTCCAGGCCGCCCATGCCGGACATCAACAGCCGCGTCAACGGGGACGGGGGGTGAGGCCGTGCGCTCGTGCGTAGTAATAAGCATGCTGAAACTTTCAGATGCTCAGGTCGCTGAAATCAGGCAGCTCTGGCTGGCTGGTGGTATCTACCAGCACGAGCTTGCTGCTCGGTTCGGCGTCTCGCAGGCCCTGATAAGCCACATTGTTCGCGGGCAGTTGCATGTCAAGCCCCGTGGGCGGAATCGGCCGCCTGGGGGCCGGATCACCGAGGAGGGCCGGGAGTGCTCGCGGTGTCAGGTCTTCAAATCCTGGGCCGAGTTCTCTCCGCTCCGTCAGTCCAGGCTGACCGGTCATCAGTCGGCCTGTAAATCCTGCCGGAATGTCAAGACCAAGGAGGCTGTAGCGAAAGATCCAGGGGCGAAGCGTCTTGCTGCCTGGGCGTCGTACCTCGTGAGGAAGTACGGCATTACTGCAGAGCAGTACGCCTGGCTGGCGGAGCGGCAGGGACACAAGTGCGCGCTCTGCCTGCAACCGGAGACCCAGCGACGGCGTGTCGACCGGCACGGCATTGTCCGGGTGGTAGATCGCCTGGGCGTGGATCATGATCATTCCTGCGATCGGCACGGGCTGACTCAGGCCTGCATCTGGTGCATACGCGGCCTGCTCTGCGATGACTGCAACCGGCTGCTCGGGTTCGCCGAGGCTAAGCCGCTTGTAGCTGTCCGGTTCGCTGATTACCTGGGCATGCGCCCCTTCTTGACGGAGGGAGGTGGTGCCCGAATGCAATACTCAGAGGCTGTGGGCGTGAATAATGCCTGAATACAGCGGTCCTGAGTACTGGTTATCGCCTGGTATGTCATCTACAAGGCGATAGCTAGACCCTGATCAGCTGACTTCGGCGACCTCATGCGGGACGCCAAGAAGGCCAAGGAAGCCCTGAAGGACATGGCCGACGCGGCCCGGGACGAGTCTGCGGCCGAGAAGACCGGCGCCGAGCAGGCGGCCCAGGCGCGCCGCCAGGACATCAGCGTCATCCGGGACCAGGGCCACGCGCTGGACCAGCTGGCCGCGTCGGCCAAGCAGAGCAACGTCCAGGCCCTGTACGGCGGCCGGTCGGACATGCAGCAGCACCTGGCCGACCTGGCCAAGGAGGAGCAGCTGCAGACGCTGCTCAACCGCGCGCGGAACATGGGCTTCACCACCCCGCAGCAGTACCAGGCCTACCGGCAGCAGCTGCTCGCGCTGGCGCTGAACGAGAACAAGGCCCGGTTCGGCGGGTACCTCACCCCGGACCAGTGGCTGACCTACCTGCAGAAGGAGATCACGGCCACCAACCTGGAGACCGCCGCGATGAAGAGCCGGGCGGCGGCCATCCGGGACGAGACTTCCGCGATGCTGGAGTACGATAACGCGGTCCAGGGCACTCACCAGTCGATCGGCCAGCTGGGCGAGGGCCTGTCCGCCGCCAACGCGTACGCCGCCGCGCTGACCGGCCTGCCGGACGTGGTGGTCACCCAGGCCGACTTCGACGCCAGCCGGGCGATGACCCAGCTGGCCATGTACCGGGCCGCGCTGATGGCGCTGCCGTCGGTGACCCGGCTGGCCATCATGCCCGGGCAGCCGCCCGAGCCGGGGCCGCCCATCCCGATCGGCCCGCCCGAGCCGGGCGCGCTGCCGCCGCCGGACCGCCGGGCGCTGCCGCCGGGCACCATGGGCGAGGGTCCGGGCTCCGGCTGGCGCACCGTCGGCGGCATCGAGGCGTTCATCGCCAGCGTGCTGCGCGCCGTCCAGGCCGCCGACCGGTACCAGGATGCCGAGGCGGGGCTGGCGTTCACGGTGCGCGGCCTGGACGGGGACCAGCGGTCGGCGGCGGCCAGCGCCTACCTGATCAGCCTGGCGCAGCGGGTGCTCGCGGACGACACGGGCAAGGCCACGGCCAGCATCGAGGAGCTGCGCGCGGCGTGGGCCAAGCTGACCGACGAGGAGCGGATCGCGCGCGCGGGCGGCGCGTTCGGCGCCCCGCCGCTGCCGCCCCGCGGGCCGCCCGGGCCGCCGGGGCTTCCGCCCGGGCCGCCGGAGCCGCCCGCCCTGCCGCCCGGGGGAGGGCCGGGGCCGGATGACGCCCGGGCGGCCGAGGCGTCGGCTGAGGCGATGGACCGGCTGCGCGGCGCGCAGGACGCCGAGGCCCAGTCCTCGGACCGCACCGCGCAGGAGTGGCTGCGGATGGCCGAGTCCGCGGATACCGCCACCCGCGCCGCGGCCTACGTCCGGGCCGCCGCCATCGCGGAGCGGCTGGCCCAGCAGCAGGCGGGGGACGCCGCGGAGAAGGCAGGACGGCAGGTCGAGGCCACCGTGCCGGGCCTGATCAAGGCGACCGGCGGCTGGTTCGGCCTGGCTGGCACGCTGACCGTGTTCGGCGGGTTCATGGGCACCGTCGCGGTCTGGCACGTGGTCCTGGACGCCCTCATCGAGGCGGTGGCCATCCTCATCCCGGCCATCGTCACGCTGATCGCCGGGCTGGCCGCGTTCGGCCTGGCCGGCCTGGACGCGGGCAAGGCCGTCTACAACCGGCTCGTCGACGTCTACAACGTCAGCGATGCCTGGGGCGCCTCGCTGCCGCCGCTGACCGGCAAGCTGGAGAAGCTGCACGAGCAGGTCCGGCCGATGGTCTGGCAGCTGTACGGCGATGCGATCGACATCGTGACCAGCAAGAACGGCATCTTCAACAGGCTGGCCGTCGAGACCGGCCGCGAGGTGGACCGGCTGGCCGGCAAGCTCACCGTCTTCGTGGACCAGGCCAGCAAGGGACTCGACAAGTTCTTCGCCGTCGGCGGCCAGAACCTGGCCCAGCTCGGCCGCATCCTGGCCAGCCTGGGCAACGCCTTCATGAACCTGATCCGGGTCACCCAGCAGACCCATATCGACCAGATTTTCCTGCAGATCCTGGTCGCTGCGTCCAAGCTCCTGGACATGCTCACCCGGCTGCCGACGCCGATCCTGGCGCTGATCGTCGGCATCCACGGGCTGTGGCTGTGGGGCGGGCTGCTGGCCACGATCCTCTTGAGCCTGCTGAACCCGATCAAGTCGGTAGCGCTGGCGCTGGGCGGGCTGGCCGCCACCCAGGTGGCCGAGAACGCCTCGTCCTGGACCCGGCTGACCACCGTGCTCGGTGACATCGTGGCCGGGTTCGCCGCCATCCCGGGCCGCATCACCGGCCTGCTGGTCTCGCTTGGCGTCCTCACCGGGGCCACCGATGCCGCCGCGGCCAGCGAGGACGGGCTGGCCGCCTCGGCCGGGGCAGCCGCCATCGCCGAAGAGGCCGAGATGATGGCGACCGGGGAGCTGGCCGCCGCCGAGGTCGTGGCGACCGGGATGACGTTCAGCCTGGCCGGGGCGATGGGCGTGCTGCTGGCCGCGCTGCCTTACGCCGCCATCATCGCCGTGGTCGCCGCCATCGGCTTCTTCATCTACAAGGTGGCCACGGCCAAGGACACCACCCAGCAGTGGATCGACTCGCTGAACGCCGGGCTCGGCAAGTCCGGCCTGGGCAACGTGATCGCCAATACCATCCAGAACCTGGCCGCGGTCACCCAGCAGCTGGCCGCCGTCCAGCACGGCGCCACCGGGAACGCCTCGGAGCTGTCCGCTGCGCAGGCCGACCTGAGCGGCAAGCTGCAGACCGAGCTGGGCCACGTCGGGCAGGTATCCAAGGCCTACGGCACCGACCTGGCCGGGGCGCTGGCCCTGCTCAACACTGCCGGGGTCAAGACCAGCGACCTGTTCACCAACCAGGCCAACGTGTGGGCTGCGGACCTGCAGCAGGTCAAGGGCCTGGTCGACGGCTACCGGAACATGGGCCAGGGGCTCACCCAGCTGCAGGGCGACGTGTCGGTGCAGATCATCCTGCAGTCCGACGCGCTGACCGCGATGAACAAGCTGAACCAGGCGTGGGACCAGTGGTTCACCATCGTGACCGGCGGCCAGACCGACCTGGTCAAGTTCCTGCAGACCTATCAGTCGCTCACCCAGCAGCAGCAGGTGGCCGGGGCCTCCACCTCCGGGCTGAACAGCCAGAGCCTGGCCCTGCGCAGCACCTACAACCAGCTGCTGCCGCAGGCCGAGAGCTACGTCGACTGGGTACGCACCCAGGCCGCGGTCACCCAGAGCGGCGAGTCCGGGCAGAAGCAGCTGACCCGGGCGGTGCGCGACTACGCCGACATCCTCGGCCCGGCGGCCGGCGGCAACAAGGCGCTGCAGGACTCGGTGATCGCGCTCATCAACGAGGTCGACCCGAGCATCACCACCTGGCAGCAGGCCACCAAGTGGATGGGCAAGCAGGGCGCGGCCCAGGCCGCGGCCGACCTGAACACCCAGGCCACCCAGCTGGAGAAGCCGCTGTCCGACCTGCAGCAGGACGCCCAGAAGCTCGGCGCCTCCCTCCAGAACGACCTCGTGCCGGCCATGACCAACGCCACCAAGGGGGCGCTCGGCGCGCAGTCCAAGTTCAACACCTTCTCCGATGACCTGTTCAAGTTCGGGCCGAACAGCCAGAAGACCATCGACGCCGCCGCCCAGGTGGCCTCGGTCCTGATCGCGATCGACGGGAACAGCAAGAAGGCACACGACCAGTTCGTCGCCTGGGCCGGCACCATGGGCGTGACCCGGGACCAGGCCGAGCAGCTGTGGAAGTCCGCCACCAAGATCGGCTCGGCCAAGTACCAGCTGCAGGTCGAGGACAACATCAAGCACGTGCAGTCCAGGCTCGACGTGCTGCAGGCCGAGCTGGGCAAGACCACCGACCCGAAGAAGCGCAAGCTGATCGAGCTGGAGATCAAGTACGAGAAGGACAAGCTCGACCAGCTCAACGGGCAGCTGATCACCGCGGCCGGCAACGCGGGCAAGATCGACAAGAACATCGCCGGGGCGGGCAACACGGCCGGCAAGCTGGCCCAGTCCAGCGTCTGGGCCCAGATCCGGGACAAGATCAGCTGGGCGCTGTCGCAGCCTACCGGGATCTCCGAGATCGAGAAGTTCTTCACCAAGACCCTGCCCAACAGCTCCGCGGTGGGCAGCAAGTCGGCCGCCCAGCACTGGGCCGACAACTTCAACCGCACCGTCGGCCGCGTCTTCACCAGCGACATCCCGCACTGGGCGACCACCGCCGCCGGCGCCGTCTCCGGCTCGTGGATCACCGGCTGGCACGGGTTCTACAACAACGTCCAGACCCCGGTGCACAACTTCTTCAACACCCAGATCCCGAGCTGGGCGGCCAGCGCGGGCGGGTTCCTGGGCCGCGACTTCTCCAGCTGGTACAACAGCTTCCACGGCAACTTCATCGTGTTCGTCGGCCGCGCCTTCATGAACCTGATCCCCGGCTGGATGGGCGGCGCGACCGCCGCCTGGGGAAAGAGCACCTCAGGGATGGCCCAGGGCTGGGCGAACAACGTCAACCGCACCGTCGGTCACTTCTTCACCTCGGACGTCCCGAACTGGGCCACCAGCTTCGGGTCCACGATGTGGTCGACCGGGGTGGGCATCTGGCACGGGTTCTACAACAACGTGCAGACCCCCATGCACACCTTCTTCAACACCACCATCCCGAACTGGCTGGGCGGCTTCGTCAGCGGGTCCGACAGCAGCGCGGTGTCGATCTGGCACGGGTTCTACAACAACGTCCAGGTGCCGCTGCACACCTTCTTCAACAAGACCATCCCGGGTTGGCTGTCCGGCATGGTCGGGTTCTTCGCCGGCTCCTGGATCATGACCTGGCACGACTTCTACTCCTCGGTGTGGACCCCGTTCCACGACTGGATCACCAAGACCCTCCCGAACTGGCTGTCCAGCGACCTGGTGCCCGGCTTCAAGCTGGCCTGGGACAACGTGTGGGGCGGCTTCAAGAACGCGGGCCGGGACGCCATCAACTGGGTCATCGACCACGTGATCAACCACGGGATCTTCGCCCTGATCAACGACGTGACCGGTGTCTTCGGGGTGCACATCCACGACATCGGGCTGGTCAAGGCCTCCGGCGGCGACGTCCCCTTCGCCCGGATGGCCTCTGGCTCGGTGGCCGGCCCGAGCGCGGTGGACGGCACCCCGATCCTGGCCATGGGCGGGGAGTACGTGCTGCGCCAGTCGGCCCGGATGGCGCTGCAGTCCGCCTACGGCCCGGGCTTCCTGCCGATGCTCAACCAGGCGGACAGCTGGCTCGGCTCGGGCTCGCGCGGCATCGCCGCCTCGCAGCGCTACGCCCTCGGCGGCCAGGTCAACCCGGTCGGCCCCGGGCTGACCCCGGAGCGGGTCGACATGGGCGTGGACTACGGTGGCTCCGGGCCGCTGTACGCGATCGGCTCCGGCACGATCAGGAACCTGTACAACAGCGGCTGGCCCGGCGGCACCTTCATCGACCTCCAGCTCAACCCGTTCTTCGGCACCGGGTACTGGTACTACGCCGAGGACATCACCCCGGCCGTCAGCATCAACCAGGGCGTCTCCGCCGGGCAGCGGATCGGCACCGCCTGGGGCGGCCCGTCCGGCATCGAGATCGGCTGGGCCTCCGGCGTCGGCGGGCAGACCGCCGCCGCCCGCGATGGCCAGGAGAACAAGCACGGCGACCCGGGCGCGTTCCCGACCGCGTGGGGCGTGGCGGCCAGCAACCTGATCAAGTCGCTCGGCGGCCCGCCCGGCATCATCTCCGGCCCCGTCCACGGCGGCACGCCGGGGTTCGGCGGGTTCGTCGGGGCCATCGAGGGCTTCCTCGACGGGGCCGGCAGCGCGCTGACCGGTGCGGGCCGCGCGCTCGCCGGGCTGATCGGCGGCTCGGCGTCCAGCATCCTCGCCCTGGCCCGCAAGGGCGCCCGGGCGCTGTTCGACGCGGCCTGGGGCCACACCGTCACCCCGATGCTGGGCCATCTGGGCGATGACGTCCCCGGCACCCTGGCCCAGCTGGCCGGCCACGAGATCAAGGCCGGGGTCGACAGCTGGCTGGGCCGCAAGGACTCCGCGGCGCAGGCCCAGTCGGCTGCGTCCGGCCTTCCGGGAGCGCCGCCCGCTGTCGGCCCGATCCAGCAGTACGCGAAGAAGCTGCTCGCTCAGTACGGCTGGTCGGGCCAGTGGTCGTCGTTCGACGCGCTGGAAATGCACGAGGCGGGATGGAATCCTACCGCCCAGAATCCGGCGTCGACCGCCTACGGGATTGGCCAGTTCCTGGACAGCACCTGGGCCACGGTCGGCGGCCACAAGACCAGCGACCCGTACCTGCAGCTGCAGTACATGATGGCGTACATCAAGCAGCGGTACGGGTCGCCGAACGCCGCGTGGGCACAGTATTTCAACCACCCGGGCGGCCAGGGATCATACGCCGGCGGCGGCCCGGTCCGCTCCGCGGGCCCGGCCTTCCCCGGCGGGCTGGACGCCGAGGACACCTGGCTGCAGTACTCCACCACGGTGCTGCCCAGCGCGGTGCGCTCGGAGATGGACGCCTTCTGGGGGCTGTTCGGGACCAAGCTGCCCAAGAAGACGTCGGCGAAGGACTGGGCGCAGTGGTACGCCGAGGAGCTGATCCTGGCTGCCCAGCAGCGCAAGACGATCGGCATGGGCACCGCCCCGGCCGGGGCCTACATGGCGCTGAGCGAGGACTTCGTGCGGCCCGAGGTGATCACGCCCGGGATGTGGTCCACGTTCGCCTCGCGGCTGAACACGCTGACCGCCTGGCAGGGCGGCCCCGGCGAGCCGGGCGGGTCCGACCCGCCGCGCTCGGCCTGGCATTACGAGACCCAGGGCAAGTGGCCCAAGGGGCAGCGCCCCGCGCCCGGCCGCATCCAGCCCAGCGGCTACCCCGGCTGGAAGCACCTGCACCCGCAGTGGATCAGGCTGCGGAACCGGCTGCTCGACCTCAAGGCCAAGGCCAAGGTCGCCTCCCAGGCGTGGAACGCGCTGTACGCCGGGGCCGGGCTGGCCGGCGGGGTGCCCGGGCCGGGCGCGGCGCCTCCCCCGGCGCCGCCGCCGTTCCCCGGGCTGGAGGCTGTCGTCACCATCGGCGGCCCGCCGGAGCCGGTCATCGGCTCGCCGCCCGACTCCGGCTACGGGTTTGCCGCGGGCGGCATCGCTGACGTCGCCGCGCTGTTCGCGCTGGGCGGCCCGGTGCCCGGCATCATGCCGCCGAGCCCGGCGCGGATGTTCAGCGGCAGCCCGTCCGGGTCCGAGTTCCCGCGCTCCCTGTCTGACGCCGGGGCGTCGGGCCGGGGGATCGGCTTCAACGTCGAGTCGATGACCATCAACAACCCGGTTGCCGAGGCGCCGAGTGAGTCGATCACCAGGGCGTCCAACCGGCTGGCGTTCCTGGCAGGGAGGGGGATGGCGTTATGCCCCAGATCGCGCCGCCGGTCGCCGCCTACAGCCCGGCCGAGCTGTGGTACTGGAACGGGGTTGCGCTCAACCAGCAGTGGCTCAACATCGCCACCATGGGCGGGTCCCGGTTCGGGCTGCCGGTGCTCCGCGGCCAGAACTACGAGGTGCCGTACCGGGCCGGGCAGGCGTGGCGGGCCAAGTTCCCGGACCAGCGCACGATAACGCTGGCCATGTGGCTGAACGGGGCGGCCACCGCTAGCGTGGCCTACCCGGCGGCGGACCCGCGGCTGGCGTTCAACAACAACCTGCAGCAGCTGCGCCAGCAGCTGTGGGCCCGCGGCGCGGGCGGCTCGCTGCAGGGCCAGCTGCAGCGCAACTGGTACCTGACCCAGGGCACCAACAAGCTGGTCACCTCCACCGCCATGGCCGAGGTGGCCGGCTCCATGGACCTGACCATGTCCGGGCGGCTGCACGCCGGGTTCAGCGTCGACTTCCTGCTGGCCGACCCGTACTTCTACGGCGCCCAGCAGACCCAGGCGTGCACGGGCGCCAGCACCACGTGCACGGCCCTGGGCGAGGGGGTGGTGGGCGAGGGGTACTCCAGTGCGGTCAATGCGTTCACCGTGCAGCTGAGTGCCGCCTGCACGGTGACCAACGGGACCGCCGGGGTGGCCTTCAGCTTCGCCCAGGCGGGCGCGCAGTACCCGGTCACCGTCGACGTGCTCAGCTGCACCGTCACCGACAACGCCGGCATCAACCAGGTGGCCGGGCTCACCCACAGCGGCAGCCGGTTCTGGATGGCGCTGCTGCCGGGGGCCAACATCATCACCGTGAGCGCTGGTACTGCCACGTTCCGGTGGAACGATTGTTACGCCTGATGACCACGCCAGCGTTCTACTACAGCAACCTGTCGGTGAGCAATACCACCGGGGTGGCCATCTCCAACTCCGCGACCAGCGTGTACTGCGCGTCCGCGCCGGTCGGCTTCCCGGCCCAGTTCCCGTTCAAGCTGGTGCTCGGCGGCGCCGAGATCGTCTCCGTGACCGCCGGGTCCGGGACCGCCGGCACGCCGTGGACCATCACCCGGGCGCAGGACGGCACCGCGGCGCAGGCCTGGGCCCTGGGCACCACCCTGGTGCACGAGCTGACCGCCGGGGACCTGTCCCTGTCCCGCACCCACGAGATCGCCGTCCAGGCCCAGCTGCCGCACGGGCTGCCCGCCACTGCCTGGGTGGCCTCGGCGTTCGCCACGCTGAACGAGACCACGCTGGCCAACAGCACCTCGAACCTGGTCACCTGGTCCTCCATCCCGCAGACCTACAAGCACCTGCTGGTGGTCATCGCGGCCCGGCTGACCGAGACCACGGTGCAGTCCGACGACATCCTCATGCAGGTCAACGGGGACGCCAGCGCGGTCTACAGCTACCTGACCATCAGCGCCACCAACATCAGCGGGTCCGGCACCGCCGCGCTGAGCCAGTCCCAGTTCGCCGGCACCGCCTCGACCGTCTGGCCCATTGCCCGGGTGTCGGCCAGCCTGGCCGGCTCGGCGGTCACCGTCGGCGGCGGGTTCGCGGTCCTCCCCAACTACAGCGCGAGCGCCTTCAACAAGTCCTTCTACGGCATCTCCGGGATGGGCCAGGGGTCCGGCGCGGCCATCGACGGGCGCTGGCGGATCGGCTTCTACAACCCGGCCACCCAGGCCGCCATCACCTCGCTGAGCTGCGCCGCCCCGGCGGGCTCGAACTTCCTGCTGGGCTCCCAGTTCAGCCTCTACGGATTCGGGTGATCTATGAGTACCGAGGTTCACATCGACCTGGCCGCGCTGGCCGGGCGGCTGCGCGCGGAGCGCGAGGAGTCCGAGCGCCGGGTGGCCGGGGCGCTGGCCAGGCTGCGCGCCCGGGCCGAGGACGACCAGGACATCGCGGACCTGCTCGTGCTGATCGGGGCGCCGTGAGCGAGCCGGACGCCGGGCGGGAGGTGCTGCCCGCTGCGGAGCCGGACGTGCAGGGCGCCCGGCCTGCCGAGCCTGCCGAGCTGGGCGGCCGGCTCCGCGGCCCGTACCCGGACACCCCCGGGCCCGGCGCGCTGCCGCCGGACACCGGGCGCAAGCGCGACCACATCAAGGGGCACTAGGCCATGCCGCTCGCCACCCTGCTGCCGCAGGCCCTCCCGTCCGGCACCCTCGTCGTCGGCCAGCCCGGCGCGGCCGGCGGCCCGGGCGGCCCCGCCCCGCCCGGCGCCGGCTCCGGCTGGGAGGTCCGGGTGCTGGCCGCGCCGGACTACTACAAGCAGCTGGTCCTGTTCAGCCCGCAGATCGTCACCGGCATCCAGTTCGTCAAGCAGCTGAAGGACAAGGGCAGCGGCACCATCACCCTGTCCATGGACGACCCGTTCTGGCAGACCACGCTGCCCGGCGGGCTGGCCGCGCACAACATCCTGGACTACGAGCACCTGTGGCAGGTCTGGCAGGATGGCGTGCTGCGGTTCGAGTTCCTGGGCGAGACGGTCACCGAGGCGCTGATCGACCCGAGCGAGCAGCGCCTCGCCACGGTCACCGGGCCGGGCGCCATCGCCGCGCTGGCCTGGGGCATGACCCTGCCGCAGGGCTTCCCGTACGTGGTCTACAAGCTGGACGCGCTGTCCGACGGGTTCGCCGAGACCGACGTGAACGGCAACCTGGTGCTCGACACCGGGCTGTGGAACCAGACCCAGCCGCTCAACCGGGTCTCGCTCAACCCGTCCGGCACCGCCCGGCTCATGGCCAGCCCGACCACCACCTACCTGGGCACGTCCGTCTTCGACGGCACCGAGACCCTGATCTCGGCCAGCATCATCCCGATGGTCTCGCCGAACTCCGCCGGGCAGGCGCTGAACGGCAGCCAGCTCACCCAGTTCTACATCCAGGACGTGAACAACAGCGCGAACTACGCGCTGATGGGGCTTTCCGGGACCACCTTCTACTGCCGCCACGGCGACCCGAAGAACGGGGTGTCCACCCAGGTGATCTCCTCGGCTGCCGGGTTCAACGCCACCCAGGCCGCGGGCTCGCTGAACGGCACCTACAACTACGACTACTGGATGATCAGCGAGCACGCCGGGGTCTTCTACTTCTGGACCAGCGGCGACGGGACCACCTGGGCCAAGCAGTTCCAGGTCCGGCACACCTGGGCGGCCACCCGGGTGGCGTTCTTCGTCTCTGCCCAGTACAGCGTCGACAATACCCAGTACGCCTCGGTGCTCAGCATCAACACCAACGTCTCCCAGTCCTCGCTGGGCGGCGCGACCTACGTGAGCCAGCCCATCATGAGCGTCTGGCTGCAGTCGCTGCGGGCAGCCCAGGCGCGCGGCACGGTGCCGTTCGTCACCACCGCCATGACCGCCTCCACCGACAGCTGCGGCAACCCCTGGTCGGACAGCCAGAGCGTCCAGATCGCCAACGGCACCGACCTGCTCACCCTGCTCCAGGGGCACGCTTCCATGGTCAACGCGGACTGGATCATGGAGCCGGGCTTCCTGCTCAAGGTGGGCCTGCCCGCGGCCGGCCGTATCACCCTGGGCGCCGACCGCAGCGCCCAGGTGGTGTTCCGCGAGGCCCGGGACGAGATCGCCAAGACCCGGACCCGCGCCCGCAACTCCATCGCCAACCTGCTCGGCGTGGTCAACGCGGACGGGCGCACCGTGACCACCTCGGACACCACTTCGATCGGCAACTGGGCGCAGCGCGAGGCCTGGCTGTCCGCCGGCGCGCAGGTCACCGAGCAGGACATCACTGTCGTCGCGTCGGCGGCGGTGCAGCAGACTGCCGGCGAGCAGCTGGCCTGGACGATGCAGATCACGCCCAACCTGAGCGGCAAGACGGTGTTCCGGGACTTCGCCGTGGGCGACTGGGTGGGCCTGGAGCGGCCGGACTACAGCGCCATCGACGCGGTGCGGGTGATCGCCATCGCGGTGTCGGTCGACGCGTCCGGGGCCGAGGTGCACGAGCTGACCCTGGTGTCCTACATCTCCTGGCTGCAGGAGCAGTTCGCCTACGTGGTGGCCAAGATGGGCGGCAGCCTGCTGACCGCGGCCGGCACCTCGCTGGTGGCCGGGGGGATCAGCAGCCGGGTCACCCCCACCGTGTTCGCGCCCACCCTGGCCGGGCTGGGCGACGTGCAGTCCGCCGGGGCGCAGGGCAACGCCCCGCTGGTCTACGATCCGGTGACCGGCAAGTGGGTGGCGGCGGGCACCCAGAACCCGGACACGGGCGCGACCACCAACCTGTCCGTCTCCGGCAGCAGCGGCACCACCACCGTCAGCGGCGGGCAGACCACGGTGGCCGCGCCCACGGTCGCGCCCGCGGACACCGGCACGCCGGGCCCGGTGGCCAGCACCACCACCACGCCGACCGGGCACGTGATCACGGACAGCACCGGCACCCAGCGGGTCATCGTCGGCGCGCAGTCCGACGGCACGGTCACCGTCAGGACCGTGAATGCCCCGGCTCCGGCCGCGCCGGACACTCCCACCTGCATAGCCGGCGCGCTCGGCGTCATCGTCGGGTGGGACGGGCTGCTCGGCGGGGCCGGGCCGCTGTCGGACTTCAAGCTCGTCCAGGTGCACGGCTCCACGTCGAGCGGCTTTACGCCATCAGGTGTCACTCTTCAGGGCACGATGGTGGCCGGGGGCCTGTTCGGCGTCGGCGGGCTGGCCGCAGGCACCGCCTACTACGTCAAGCTGGTCGCGCTCAACCTGGCCAGCGTGGCCTCCCCGGCCTCCGCCCAGGCCACCGCCACCCCAACCACCGTGGCGGCCGGGATCGGGGCGGGCAGCCTGCCGGGGACCGCCATCCAGACCGGGACCATCACCAGCACCCAGATTTCCGCGACGGCCGGGATCATGGGGTCGCAGCTGGCCAGCAACGCGGGCATCGTCGCCGGGCAGGTCGCCTTCACCGCCAGCGCCATCGGCGGCGGGCCGGCGGTCACCGTGGCCAATACCGCGCCCGGCTCCCCGGCCACCAATGACCTGTGGTTCGACGGGTCCAACGGGTACGAGCTGAAGAAGTGGTCCGGCTCGGGGTGGACCGCCTACCAGTACGGCACGAACGCGCTGAGCGCGGGCTCGGTCACCGCCGCGGTGATCGCCGCGAACACCATCACCGCGGCGCAGATCGCCAGCGGGGCCATCACGGCCACCCAGATCGCCGCCGGTACGATAACCGCGTCCCAGATCGCCGCCGGCACGCTGACCGCTGGCCTGTTTCAGGCGGGCATCATCCTGGCCGGGATCATCAACGGCACCGTGGTCACCGGCAGCACTATCCAGAACAGCAGCACCGACCCCCGGACCAGCATCAACCCGGACGGGTCGGTCAGCATCACCAACGCCGCCGGCACGGTCATCTTCTCGCTCGGCGCGGATGGCACCATGAACTGGTACACCGGCACCGGGCAGCTTCAGATGCAGCTTCAGCCGGGCGGGACCACGCTCATCTACGCGGGCGCGACCGGGCCGCAGCGGTGGGACTTCGAGCCGCCCAGCGGCGTGGCCGTGCTCGGCACGGTCAACTCGGCCACCTCGGCGGCCAGCTACGCCATCACCTGCGCCAGCGCGGTGCCCGTCGGGTCCAACGTCATGGTCTGGGCCGCCTGTTCCGGGGCGACCAGCGCCACGACCGTCATCGACAGCCAGGGCAACACCTACGTCCGGGACACGAACGTCACCACGAGCCAGCAGCTCCAGACGTTCACCTGCGCCAGCACCGCCGCCGCGCTGAGCACCACGGACACCATCACCACGACCTACGCCGCGACTAACACGCAGCAGAAGGTCATCATGGCCGCGACCACGCCCGGCCTGGGGGCCAAGGACGCCTCCAACACCGCTAACGGCACCGGCACTGCCGTGTCCTGCGGGCTGGCCCCGACCCTGGCGCAGGACACCGTGTACGCGGTCATCGCCAACGCGGCGGCGGGTGGCGCGCCGACCGCCATCGCGGACGGCTGGCAGCAGGTGGCCACCATCGGCACCGGGCCGTACCTGACCCTCTACGTGAGCACCACCGCGAGCACGGCGGGGATCACCGCGTCGGCCACCATCGTGTCCGCGGCCTGGGCCGCGTCCGTGACCGGGTGGAAGTTCCCCGGCGTGACCGCCGCCGCCAGCTGGCTCAGCCAGAACTCGGCCGGCGTGGTCAACGCCAGCATCGCGGAGACCACCTTGTGGGCCGGCTCGGGGTCCTGGGCGCTGAAGGTCACCAGCACCGGGGGCGGCACCTGGGGGGCCATGAGCCCGCTGTTCCCGGTGGCCGCGGGCATGCCCGCCAGCATGCAGGTGCTCGTCTACACGCCGTCCGCGCTGAGCGCCGTGAACATCGGCTTCAACTGGTACACCAGCGGGGGCACGTACATCTCCAGCTCAGCGGGAGACCAGGGGAACTTCGCCACCACGGCAGGCACGGTCAACACCTTCACCATCACCGGGGCCACCGCGCCGTCCACCGCCGCGCAGGCCCGGTTCTTCGTGCAGGAGTCGGCCACCGACGCCTCGGGGACCAACTTCAGCATCGACACCATCCAGGTGGCGGGCGGCCTGGTCTACTCGCTGTCGCCGACCGGCGGCACGGACGTGCGCGGCAACCCGTACCAGCAGGGCCTCCAGTTCACCGGCCTGGCCGGGCTGACCAACATCCTGGGCGTGCAGGACTACCTGGGCAACGTGCTGGCCCAGATCGACGGGCAGGGCAACATCAGCGGCCAGACCATCAGCGCGGCCGGGGACCTCCAGGTGAACGGCCAGTCCGTGCCCGTCCTCATCGGCAACCTGCCGCAGGGCGTCATCGCCCGCGGCTACACGCCGGCCACCGTCCCGTGGCCGTCCACCGCCATCGGCACCACCGAGACCGCCATCCTGGAGCTGGACCAGGTGCTGTCGGCGGGCCGTGCCTACCGGCTGGCGGTCGTCCCGGCCGACGTCATCGCCACCAGCTCGGGCACGCAGCTGGTGTGCCGGGTGCACTACACCACGGACGGCACCACCCCGACCACTTCCTCAGCCCAGCTCATCACCTCTCGCATCATCACCACCTATTTCCCCTCGTCCGCGCTGAACTGCATGACCCCTTACATGGAGTACATCTTCCCCAGCCTGGCCTCGGACACGAATTACCGCATGCTCCTGGGCGCGTTCGTGCAGGCCGGCACCTTCCAGTACCAGTCCCCGGTCGAGATGCGCATTGAGGACCTGGGCCTGTGGAATACCCAGGAGCTGTCCAACAACGGCGCGGCCATCGGGACGGGAACCACGGGCGCGGCGGCGCACCAGAACTACACCAAGACCTACGTGGCCACCGCCACCCACTGCTACTACGGGGCGACCGCCGCGAACGGGCGCGTCAAGTACGGCAAGCGCAATGACAACAGCAACATGTGGCAGAGCTGCGAGTACTCGCCGCAGGACCGGGCCCTCTACGAGGGCGACCAGTATTCGTTCGCCGTCTTCAACTACAGCCAGATCCGCACCGACACGGCCGGGGCCACCATCAACAGCGTCAAGGTCCAGCTGAACTGCAACTACTCCTGGTACTCCACGGGGATGACCGTGATCCTCGGGTACACCAACTACACCGGGACCTTCGGTGACCCGTTCATCCCCGGCGGCGGCACGTTCGAGAACAACTTCAATTTCCACATCAACTCGGGGCAGACGCTGGCCCAGGACATCACCGGCAACGCCATCGCCACCCATTTCTGCGGGGCCAGCCCGGACGCCACCGCGCTGGTCATCGGCCCGGCCAGCTCCAAGAATGGCTACACCGACCAGAACAACTACGGGCACCTGGCCGGGCTGGACGGCACGGCGGCGCAGAAACCGCAGCTCATCATCAACTACACCAAGTAGGCAGAAATGGCTTCCCGCATCCCTGACCTGGGGCCGGCCATGTACTGCGCGTCCGTCCGGTACGACTGCGTCTTCTCCGCGCTCACCGGGCAGGGCGGGCAGGCCACCTTCTCCGTGCCCAACGCCGTCGAGATCGGGTTCATCTTCCAGACCGGCTCATCCCAGCCGGACCCGGGGCTGGACCTGACCGTCTACACGTGGGATTACTCCAGGTTCGACCAGGACACGGTGGAGGCCGGCATCACCATGACCCTGGATGCCATCTGCGGCCAGATCGCCGTGCTCATGGCCGTGACGCAGGCCGACGTGCAGGCCACCGTGCACGTCACCAGGGCGTGGACCCTCGGGGCCATCCAGCGCGGTAACGCCGCGCCGCAGCAGGTCGGCCCGGACACCGGCACGGTCGTGACCGAGGTCATGCCTTATCCGTAGCCTCGGCGTCCGGCGCCGGGGTGCGCGCCCTGCGCTGCCGCACCGGCCGGATGGGCGCGGTGGCGGTGACGTCCGCGTCCTCCCAGAACTCCAGGACCGGCCCCAGCGCCTCCTGCAGCGCCCTCAGCTGCCCGCTGAGGCCCGTGCCCAGGCTCTGCCACCTGGCCAGCCGGACCTGGGCCTCGGCGGGCGCCTGGGCGCGCACGGTGGCCGCCTCCTGCTCGGCCGCGGCCAGCATGCCCGCGATCTTCTCCTCGGCGTCGGCCAGCAGCTGGTCCCGCTTGCGCTGGGCGTCCCCGGTAAGCCGGGCCGCCTCGGCCGTCGCCTCAGCCGTCACCCGGTCCGCGGTCGCGACCGCCTCCTCCAGGATGGAGACGCCGTGCATCTCCTCCGGGCCGGGGGCGCCGTTGTGGCCGTCCCTCAGCTGCCGCAGCTCGCCCCATGCCGTGTCCCGCTCGTCGATCAGCCGCGTCAGCTCCTGGCGCACCAGCTCCGTGAATTGCTCGACGTCCTCCTCAAGGACGCCGCCGACGCGCGCCCGGCGGAATTCCGCGTGGCTGACGTCCACCGGCATCAGGCGCCGGGCCGTGAGCAACTGCGTCTCGTCAGTCATCAGGGGGCCTCCTCGTGCCGCCGCCATTCCCGCCTGGTCCATCGGCACGGACCTGGTCAGGCTACATCGGGTCAGATGCACGTGCGGTGACCTCCGGGAAAATGCCGGGACGATTAGCTCGGCAGACCCTGACCAGCCCTGCGGGGAGGAGCCGCCCGTGTCTGTCCTGGCCCGGCCGTGCAGTCACGAGGGCATCCGCTGGCGGCCGACGGTGACCGTCGAGAAGTACTCGGTCGACCAGACCGCCTGGGCCGAGCGCCGCCTGGCCCGCATCGGGACCGCGTTCATCGCGCACCTGGGGATCGGGGTGGGCTGCCTGCACGGCAGCTGGCTGCGCGAGCTGTTCCCCGGCGGCCCGGAGGACGGCTATGCCCATGACGAGGGCAACTCCATGGTCAACGGCGGGCTGACCAACGTCATCAACCTGCTGACCGGCGCCGCCCCGTCCGGCGCGGCCGGGCGCCCGCTGTCCCTGGCCACGGGCGGCAGCGCGGCCGGGTCGCCGTGCGTTGGCGTCGGCACCGACGGCGCCACCGCGTTCAACGCCAGCCAGGCGCACCTGGCCAATGCCTCGGGCGAGGGCTCGGCGAACAGCTGGTACCAGTCGATGGACGCGACCTTCCCCACGCTGACCACCCCGGCCACCATCAACGGGCAGTCCACGTTCGCCGCGGGCGCGGCCAACTTCAGCTGGCTGGAGTGGTGCTGGGTGGCCGGCGCCGGGGTGCCCACCTCGGGCGCGGTGCTCGCCAGCGTGTACGCCACCGCCGGGTCGGCCTGCATGATGAACCGCAAGATCCCGGCGGGGGGCCTGGGCACCAAAATGTCCGGTGCTGCGTGGGTTTTCGCCACCACGACCGTCTTCAGTTAGTTTTCATTATTCTTACGATCCAGTATGCTGGGTGCGTGTCTAACGTTAAGTACCCTGAGCTGCAGGATCGCGAGTGGTTGTGCGAGCAGTACGTTGTGCGCGAGCGGACTATCTCCGACATTGCCGGGGTCCTCGGCTGCAGCAATTCGAATGTCTCGTTGTCGTTGAAGAGGCACGGGATCGAGGCGAGGCCGCGACTAGATCAGCGCCGTCTTGCCAAGTACAAGATCCGGGCTTGCCGCGGCTGCCAGCAGGTCTTCCAGCCGACTGCGACCTGTCAGCCGTATTGCGGCGAGTGCAGGCCGCCGCACGTTTCCCGGCCGAAGCCCCGGCATAAGTGTGCGTTTTGCGAGGAGTTCTTCCGGCCTAAGCCCAGGAAGTTCACCTACTACAGCAAGGAGTTTTGCTCGGCGGAGCACCGGCTGGCCTTCCTGGCCCGGAACGGGGGTAAGGCCGAGCGCCGACTCCCGAAGGACGGCTACATCGAGTTCCGGGTCGGGGAAGGCTACCCGGGTGCGCGCGCCAACGGCTATATGGCCGAGCACCGTTGGGTCATGGAGCAGCGCCTCGGCCGCCGTCTCTACCGGCATGAAGAGGTGCACCACCGGAACGGGCAGCGGGACGACAACGACCGGTGCATGCGGTGTCCGGTCGGTACCATGTCGCCCGTGGTTCTCGGGGTCGGCGAGGGTGCCCGCCTGTACTGCGAGGCCTGCGGCTGGCAGGGTCCGAAGCCCAACCTGGAGCTGTGGAGCAGGAGCCAGCCGCACGGGCAGCGGGTTGAGGACAAAATCGAGTGGGCGCGGTGGTTCCTGGGGCAGTACAGCTTACGACTGTTGTCTTTTCGTTACATAATCCGCCGGGTTGCCGAAAACGGCGGACGATTGGCCTCTCCCGTTCGGCTAGACCAACGGAAAGGACCAACATGTTCAAGAAGCGGACGCGCTACGGCAGGCTGCTGGCCACCGCCGCGGTGCTGAGCCTCTTCGCAGGGGCGGGCGTGGCCTATGCCGCCGTATCGGGCACCCCGACCACCGCGACGAACGGCTCGGCCGGGTACAACGCCACCACCGCCAGCGCTGCGGGCTTCAGCGACAACCAGACCGTCATCAACGCCAACCAGTACGGACTGACCATCAAGACCGGCGCCTACGGCGACCAGCTGTGCAACAGCACCACCGGCTTCGGCGCCCAGATCGGGCTGCTGTCCAACAACCTGACCACGCTGTACGGCGTGGCCACCGGCACCGGCACTATCCCGGCGCCCGGCTGCCCGACCGGCGGGGTGATCCCCGGCGGCGTGGTGTTCCCGAACCTGAGCGGGGTGCCCTACGGCCATCACGTGTGGGTGGACGAGACCCTGGTCAAGAAGGTCAAGTACATCAAGCTGCTGATCTGCATCCTGGATGACCGGCACGGCAAGCCGGTCGACGACAGCATGACCGGCGAGCCGGCGGCCGGCCTGGCCCCCGTCGTGGCCGGCGAGCCGAACCTCGGCCCGGAGGGCCACAAGCTGTACGGCGACCGCATCAAGTGCTTCATCGTCAAGAAGAAGATCGAGAAGGACATCGTGATCTTCCGGGCGCAGGACCTGGACGCTCCGGCCACCCCGACCGTGGGTGACCTGGCCGGCGTGCAGACCCGGTTCGTCCACGTCCCGCACGGCACCGTGTTCGACAACGCGGGCGTCGGCACCAACGAGAACCTGACCGGCCTGGTGGCCTGCGTCGGCCTGGCCGCCGACGGCTTCACTTACCCGCGCACCCTGGCGGGCCCCGCTGCCTACGTCAGCGTGGCGTGCCAGCCGACCGCCGTGTTCGAGTTCTCCACCGCCTCTGACGGCGGCGGCCCGGCCACGGACTTCGGCGCGCTGACCACCACCGAGGTGGTCTCGCCGAACGCGACCGCCGCGAACGTGGCGCCGAACAACTCGCTCACGACCACCAACACCGGGCCGCACGGCACCGCGCCGGGCGCCTCTGCCGCAGGCAGCCACCTGCAGGTCAACTCCGCCAACGCCCCGACCAGCTAGCCGGACCCGGGCGCCCCGCGGCCCGCTTCCGCGGGGCGCCCGGCACGTCCGTAGTAAGGGGCATGGGCGAGCCACGAGTTGTCTTCGAGGACCGCAGGCTGCCGCACCAGGTGCGGCTGAGCTATGCCGGCAGGAACAAGCTCATCGCGGTCGGCTGCAACTGCCTGGGCCGGGGCTGCCTGGCCGCCCGGCCGCGCTGGGCTAAGGTCAGCGACTTCATGGACATCTACCGGGCGCACCTGCCCAGGCCGGCGCCCGCCCCGGACCCGGAGAGCGAGCTGTGCGCCGTCTCCTAGCCGCCCTGGCGCTGCTGGCGCTGGCCCTGACGGCCTGCACCAGCAGCGGGACCATGCGCCTGGGCGGGACCGCCCCGGGCACCCCGGCCGCCAGCACTCCCGCCCCGGCCGCCAGCACCCCGGCGCCAGCCTCCGGGCTGCCCCCGTCGGTGAGCCCGGTGGCCAGCGCGCCGCCCCTGCAGCCCGGGCATGACCCGGGCCGGGTCACCGGGACGCTGGCCGGCCCGTGCCATTACCGCGGCAGCCCGCCGGACCAGCTGCCCGACCCCTCGTGCACCCCGGGCGGGTACGACCCGGCGGTTACCGCCGCCATGCTGTGCGCGAAGTGGTACACCACCAAGAGCTACCGGCCGCCGCCGTCTGACACGGCCCGGTTCAAGTACGATGTCGCAGAGCCGGCTTATGGCGAGCATGATGCACAAGGGGAACTCGATCACCTCATTCCGCTTGAGCTGGGCGGGAACAATGATGCGAGCAACCTCTGGCCGGAACCGGGGAAGCTGCCAAACCTTAAAGATTCTGTTGAAGGGAAACTGCATATCTGGGTTTGCGCAGCGCCATCAGCAGCCGAGCGGCAGGGTCGGCTTGAAGCTGCTCAGCAGGCCATTGCCGCTGACTGGGTTACCGCCTTGCAAGTTCTAGGTGTAGGCGGAACGTGACCTGCTAGTATGCGTAAAGCCCCCCGCACCTGCGGTAACAGGCCGGGGGATGGCCGACGCTGTTAGGAGCGCCGACATGGATAATCTAGACCTTCCGCCTCGGGATGATCTTTCGGCGAGGCGGCAGAGAGAGCGCGAACGGTACGCAAATGACCCGGAGTACAGGCGCAAGGTAATTGACCGAGGTCAAGCCTGGCGTCAGGAGAATCGGGATAAATCGCGCGCTGCAGCACGCCGATGGTATGACGTTAACCGGGAGCGGGAGAAGGAGCGCACCCGGCGGCGGAACGCCAACAAGTGCCATAACGGCGACGCCGACCAGATAAGAGCTGATCTATGGGAAGCTCAGCTGAGGTGCTGCTACTTGTGTGAACAGCCTTTGGATCTGGCTCTGGCACGTATTGATCATGATCATCGCTGTTGTCCGCAGGGACGTTCATGCGCGGGATGCCGTCGCGGTGTTACGCATGATCGCTGCAACCGGCTGATTGGTGCGGCTGATGATGATCCCGAGTTGCTGCGCCGGATCGCGGGCAATCTAGAGCACGCGCTGGCGGTGCTGGGCGTGGGCGGCCCGTGATGGACCGGCCGGCCAAGGACAGGCTGCACGACGCGATCGGGGAGCACGCCGCCCCCGAGCCCGGGCTGATGCTCACCAAGTGGGCGCTGGTGGCCGAGTGGACCGCCGCCGACGGCACCCGGACGCTGACCCGCACCGGCTCGCCGGGCTCGGCGCGGTGGGACACCAGCGGGCTGTGGCACGAGGCGCTGTACGGCGAGTGGCCCGGCGGTGAATGATCCGTGAGTGCTTGACAGCGGTCTGTGCCGGGGTACAGGGTGGAGGGGCGTAACACCGCGAGGTGATAAGGATACGCTCCGTAGTGTCAGCAGGGCCGGGCGAAGAACCGTGGCCCGGGGAGTACCCCGGTCCTGTTGCACTCTTCCCGGGAGGAAGGCGGCCCCCCGTGGGTGACCTGATCACGTTGTCCGCGCCTGGCGAGCTGGTCCGGCTGCTGGAGGAGAACGACACCACCTTCACCGCGCTGGCCGAGAAGCTGGCCGGCTGCCCCGTCGAGGCGGAGATTACCGCCCGGTTCGGGGAGACCTGCCTGACCAGCTACGAGCGGAAGATGCTGCTGGCCAGCCTGGCCGGCGCCGAGACGGCCTGCTGGCGCTCGGGCTTCCTGCGGATGGAGGACGGGCGGCGCATCGCGGACATCCAGTCGCTGTACCTGCCCGGCCGCATCCCGGACGCCGAGGTGCGGGACCTGCTGGCGCACACCGGCATCCCGCTGGGCAAGGCGCTGGAGCGGTACGAGGACCTGCACCGCGAGCAGCTGACCGCCGACGTCACCCCGGGGGAGCGCGGCGCCCTGGGCGTCCGGCTGGCGGTGCGCTGCTCGGGCCGGCTGTGGCTGGGCGGCAGCCCGGTGGCGCTGGCCATCGAGGGCGTGCACGCCTGGTTCTGCGAGGCGAAGCTGTGGTAAGCCGGGGCGTGGCCTGGGGCTAGGCCCGCACGATGGCATAAAGTCGGGCGTCAGGCCCATGAGCCGGGTAGAACGGCCTGCGGTCCCCGATCGCGAAGTACTCCATGGCCTCGTGCCGCTCGACGTCCAGGACGCGGTGCAGCAGCCACTCATCCCAGGGCCCCATGAACGTCTCGCCTGGTACCCAGAACCGGTGCTCCAGCATGATCTCGCCGTGCTCCCCGGTGCTGTCCTGGGCCCGGATGCTGATGATCAGGGTGACCGGCTCCTGCCAGAGCACCGCGGTGCCCCAGGATGCGGTGCTGACCTGCGGGCCGCCTGTGCTGAACGCGCTGGCGGCGCTGGTCAGCCCCTGGGTCAGCCAGAATTTCCAGCCGGGCTTGTACTGCAGCTGGCTGACCATGGCGGCCAGTTCGGGGTAGCCGGGCACGGGCCCAGCTTAGGCCCCGATGTCGAACTCGATGACCCGGTTCGGCCGGACCGCGGCCTCCTCGTAGGCCAGCAGCTCGCCGGCCCCCTCGTAGCCCCACTGCCAGACGTAGCCGAGCACGTACTCGCCCGGCACCATGCCCAGCAGCGGGATCTCCCGGTCATCATCCATCGGCGGCCGGGCCTCGAACGCGACCCGGCGCAGCTCGGCCGTGATGCCGGCCCGGTCCGCGATCAGGTGCGCCGCGCCGCGCGGGTCCGGCAGCGGGGCTGTCTCCAGCAGCTCGGGCACGATGCCCGCCCAGGACGCCGGGACCCAGGTGACCATCAGCATGAGCGGCCCGTCGCCGTCGGAGACCAGCTGCTCGCGCCGGATAACCAGGCCGTCCTGGCCGGGCCTGCCGATGCCGAGGATGGGCCAGACGTACTCGTACCCGGGAACAGGCCCGGTCCGCCCGGCCGCGGTCACCCTGATCAGCTCGCCGGGGGAGTACCGGGCTAGCTGCAGCCGCTGCTGCGGCCCGTAGGCGGTGCGCCGCTCGGCCACCACGGTGCCCCGCTGGCTGGTGGTGACCAGCTTGGCCGAGCGCAGCAGCTCGTAGGCCCGCTGCGCGGCCTGCTGGCCGACGCCCCACTCCTCGGCGGTGGCGCGGATCGACTGGAGCGGCTCGCCCGGCTGCAGCTCCCCGTCGAGGATGCGCTGCTTGTAGTGGTCGAAAATCTGCCGGTGCAGGGGCTCCTGGCGCTGCGCCCTGGGCGACATCGCGGCCTCCGTGTGCTGGGGGCGGTACGGCCTGATCCTACGGCCTGCCTGCTGAAACGATAAGGGAACACCTTGCGTACGTGTACGGTTCACAGTACATTGACGGAAACAGGGAGATTACCGGGAATCCCGGGAGGCCCAGGGGCATGACGGCAGACGTCGTAGACAGGCGGAAAGAGCAGCTGCTGCCGGTAAAGACGGCAGCCCGGGCTCTCGGCCGGTCCCCGGACGCGCTGCGGGACTGGATCGCTGACGGGCTGGTGCCCGCCGTGCGCACCCCCGGCGCGCAGTGGTCGGTGTACGCCAGCTGGCTGACCGCGGTGCTCGACTCGGCCCGGCCCGGCAGGCCCGGCGACATGACCGAGGTGACCCGCGCCTGGTGGGCCGACCGCGGGCTGGCGGAGGAGGTGGCCTGATGGACGCGCCCGCGTGGCTGAAGGCGCTCGCCGCCCACCGCGACGTCGCCGCCGTCGCGCTCGCGGTGACCGGCTACGTCGCGGGCTCGGCGGCGGCGGGGTCCTTCCAGCACCAGTACGAGCAGGCCGTGCGGTACGGCCAGGCGCACTGGGACGCCGCGCTGTTCCCCGGCACGGTCGACGGCATGATCATCGCCGCCACCCTGGTCATCTGGCACGCCGCCCGCCGGAAGCTCGGCCTGGCGCGGTCCTGGCCCGGCTACCTGGTGCTGGCGCTCGGCATCGCGGTGACCGTCACCATCAACCTCTCGCCCAACTACCCGTCGTGGGCCGTGTGGCTGCGGCCGGGCATCTACGCCTGGCCCGCCGTGGCATTCGCCGTCGCCTTCGAGATGGCCGTGTGGCTGCGCCGGATGAACAGCGAGACCGAGCCGGCTGCCGCGGAGGCGCAGCCGGCCGCCGAGCACGCCGGGGAGGTGCCTGCAGGGGAGCCCGCCTCACCCGGGCCGGGCACCCCCCGGCAGCAGGGCGAGGCGAGGCGGGCGCGCCGGCCGCGGCCCGCCTCGCCGGCCAGCAAGCGTGCCCCGGCCTGGCAGCAGCTGCCGGCCGACGAGCTGGCCGCCCGGGTCCGGGCGGCGACCGGGCGCAACGCCCTGGCCAAGGACCTGGGCTGCAGCCGGCCCACGGCGGACCGGCTGCTGACTGAGCACGGGGCCAACGGGCACCGGCTCGCGGAGGTGTGAGATGGGAGCGACCCGGACCCTGACCGGCAAGCCGACGGCCAAGGCGCAGAATCACAGCGGGCAGAACGAGGTCCTGCTCAAGCTCTGGCACATGGTGCTGCCCTGGCTCAGCTGGATCGGGCTGACCGTCATCGGGCTGCTGCTGCAGCTGGCCCTGCACTTCTTCAGCGGCGGCTGGCTGCTGCCCTACCGGACCTGGACCGTGCTGGCGGTGGTCGTGCTGGGCGGTACGATAACGTCCTTCGACCTGCACCTGCGCCAGCACCGGGCCACCGTGGCGGGCCGGCTCATCGGCCCGGTCACCGCGGCGCTGGCCGCGCTGGGGCTGGCGGTGTTCCTGGTCACCGGGTTCACCCAGGGCCTGGTGCTGGCGTACTTCCTGGGCGGGCTGTCCGCGTGCGTCATCTGGGACCTGTGGCTGTCCGCCGGGGACAACCGCGACCTGGCCAAGGCGTTCGCCGCCAAGGCCGAGCCGGTCGGCATGGGCGGCGCGCAGCTGGTCGACGTCCGGCACCGCCGGGCCGGGCCGGGCCGCCGCCGGGCGGTCATCACCGAGGCCGGGATGCAGCTGCCGGACGAGCTGACGGTGGAGGACGTGGCCACCGACATCGAGCGGATGGAGGGGGCGCTGCGGCACCCGCCGGGCAGCTGGACGGTGACCGGCAACCGGGAGGACGCCGGGATGGCCGACGTGCGGATCACCGACCCGGACGTCCTGACCCGCGCGCCCGTCCCGTGGCCGGGGCCGTCCGCCCCGTCGCTGAGCGTGGCCGAGCCGTTCCGGATGGGGCTGCGGCAGGACTCCGAGACGTTCGAGTACCGGCTGCTGCCGTCCCACTCGGCCAAGGTGGTCGGCCAGTCCGGCGCGGGCAAGACCATGAGCTGGGCCTACAACCTGATCGGGGAGGGCATCACCCGGATCGACTACGCCTGCGTGGCCGCCGACGTGGCCAAGCGGCACCAGTTCCTCGGCCCGCTGGAGCCGGCCCTGCACCTGCCGCTGGCGGTGGAGCCGGAGCAGGCGGTCGCGCTGCTGGAGGCGCTGAAGCGGGCGCGGCTGGCCCGCTGCGACTACCTGGCCCGCAAGCACATGACCGAGTGGCGGCCCGGCTGCGGGCTGACCTACCTGGACGCGTTCTTCGAGGAGGCGCCGGACATCCTGGCGCTGCTCGACCGCAAGCAGGTCGAGGAGCTGTGGGTGTCGCTGCTGCGCAACGTGCGGTCCGCCGGGATGCGGGTGGACTCCTCCCAGCAGTCCGTCCACCACACCCAGGTGGCCGTGGTGGCCCGCGCCCAGCAGGGCAACGTGTGCTTCGGGGTGGCCGACCGGCGCGAGGCCGAGCTGGGCCTGTCCGACACCCAGCGGGAGCGCGGCGCCCGCCCGCAGCTGTGGGGGGCGTCCTTCCCTGGCATGTGCGTGGTCGACACGGTGACCGTCCCGGACGCGGACAAGGCGCTGCCGGTGCGGCTGTACTCCTGGGGGCGCGACTCCAGGCGGATCGCCGCGCACGCCGCGGAGTACCAGGCCAAGGACCGGCCGATGGACGCGTGCACCATGGACGCGCTGCTGGCCGCGCCCGGCCCCAGCCCGACCAGCGGGGTCCGCAATGTCGGGCGGCGGCACGATAAGGCGCGCGACCCGGACGCCAAGCCGCCCCCGCACGCCGCGCTGGCCGAGCTGCGGGCGGTGATCACCGCCTGGCGGGACGGCGGCAAGGCGCAGTGCACGGTCCGCGAGCTGATGGGCTCCGGGGTGTGCGAGCGCGCGGGAAGGTCCCGGAGCTGGCTGTACGGCACCGACGGCGCCATGAGCGTGCTGGAGGACCAGGGCCTGGTCAAGTACCTGGGCGACCGGCCGAAGAAGCGGTGGGCCATCCTGCCCGCCCCGGAGGCCCCGCCGAAGCCACCGGCCTGGGACCTGCTGCCCCCGGAAGAGGAGGACGAGCACGATGGCTAGCCTGGCCGCGCGCCTGGCGCTGCTGGCCGTGCTCCTCCCGGTGGCCCTGCTGGCCTGGCTGCACCCGCGCCCGGCCTATGACCTGGCGCACCGGCACCTGGAGCGGATCGGGCAGGGCATCCAGCGCCAGGCGGCGCTATACGTGCATGACTGCACCGCTGTCAGCCCGTGCCGGGCAGATAGCGGGGAGATTAGCAGGGCGCATCCGGTGACCCCCGAGCCCGAAAGGCGAAGCAGAGAGTGAGTCAGGTGACAGCCGGCAGTTTCATCAGCCAGCAGGGCACGGCCCCCGCGCCCCCCGGCGCCCCGCAGGCGCCCCCGCGCCCCCCGGCCCGGCCCGGCGGCACCCCCGGGCCCCGCCAGGCCGGGAGACTGCCGCTCAGGAGCTTGACTCCAGTCAAGCCGCGTGGTAGGCTGGAGCCAGAGCCCAGCCGCCAGGAGGCCCCCCGTGACCAGCCGCTTCTCCCCCCGGATGATCCCCCTCGCCGCCACCGCCGCGTTCGCGCTGGCCGACCTGCTCTTCTTCGCCTCCGGCCCGTTCGTCCTCATCTGGCTGGGCATCCTGGCCTTCTCCCTGCTCGCCCTGGCCCGGTGGGCGCGCGGCCTGCGCTGCGAGGCCTGCGGCGCGCGCGAGCAGCGGCGCTACCGGCTCACCTGGGCGGACGGCCGGACCGAGCGGCTGTGCGCGGACTGCGCCGCCCCCCGGCTGCTGCGCGAGAGCTGAGGGGGGCACCGTGGACCAGCGGCGGCTCGACTACCTGCGGTACCTGTCCTGGGGCTGGACCCCGCCGGAGGCGGCCTGGTCCGCCTACTTCGGCAAGCCGTACGCCCCGGCCCCGGTCCGCCCGGCCTGGCTGTACAGCGCAGCAAGCGCTAACTGCTAGCAGCGCATTCGCTAGCAGCATGCGCTATACAGCCAGCACCCGGTATAGCGGTGCAGGCACCACTGTATTGCACCCCCCGGTTTCGTCACGCTGCGTGGATCATTTCCCCGCCCCGGTGCCCCGGATTCCCGGGCCCGTACCCGGCAGCCCCGGATTTCCGCTACCGTCCGTGATTATTTCCCCCGGGAGGCGCTCATGAGGGGCCGCAGGCGGGCCGCGCCCGCCCCGCCGGCCGGGCCGGAGGCGCTGTTCGCCGCGTTCGGCGCGCTGGAGTTCGCCGTCGTCCCGGGCGCGTTCGCCTACGTGCTGGGCGAGCCGGGCGAGCGCGGCGCCACCCGCTGGTTCTACGCCGGGGAGACCGAGCACCTGCTGCGCCGCCTGGGCGACTGGGCGGACAGCCTGGGCTGGGCCGCGGCCGGCGGCCGGGTGTCCCGCATCCTGGTGTTCCCGTGCCGGGACCGGCACCAGGCCCGGGTCACCCAGTTCGCGCTGATCGACCGGCTCGGGCTGGAGAACCTCAAGGGCACCGCCGGGTACGAGGAATGGCGGCGGACCCGCCGGGCGGCGGCCATCATGGACCTGCCGGCCCGGGTGGCCGAGCACATCGAGAAGCAGGAGGGGCGGGCGTCATGAGCGCACGGATCTGGAGCAGGTACGCGGCCTGGTGCCGCCGGCAGGGCGGGCAGGCGAACTGCCACCCGGGCCTGTTCATCGGCGGGGCGGTGATCGTGATCGGCGTGGTCTGCCACTTCCGCGTGGCCATCGAGCAGGCCATCGACACGGCCATCATGGCGGCCATCGCGGTCACCGCGGTGGCCATCGCCGCCGTGGCCGCGATCGGGGCGGCGCGCGCCTGGGCCTGGTGGCGGTCCTGGCAGGCGGCGCACGCCGCGCCGGAGCCCGAGCCGGTGCCGCGGTTCCGCGGCCAGGTCGGGCTGATCACCGGGGACGGCGGGCTGGCCTGGACGCGTCCCGTCGCGGCGCGCGAGGCGGGCGTCCCCGCCTGGCCCGCGGACCCGGTGGCGCCGGACACCTGGACGCTGGCCCCGGCCGCGCCGGACAACGTGGCCCCGGCGGCGAAGCTGGACCCGGTGCTGGCGGAGCTGGAGCCGTGACCCCGGACCAGCTGTCCGGCCCGGCGCTCGCCGCGGTGATCATCGGCGCGGCGCTGGTCGCCTGCCACGGCATCCGCGAGCACGGCTGGCTGGGCACCGAGCGGGGTCGCCACGACGCGCGGTGGCGCGCCCGGCCCGCGCTGTACCGGTACGGCCTGACCGCGCTCGCCTGCTGGGGGGCGGGCCTGGCCGCCATCGGGTTCGTGCTCTGGCCGCTGCCGGTGGTGCTGGCCGCCTGGGCCGGGGTGCCGGTGCTGGCCGTGCTGGTGTTCTGGTCCCCCCGACCGGCGGAGGGGGGTGGGGAGCATGGCAGTGAGCCCGAGCGCGGGAGTCAATAAGACCGGCCTGTGGGTGCAGCTGGCCGGCCGCGGTCACCACGACGGCTTCTGGAAGCGCTGGTACGTGATCCGCTGGGGCCGGAAGTAGTCCCCGCAAACGCTTGACTCAAGTCAACTTGACTTGAGACAATGGGGCTATGACCAGCACGAAGGCAGCCCCGTACCGGACCAGCTACACCGTCAAGCGCCTGAGCAAGGCAGGGGAGCACCCCGGCGACATGGAGGGCACCACCCACGCGGCGTCCGGGCTGGCGGCCGGCCTGGCCATCGGCCTGGCCGCGCCCGGCCCGTGGCAGCACCGCCTGGGCCCGGCGCTGGTCCAGGGCCTGGTGGTGGCCGGGTTCGCGCTGCTGCCCGACGCCGACCACCCCCGGGCCACGTTCGCCTGGACCGGCAGCTGGATCACCCGGGGGGTCGCGCACCTGATCGCGGTGCTGTTCGGCGGGCACCGGCAGGGCATGCACTCCGTCCCGGTCACCGCGCTGCTCACCGGGCTGGCCGCCTGGCTGGTCTGGCTGCACCCGGTGCGCCCGGCCCAGTACGTGGCCGGCGCGTTCACCGCGGTGTGCGTGGCCGGCGGGCTGATCGCCACCGGGTTCGCCCGGCAGGGCTTCATCCCCCTGGCCATCGGCGGCGCGGTGGCCGGCTACGTGGTCCTGAAGGACCCGGCCGCGCTGGCCTGGATGCTGCCGCTGGGCATGGGCATCCACATCGCCGAGGACTGCTGCACCGGCTACGGCTGCGGCCTGCTCTGGCCGTTCACCCGGCGCCGGTTCCTGGGCAGCAAGCCCCGCGTGGTGCTGAGCACGAAGCGGGCCCGGTCCCGGCCGGGCAAGGCCAGGGGCGGGCGGCCTGCCTCCCGCGCGCCCGCCCCGTCCCGCCCGGCCCCGGCCCGGACCGCCCCGTGGAAGCCAGGCCCGATGTGGACCGAGATGTGCCTGGACTGCCTTGATGGAGAACACAATTGCAAGGACCGGTGCTGCCGGTGCACTCGGTGCATAAAAATAAGGCGCCCGGCCCCGCTGCCCGACCCGGACCCGGCCGGGGAGAATCCGCCGTTCTGATGGGCACCGTGATCTCCGGCTGCGTCCGCTGCCACCAGCTCATCTGGAGCGGCGGGCGCCCGTGGCTGGCCCTGGACGGGTCGGCGGAGTGCCCGGAGGGCGGGCCGCACCAGCCCCCGGACCTTGACTCCAGTCAAGACGAGCCGGTAGGCTGAGGGC
>Ga0182038_10000072_pt1 | contig 48994 bp, 47 predicted proteins | sample sta12Can44000108_FD_125976 | JGI IMG/M metagenome (GOLD analysis project Ga0182038, IMG submission 125976) | Lab enrichment of tropical soil microbial communities from Luquillo Experimental Forest, Puerto Rico - statanox.12C.anox.44.000.108 | ecosystem: Environmental > Terrestrial > Soil >...
AACAGGCCAGCTTGGCGGCATCCAAGCTGGCCTGTTGTAAAAGACGCGCTGCTGCCGATCAGGCGGCGGTCAGCTTGGCGATCTCTTCGGCAGCGGCGGCCAGAGCCTTGTCCTTGGCCTCGGGGCCCATCGAGACACCCTCGGCGCGGACGAAGCTGACATCGGTGATGCCGATGAAGGCCAGCACGGTGCGCAGATAAGATTCCTGATGATCCAGCGAGCGGCCGATCTCGGAGGTGGAATAGACGCCGCCACGGGTCGAAGCGACGATCACCTTCTTGCCGGTGACCAGACCCACCGGGCCCTTCTCGGTATATTTGAAGGTCTTGCCGGCCTGGCAGAGGCGGTCGAGATAGGCCTTCAGCTGGGTCGGGAGCGAGAAATTATACATCGGCGCGCCGATCACGATGACGTCGGCGGCGAACAGCTCGTCCACCAGCGTATTGACCAGGGCCAGTTCCTGAGCCTGACGGGGCGACAGACCTTCAGTGTTGCCGAACTTGACCACCTGCATCAGCTCCAGGGTCAGATGCTCAGGCGGGGCGGCGGCGACATCGCGATACACCAGCTTGTCGCTGGGATGGCTCTTGAGCCAAGCGGCGACGATGTCGGCGGTCAGCTTGCGGGAAACGGACAGCTCGCCCAGCGGGCTGGAGTCGATATGCAGAACAGTGGCCATGTGGTCCTCCGGGATTGATCTGGCAAGGACTGTACGTCAGGACGAGAAAGACAACAATCAGCCCAATGAAGAACTATGTGTTGTAGCTTCAGCAACGACAATCTCATCAAATGGGCGCTTTACGAAGGCCACCATCGACCGGCCTCTTGGCCCCATGATACGGAGAGACGGGGCTTAGGATCACCCGCTAATATAAATATGTTTAGCATAATCTTGACGGCCATCAATGAAATGGCGCGCCCTAAAGTTTAGCTCATTTTCTGCCCGGCCGAATTGGCTCAATATTTTGATACGGCAGAAAATATGACAAGCCTCGCCCGCAAATGGTCGCCTGCATCCCCAGGAGTCGAAGAGACTTTCATTACTTCGACTCCCAACGGAACGACATTTTTTCAAGATCAGCTGCAAGAGGTTTTGACCGACTATCTGCAAAGCCGGCAACGAAACGGCCTGTCGGATGAGTCTGCGCTGACCGTGACCCTGTTCCTGTCGGATGCGGCGAATCAGGAACATATCGTTCACAACCATCCGCTTTATCGCCAGTTGGTGACCGAGGGAACCGCCGTCACGCTGCTTCAACAGCCGCCCGTCGCCGGCAAGGTCGCCCTGCTGGCCTATCACGCCCCCCGCGACGGCTCGGCCCGACGTCAGGCTTTGACGCCGAACGGATGCAAGCAAGGCGGCGCGATGATCGCCGTCGAAACCCCGGCCTATCGCTATGTCTATGGCCGCAATCTGAAGGCTCTGGCCGATCACGACGCCGCCAGCCAGACCAAGGCTTTGATGGGAACCGCCGGTATCGGTTTGCTGAGCCATGGCGTCTCGCTGGCCGAGGTGGTGCGGACCTGGCTTTACATCCATGACATCGACACCAACTATCGCCCGGTCAGCGATGCGCGGAACCGGCTGTTCGAACATCATGGCATCTCCGCCCGGACCGGCTTTCCCGCCAGCACCGGCATCGAAGGCCGCAGCGGCGATCATCGCGACGTTCTGATGATGGACGCTTTCGCCGTGCAGGGTCTGAAGCCCGGCCAAAGCCTGTCGATGACCGCCCCCGGTTTCATGAACCCCACCGTCGAATATGGCGTCACCTTCGAGCGCGGACGGGCGTTGCTGTTCGGCGACCGGCGGCATCTCTATGTCTCGGGCACCGCCAGCATCGATCATTTCGGTCGGATTCTGCATGAAGGCGATGCCGGCCGGCAAACCCAGCGGGCCATCGAAAACGTCGCCGCCCTGCTGGGCAACAGCGGCGCACAGCTGGCGGACATGCAGTATCTGCTGGTCTATCTGCGTGATCCCCAGGATGCCGCCTCGGTCGAGGCCGCTCTTCAGGCCAGCGCGCTGGCCGAGGTGCCCCGCATCATGGTCCGGGCTCCGGTCTGCCGCCCCGGCTGGCTGGTGGAAATCGAAGGCGTAGCACTGGACGGCAAAGGCGACGCCGCCTTCGCCGCCTTCTGACAGTGTGGGAGGTTGAGCATGCAAGCGAATGAAGCCGCCTTTGCGGTGCTGGATGAAGAAGCGATCCGGGCCGCCGGCCTGAACCGCGATCCCTATGATTACGCCTTCGTCGAACAGGCCATGCCGCTGTCGCGCAAGGACGAGGTGCTGGCCGACGCGCCGGTGATCCCGCAGCGTGGCACCTACGGCATTCCCAACCTGCGCTATGGCCCCAAGTTCGACGCCGTGCTGAAAGACCTGCTCAGTCCGCGCTTCCGCCGGCTGGTCGAGGAAAAATTCGGCATCGACCTGTCGCCCTATTATCCGACCATCGTGATGATGGGCAACACCAGCGGCCATTACAACGAAGGCTACGCCCATCCCGACAGCCGCCACAAGATTCTGACGGTGATTCTGGGCTTCAGCCCGGAATGGCCATATGAACGCGGACGTTTGCGGGTTCTGCGCAGCAATTCCCGCGACGACATGGCCTTCGAGTTCCCGCCGGAATTCGGCAAAATGCTGATGTTTAAGGTGTCGGATCGTTCCTATCACGGCTTCTTGCCGCAGAAGGGCAAGCGCATGAGCCTGCAATTCTGCTGGGTCGATTCCCAGGCCTATGCCCGCAAGACCTATCTGCGCCATTCCTTGAGCGCCTTCGCCAAGTCGGTTCCCGGCCTGCGCAATCTGGTCGGCATGGCGCCCCGCAAATTCCGCCGTGGCGGCGAATAATCTTTCCGGAGACGCGATCATGAGCCTGTTCGACATCCCCTCGCCCGAGGCGATTGCCCGGCATTTCCGCCGCGCTCTGCTGGACTGCCAGCGCAACGAATGGCCCTATCGGCATTGGAGCATGACCGACGTGCTGCCCGAAGCCCTGGCCTTCAACCTGATCACCCTGCCGATCATGCCGCTGCTGATCGATGATTGCCGGGGCGTGCGCGATGTGGACAACAATATCCGCTGCTTCGCCACCCCCTGGCTGCAATCGCGCTTTCCGCTGTTCCGCTCGTTCTGCCAGGCCCTGCAGCGCCCCGAGATCGCCAAACTCTGCGGCGAGACCTGCGGCTTCGAGGCCGAAGGCAGCTATCTGCGCATGGAATATATCCAGGATGTCGACGGCGCCTGGCTGGAACCCCATCACGACGTCCCGGAAAAGCTGTTCTCGATGGTAATCTATCTCTGCACCGGCCCCGACACCGAGGATTGGGGTACCGATATCTATGACGCCGACGTCAAATGGGTGGGCCGATCCTCCAGCGCCTTCAACAGCGGCACCATCTTCATCCCCGGCGCCAACACCTGGCATGGCTTCGAGAAGCGCAAGATCGTCGGCATCCGCAGGCTGCTGGAAATCAACTACGTCCACTCGTCCTGGCGGGACAAGGATCAGGTCTGTTTCCCGGATCAGCCGATCCACTTGTGATCATGGAAACCTGATGCTTCCGTCGGGCCAGAGCACCAAGGCAGTTCGGGGCTGTTTGAGCGCCTTGCCGCGGAATCCCAAACTTACGGCCTCGTCAGCTTCGGCTGGCGGGGCTGTTTTTTTCGGGCTTCGGGAAGGGGCTAAACATATGTGGATCAGCAACTCGACAGCGACGCTATCCAGTTGAAATCGCTACAACTTTAGAGAGAAAGCGCGCTTGGCGTCCCCAAGGGGATTCGAACCCCTGTTACCGGCGTGAGAGGCCAGTGTCCTAGGCCTCTAGACGATGGGGACGCAGAGGCGAGAGGCCGCTTATTTACCGAACTGACCGCCCTCGATCAAGGCCTATTTTCACTCAGCCTCATTTTTTATAACGACCTCATGGAATTGGCCGTTTTCCGGTTTCCAGGCCGTCAGCGCTCCCGCCCCATCCGCGCCCACCGCCAAGATCAGCCACAGCATCGCCGGGTCCCAGGCCATTTCCAGATCGCGGGCCGAAGGCTCGGCGCGGCCTTGCGGGTGGGAATGGACATGGCCCATCACCTCCAGCCCGTCATTCCGCCCTCGCATCTCGCGCAGCACGGCGAAATGGGTTGCCGGATCCAGTTCAAAATGACGCGTCGGCTCAGGATGAATATTCGTCGCCGGGCGCCAATCCTCGATAGTCAGCAATCCCCCCTCGCCCCGCCGCCCCAGCAGCAGGCCGCAGGCCTCGTGGGGATAGGCCGCCTTGGCCGCCGCCTCGATGGCGCGGTGCAAGGCGGTGGGAAGAATGACGGCGGAAGGGATCACAGCCCCCGATTACCGCGACGGCGTCAGGGTCACCGTGCCGGCGACATGGCCGTTGGTAGGGTCCAGCACGATCAGCTTTTCGCCCTCGGGTCCCATCAGCCGCAGGATCACCCGATCAGCCGTGGTGCTCATCTGCTCCAGCCGGCTGCCGGGCGGCAAGGACAGGTCGGCCGAGAAATAAGCCGGTGGAGCCGAATTGCTGGCCGAAGGAACCGGCAGCGCCGAGACGGTCGTCTGCCCTTGCGTCTGAGCCAGCTTGGCCGAGGTGCGCGACATGCCCCAGCCCAGCAGGCCGAGACCGATAACAATGAGAACGGCCATTCCGGCCACCAAAATCTTGATCGTCTTCATGCTTTCCGTCAGCCTGTGCGGTCTTCTACCATCACCCCTTAGACAAGAGCGCCATGAACGACACCCCCAGCGACAGCGGCGAAATCCTTCATACGCTTTCGGTCGAACCTTCTCAAGCCGGCACACGTCTGGACAAGTGGCTGGTCGCCCGCCTGCCCGATCTGTCGCGCTCGCGCCTGCAGGCCCTGATCAATGAAGGCTATGTCGAGGACGAGGACGGCCCGGTCGAAAACGCCTCGGCCAAGGTGCGCGAGGGCGAGACCTATCTGGTAACCATCCCCCCTGCCGAGCCGGCGCTTCCCCTGCCCGAAGATATTCCCCTCCAGGTTCTCTACGAGGACGATCATCTGATCGTATTGTTCAAACCTGCAGGGATGGTGGTGCATCCTGCTCCCGGCAACATGTCTCAGACTTTGGTCAATGCGCTCTTACACCATTGCGCAGGCAGCTTAAGCGGAATAGGCGGAGTCAGACGCCCCGGAATCGTGCATCGTTTAGACAAGGACACCAGCGGCCTGATGGTCGCGGCCAAGAGCGACGAAGCGCACCGGGGATTGGCGGAACAGTTCGCCGAACATTCCATCACCCGGGCCTATCAGGCTCTGTGCTGGGGCGTGCCGAACCCGCGCCAGGGGGAAATAACCGGGCGCATCGGCCGCAGCCCCACGGACCGCAAAAAGATGGCGGTGGTGTCTCGCGGCGGCAAGGAAGCCCTGACCCGCTTTAAGGTCCTGAAATCCTTTGCCGACGTTGCGGCCCTGATTGAGTGCCGGCTGGCCACCGGACGGACGCATCAGATTCGCGTCCATATGACCTCGATCGGCCATCCTCTGGTCGGCGACCCGGTCTATGGACGCGGACGAACGGCAAAGGGGAAGTTGCTGACACCAGCCCAGAAACAAGCCCTGGACCAGTTCCCGCGCCAGGCATTGCACGCATATTTACTGGGTTTTACCCACCCGGTAACCCGTGAAAGGCTGGAGTTTTCTGAAGACCTCCCTATTGACCTTAAGGATATGCTGGTCTCTTTAGAGTAAGTACAAAAAAGCTCTATACCTGATCGGCGAACTAAGTTATTCTCCATCCCATGGCGAGAGGCCAAGCTGTCGCCACAGACGCCCCTCTCCGCCGGTTGGGATATCGGCACCACCGCCCTGGGGACCACCCCCAAGGCGGGGATCATAAGGAGAAGAACAATGGCGGTTCTGACCAACTCGTTCCCCCTGGCCCCCGAAGGCAGCCTGTCGCGCTACCTGATGGAGATTCGCAAGTTCCCCATGCTTGACCCGCAGGAGGAATATCTGCTGGCCAAGCGCTTCCACGAGAGCCAGGACCCCACCGTCGCCCATAAGCTGGTGACCAGCCATCTGCGCCTGGTGGCGAAGATCGCCATGGGTTATCGCGGCTACGGCCTGCCGCTGGGCGAGCTGATCTCGGAAGGCAATGTCGGCATGATGCAGGCCGTGCGCCGCTTCGATCCCGACCGCGGCTTCCGCTTGGCGACCTACGCCATGTGGTGGATTCGCGCCTCGATCCAGGAATATATCCTGCATAGCTGGTCTTTGGTGAAGATCGGCACCACCGCTGCGCAGAAGAAGCTGTTCTTCAATCTGCGCAAGTTGAAGGGTCAGATGCAGGCCATCGACGACGGCGATCTGTCGCCGGAAAACGTCAAGGCCATCGCCGAAAAATTGGAAGTCGCCGAGGACGAGGTGGTTTCGATGAACCGCCGCCTGTCCAGCCCCGACCACAGCCTGAATGCGCCCATGCGCATCGATGGCGAGGGCGAGTGGCAGGACATGCTGGTGGACGACCGCGACGACCAGGAAACCGAACTGGCCGAACGCGAAGAGCTGGGCAGCCGCCGCTCCATGCTGGCCACCGCCATGACCAGCCTGAACGAGCGTGAGCGCCATATCCTGACCCAGCGCCGCCTGCTGGAAAATCCGGTGACGCTGGAAGACTTGAGCCAGCATTACGGCATCAGCCGCGAGCGCGTGCGTCAGATCGAGGTGCGCGCCTTTGAAAAGCTGCAAAAGGCCATGCGCGGCCAGATGGTTCCGGCTTAAGGGATAAGCCCGGTCTTCAGCCAATAAAAAGCCCCCGGAAGCATCTTCCGGGGGCTTTTCTGTTTCAGGGCGTCAGGCCTGCTTGATGAAGCTGACGAACGAGCCGACCTCGCCTTCCAGCGCCTTTGATTCCTCTTGCAGCGAACCCGAGGCCTGCAACACTTCGGCCGACATGCCTCCAGTTCTGGCGGCCCCCTCCGAGACATGACGCACCTGCTCCATGGTGGCGGCAGTCCGCTGGGCGGCCTCTTGCGCGCTGCGGGCGATTTCGTTGGTCGCCGCCCCCTGCTCCTCGACCGCGGCGGCAATGGCCGACGACAGCTCGTTCATGGTGCGGATGGTGTCGCTGATGCCCTGAATATCCTGAACCGCCATTTCGGTGCTGCCCTGAATGGCGCTGATCTGAGCGGTAATATCCTCGGTCGCCCGCGCCGTCTGATTGGCCAGATGCTTCACCTCGTTGGCGACCACGGCAAAGCCCTTTCCGGCTTCGCCGGCGCGGGCCGCTTCGATGGTGGCGTTCAAAGCCAGAAGATTGGTCTGGGCGGCGATATCATTGATCAGACTCACCACCTCGCCGATCCGCCGCGCCGCTTCGACCAGCCCGCGTACGGTTTCGTTGGTCGACTGAGCCTGCTGCACCGCCTGATCCGAGATATTGGCGCTGTGAGCGACCTGACGGGAAATCTCGTCCACAGATGCGGACAATTCATGGCTGGCCGCCGACACTGCCTCGACATTGCCGGTCACTTCTTCGGTCAGACGCGAAACCGAGCCGCTGATCTCCAAAGTTTCTTTGGCGATACGCTCCAGAGCCGAGGCATTCGACTGCAACTGCGACGACGAAGCCGCCACCGCCTGGGTGGCCCCCTTGATCTTCAGATCAAGGGCGTCGGCAATACGGTCCAGGCTGTCACGCCGCTCGGCCTCGGCCTTGTCGCGCATCTCCGCTTCTTGCAGATTGTTGAACTGGATGCGCGAGCGCATGGACCGCAGCATGGCGTTCATCGGCGCCAGCTCGATCACCGAGGTCGGAGGAATCTGGCGCTTGGTGTCGCCGGCGGCGATGGCCATGAAGTGACCTTCCACCACCTTCAACGGCGATTGCAGCGTCTTCATGATCCAGACCAGCAGAATGCCGGCCAGCACCACCGACCCCACCAGCAAGGCCGCCAGAGCGACGACCATCGTCTGATAGGTGGAGCGCGCAGCCTCGGCGGTGCGGGCGGCATCTTGCTGCTGATAAGCGACCAGGGCGCTTTGCGCTTCGAATGAGGCGGCGAACAGCGGAGCCGCCTTCTCTTTGATCAAATGCCGCAGGGCTTCCAAGTCATGTGCCCTGATCAGTTCCATCCCCGGACGGATCGCCTCGGTAACAAAGGTTTTGCGCTTAGCGGCAAAAGTCTCCATCAGGGCGACTTCCTGCGGCTCATGCGCCCCTGCCGTCAGCTTGCCCCAGGCTTCGGTAATGGCGGCGATATTGCCTTCCGCACTGTTCAGGCGCTGATCGATATCGGCCTGGGGCGCATTCATGCTCATGTCGTTGGCCATCAAGGCCAGCAGACTGTCATTATGGCGCATCTTTTCGACGATCATGCCCATCTGGATCGCCGTGACGGTGTTGCGCTCATAGACGGATTCGATCTTCTGGCTCAGCGTCTGAAGGCCATAAGCGCCAAGGCCGGCGATCACCAGCATGATCAGAATCAAGCTGGCCAGCACGCCTTGCAGACGCATCTTCAGAGAGGCGCGGCCATGGAGCAATTGCCCCAGCCAGCTCTTCGGTTCGACCCGTCCGCGGCTCAGCACCAGATCGCCGGCCTGCCCGGCCTTGAAACGGGCATAGACCGACGCCGCCGCCTCGACCTGCTTTTGGCTGGGACGGATGCGCAAGGACAGGAAACCGACCACCTGGCCGTTTTCCACTTCCGGCGTCACATTGGCCTGAACCCAATAGTGATCGCCGTTCTTACAGCGGTTCTTGACGATGCCTTCCCAAGGCGCGCCGCGCTTGACGGTGGCCCACAGATCGGCAAAAGCTTCGGACGGCATATCGGGATGACGCACCAGATTATGTGGAGAACCGATCAACTCTTCGCGCGTGAAGCCGCTGATGGCCACGAATGCGTCATTGGCATATGTGATACGCCCCTGCAAGTCGGTTCTGGAGGCGAGAACCTGATCTTCGCCAAACGTCACGTCTTTGTTCGTCACCGGACCATTGTCGCGCATGCACCACCTTAGCGAGCTTAAAAACCATTCTTTAGGATGGTGCCCAACCTCCATAGGCATGGCAAGTTTATATCGAATGAAATAGTTAAATTAACAGCGATAAAATCCGACAGGAAAAAGGCTCGCCCGCCAATCGGCGAACGAGCCTTCCCAAAGCTTGGGATAAGAGCACCAGCCCTAGGTGATCACCGTCGGCTTGGCCCGTCCGGTGCGCGCCTCGATCTCGGCCAACTGCCCGGCCAGAGCGATCAGGTCGGCCAGAGCCGTCTGAGTATCCTGACCATGCTTGGCGGCGTCGGGTTCATAACGCTCGATATAGACCCGCAGCGTAGCGCCCTCGGTGCCGGTGCCCGACAGGCGATAGACGATGCGCGAGCCGTCGGCGAAGATGATGCGGATGCCCTGCTTCTTGCTGACCGAGCCATCGACCGGGTCGGTATAGGCGAAGTCGTCGGCCTCGGCCACCTGGAAGCCGCCCTGCACCGAGCCCTTCCAGCCCGACAGATTGGCTCGCAGATGCTCCATCAGCCCTTCGGCGGCCGCCGTATCCAACGCCTCGTAATCATGGCGGGAATAGAAGTTGCGGCCAAACTTGCCCCAATGGTCGCGCACGATGTCGGCGACGGCGCGCTTTTCCACCGCCAGCAGGTTCAGCCACATCAGCACCGCCCACAGGCCGTCCTTCTCGCGCACATGGTCGGAGCCGGTGCCGAAGCTTTCCTCGCCGCAGAAGGTCGCCATGCCGGCATCCAGCAGATTGCCGAAGAACTTCCAGCCGGTGGGAGTCTCGAAGAAGGGAATGCCCAGCGCCTGCGCCACCCGGTCGGGGGCCTGGCTGGTGGGCATCGAGCGGGCGACGCCCTTCAACCCCTTGGCATAGCCCGGCGCGCAGGTGGCATGAGCCGCCAGCACCGCCAGACTGTCGGACGGGGTGACATAGAAGTCGCGGCCCAGCACCATATTGCGGTCGCCGTCACCGTCCGAGGCGGCGCCGAAGTCGGGACCATTGGCGCCGAACAGTTCCTCGACCAGATCATGGGCATGCACCAGATTCGGGTCGGGATGACCGCCGCCGAAATCGGGCAGCGGCGTGCCGTTGATCACGGTGCCGGCGGGAGCCCCCAGAATGCCCTCGATGATCGCCTTGGCATAAGGCCCGGTGACGGCATGCATGGCATCGAAGCGCATGCGAAAGCCGCCGGCGAACAGCGCCTTGATCTTGGCGAAATCGAACAGCTGGCCCATCAGCTCGGCATAATCGGCGACCGGATCGATCACCTCGACCGCCATGCCGTCCAGGCAAGTCGCGCCCAGATGGTCGATGTCGAGATCGGCGGCGTCGGAGATGCGATATTCCGAGATTTGCTGACTGTGGGCATAGATCGCCTCGGTCACCTTCTCGGGTGCCGGGCCGCCGGCCGAGATATTGTACTTGATGCCGAAATCCTCGGTCGGACCGCCGGGATTATGGCTGGCCGACAGCACGATGCCGCCGAAGGCCTTATGCTTGCGAATGACGCAGGAAACGGCGGGGGTGGACAGAATGCCCGCCTGCCCCACCAGCACCCGGCCGAAGCCATTGGCGGCGGCCATTTTCAGGATGATCTGAATGGCTTCGCGGTTGAAGAACCGCCCATCGCCGCCCAGCACCAGGGTCTGGCCCTGAAAGCCTTCCAGGCTGTCGAAGATGGATTGGACGAAGTTTTCCAGATAGTTGGGCTGCTGGAAGACGGAAACCTTCTTGCGCAGACCCGAGGTGCCGGGCTTCTGACCGGCGAAAGGCGTGGTGGCACGCACCAGAACGGACATTCATTGCCCCCTGAATTCATTTTATCTGAATGGTTTACTCCTTTTCCCGGCCGCTGGGAAGGGAGGGCAGGAAGCTTGTCGCGGATCGGTCATCAATGCGACGCGGCAAGGGTTGAGCAACGGGAGGAGTCGCCGCATAGTGGCAAGCAGCAAAGGGGAAGACAGATGTGGGCTTGGGTAAGATGGGGTCTAGCGGCGGCCGTAGTTTGGGTGGCTGGAATGGCAGCACAAACCCATGCCGCCGAGGAGCATCCTCTGCGTCCCGCCTATGATGGCGACATCATCGTTCCGCACAAATATGACCCAGCCGCCGAACATCCCCTGGCCTACGCCCCGCAGGACGAGCCCGACTGGGTGGCAGACATGCTCAAGCACGGATTGCCCTATGGAGAGGTTCGGCAGCACGTCCTCTTCCGCTGGAAGGGAGCACCGGCATGGCTGGCGGTGACCATCACGGACCGCATCAAAAGCAAGGTTACGCTGATCCGCATCACCGGCCCCGGCACGGGCTATCAGGAGCTTTTTCTGTCCGCCACCAATCTCGCCATCATAGAGCCCAGCGGCAGCGATTTTTTCCATGACGGCGCAGCGATTCTGACGCTCAAACATGATCAGGGGTTTTTCCCCGATCCTGTGGGCATCATCCTGCTTCATCTGGCCGACAGGGTCACCACGGTGACGGCGCCCGGCCACCAGCTGGTCGATATCAGTCCGGACGGTGCGTTCGTGGTGGCCAGCTACGGCCCCGAGGACGATGATGGGGATTGTTACCCCTGTCTCGTCAATACCCTCGTCGGCCTCAGATGGGGCCCACATGGCTTCACCGAGGCCTGTAAGGACTTACCTCAGCTTTATGATGCGCCCGCGCTGGAAACATCGCTGCGCATCAGGATGCAGGACAATGATGCAGTTGATGCCTTCCGGGCGAATATCGAATTGGCTTTGCTGAAACTTCAAAAAGGCAACTTCGCCGAAGCCGCCAGACTTTATCGTGACGCCCAAAAGCAGCAACGGAAACAGTTCCGAAGACCTCATAAAATAAGTGCCTCGATTGAGAAGGCCATCCTCTCGCCGTCTCGCCAGAAAGCCTGCCCCGTCTCGCCGAAAGGCCTGAGTTACTCGGATTGGCAAGAGGAGGTCATGACATTCACCCCTCCCCTCTTTCACCCTGAATCGCCAGAATGACCATGCGCCGCCTTGCCCTGATCCTGTGCGCCTTGCTCGTCTCGTTTCCCGTTTGGGCGGCAGAGGAGCTTTTCAATCCGGCACAGCCCCATGAATTAGCCTATGGCGTGGCGGATGAGCCCAGTTGGCTACCGGACCTTGTCACCAAGCTGCATCGCTGGATCGGCCCATCCTATCAGCTGAAACAGCATGTACTGTTCCGCTGGAAAGGCCAGCCGGCTTGGCTGGCCATGGTAACCCGCAGCCTTGATTACGGCAGCAAGCTGACCTTGTTCCGCATCACCGCCCCCGGTCAGGCCAAGCCGGTGATGACCATCAAAGAAAGCATCGTCAAAATCATCGAGCCGTCCGGCACCGATCATTTCGGCGACGGCACCCCGATGCTGGCCGTCTTTTATGGCTGCGGCGGCTCAGCCTGGGATTGCTACGGCGTCGCCTCGCTGCATCTGGACGAGCGGGTCCGCGACGCCACGCCGATGGATACCATCCCCTACGCCTTCAGCAAGGATGGCCATTATCTCATCTCCATGGAGACAGAGTGGGACTTGGTGCCAGGCCTGCAAGGCAGCAACCACGCCATCACCGTTCCCCTGGCGCTGAAATGGAATGGTCAGGCCTATGTCCAGGCTTGCGATGAACTGCCGTCTCTTTACGAGATCGACGAATCCGATGAAGAGTCAGATAAAGATTTCATGCTGAATTTCTTCGAGCAGAAGCTGTCGATAGCCCTGATGCGACTGGAAGGCGGATTGCCCCACGAAGCCGCAAGAATCTATCGCCAGATGTTGATCGCGGCACCCCGTAAAACATATTTCGATGCGGAAGCTTTTCGCGCCGTGCGCGAAGCCTATGATCCGGTCTTTTTGAAACCTCATCCAACTGGCCCCTGCCCGCTGTCGCCGCCTCCCACCAAATGGAGACGGCAGGTCCATGCCGAGATCATGAGGCCCGTGCCATCCCCGTACCATCCATAGGGCTATTTCGAATAGTTCTAGCTCTCAACCACAAACTGCGGTATGAAGCGGCTTTCTTTTTCTCTGCCGGATCGAGAGCCCTTTGATGGATTCCGCCACCACCGCCGCTACCCTCTGCCGTTCCCTTGCCGCCGCCGAGACCCTGTCCTCGCCTTTCCGGCATTGGACGCCGCGCGGCATGCTGGATGGCGATGTGGCCTTGGCTTTGGCTTCGATGCCGGTGGTGCTGCCGGAAGTGGATTTCTCGACCGGCACGCGGGCGGCCAACAATGACTGCCGGGTGTTCTTCAATCAGGAAGGTCAAGCCGCCAATCCGGCCATGAAGGCGCTGGCCGAGGCTTTTCAGTCCCGCGAAGTCGTCTCCGCCTGGGAGAAGCTGACCGGCCAGAGCTATGCCGGCTGTCATGCCCGCATCGAATATTGCCGCGACGGCGACGGCTTCTGGCTGGAGCCCCATACCGATATCGGCGCCAAGCGCGTCACCATTCTGATCTATCTGTCCACCGGGCCCGAGGCCTCGAGCTGGGGCACCGACATCTATGCCGGTCCCGACCAGCCGCGCATCCCGGTACCGGGCGATTTCAATTGCGGCATGGCCTTCGTGCCTGGCAACGACACCTGGCACGGCTTCACCCAGCGCCCGATCGGCGGCATCCGCCGTAGCCTGATGCTGAACTATGTCGGCCCGGAATGGCGGGCGCGACATGAGCTGTGCTTCCCGGATAGCCCGGTGTAACGGGGTTTGAGGCCCAAGCCTCAAGCAGGTTCGGGCGGCAGCCCGGTAACAAAAAAGGCGGAACCCATCGGGCTCCGCCTTTTCTATGTGCCAGAGGCAGCCTCGCCTTACGAGGCGCTGCCCGGACGGCCGATGCAGGCGTAATGGAAGCCGGCGCCGATCATCTCGGACGGCTCGTAGACATTGCGCAGATCGACCAGCACCGGGGTCTTCAGCAGCGACTTGACGCGGGTCAGGTTGAGCGCGCGGAACTCGTTCCACTCGGTCAGCACCACCAGAGCGTCGGCGCCGTCCATGGTGGTATAGGCGTCGTCGCAATAGGTCAGGTCCAGACCCATCTTCTGGGCCTCTTCCATGCCCTCGGGGTCGAAGGCGCGGATGGTCGCACCAGCGGCCTGCAGGGCCGGGACGATCACCAGGCTGGGGCTGTCGCGCATATCGTCGGTGTTGGGCTTGAAGGTCAGGCCCAGCACGGCGATGGTCTTGCCCTTCACCGAGCCGCCGCAAGCCTTGACGACCTTGTCGGCCATCTGCGCCTTGCGCTTCTCGTTGATGTCCACCACCGTCTCGATGATGCGCAGGGGCGAACCCTTGTCGCGGGCGGTGCGCACCAGCGCCAGGGTGTCCTTGGGGAAGCAGGACCCGCCATAGCCCGGACCGGGATGCAGGAACTTCTTGCCGATACGGCCATCCAGGCCGATGCCCTTGGCGACGTCATGCACGTCGGCGCCCACGGCCTCGCAGAGATCGGCGACTTCGTTGATGAAGGTGATCTTGGCGGCCAGGAAGGTGTTGGCGGCGTATTTGATCAGCTCCGAGGTCTGCAGCGAAGTGAAGACGATCGGAGTCTCGATCAGATAGAGCACGCGGTACAGCTGCTTCATCACGGCGCGGGCGCGCTCGGATTCGGTGCCGATCACCACGCGGTCAGGACGCATGAAGTCGTTGATGGCCGAGCCTTCGCGCAGGAACTCAGGATTCGAGACCACGTCGAAATCGGCGTCGGGACGGGTTTCCTTGATGATCTTCTCGACCTCGCGGCCGGTGCCGACCGGCACGGTCGACTTGGTGACCACCACGGTATAGCCGTCCATCGCCTCGGCGATTTCCTTGGCGGCGGCATAGACATAGGACAGGTCGGCATGACCGTCGCCACGGCGCGACGGCGTGCCCACGGCGATGAAGACGGCGTCGGCCTGAGCCACCGCCGCTTTCAGATCGGTGGTGAAGGACAGGCGGCCGGCCTTGACATTGTCGGCCACCAGCGCATCCAGGCCCGGCTCGTAGATGGGCATCTTGTTCTGATGCAGGCCGGCGATCTTGGCCTCGTCCTTATCGACACAGATGACCTCGATGCCGAATTCCGAGAAGCATGCGCCGGAAACCAGACCAACATAGCCGGTCCCGATCATGGCAATACGCATGGTGTCCTTCCTTACAGTGAGCTTTCAGTGAACAGAATAGTGCTTACTTGAATTCCTTCAGGAACTCCTCGACGCCGCTCTTCATCTCAGGGCGGGTCATGGCGAAGGCGATGTTGGCATGCAGCCAGCCGGTCTTGTCGCCGCAGTCGAAGCGGCGGCCCTCGAAGCGCAGGCCGTGGAACGGCACTTCGCCGATGGTGCGCGAGATCGAGTCGGTCAGCTGGATTTCATTGCCGGCGCCGCGCATCTGCATATCCAGATATTTGAAGACGCTGGGGTCCAGAATGTAGCGGCCGATGATCGACAGGGTCGAAGGCGCCTTGTCCGGCTCGGGCTTTTCCACCAGACCCTTGGCGCGGGCCAGACGGCCATTATCGGCGACCACATCCAGAATGCCATAGCGCTTGGTATGTTCGCGCGGCACGTCGGCCACGGCGACCACATGACCGCCAACCTCGGCATGAGCGTCGGCCAGCTGCTTCAGGCAGGAGGTCTGCGACATGATCAGATCGTCGGCGAGCATCACGGCGAAGGGCTCGTTGGCCACCAGATCGCGGGCGCACCAGACGGCATGGCCCAGGCCCAGCGGTTCATGCTGGCGGGTATAGGACAGCTGACCCGACTTCGGCATGCCGTCCTTGATGGCGGCCAGCTCGACGGTCTTGCCACGCTCCTTCAGGGTGCGCTCCAGTTCGGGGGCATAGTCGAAATGATCTTCCAGGGCGGTCTTGCCGCGGCTGGTCACGAAGATGAAATGGTCGATACCGGCGGCGATCGCCTCTTCGACAGCGTACTGGATCAGCGGCTTGTCAACGACCGGCAGCATTTCCTTCGGCATGGCCTTGGTGGCGGGAAGGAAACGGGTGCCGAGGCCACCGACCGGGAAGACACACTTGCGCACGCTAGCAGACATCTTGATGACATCCTTATTCAGAAGTTTCCTCGGTTCCCGATTGCTCTTGCCGATTGGCGGGAACCGATTCCGTTTGTGCCACGCCTTTTCCCTTTAAGCAACGGGGGCATGACGGGCTTGGGAATTATCCGTTGGTTTGGGCTGATTTACGTCCGATTTATGACGAAGTCGAGGCAAGCAGTGCCGCCAGCCCCAGCGCATCCACCAGCCGGCGCAGCTCTTGGCGGGCGGCGACATGAGACAGACTCATCTCGACGCCCGAGCCTTCGCCCAGATCCAAAAGGGTAAGTCCCTCCAGGAAAAGCTCGCGATAGATGACGCGCTCGTTCAGACCGCCTACCGTCTTGAAGCCGATGCGCTTGGACAGATCGACCAGCAGCCGTTCCATCTCGCGCTTGTTGCGGGCATCCAGCGACGATAAGCGGTTGCGCAGCACGAACCATTCGGCCCCGTCCTTTTGTCCGCGCAGGGCGCGGATCTTGCGGGCTTCCCAGACCATCTCGGAATAATGACTGGGACGGGTGATCTTCATGCTGTCGGGATCGACCTTGGCCAGCACATCCAGATCGATGAAGCTGTCGTTCAGTGGCGTCACCAAAAGATCGGCGTAGGAATGCCCCAGACGCGACAGCGGATGGTCGCTGCCGGGGGTGTCGATCACCACCACGTCGCAGGCTTCGCTGAAATGCGTCAGCACATCCAGGAACCGCGCCTCGTCCGCAGCCGGGTCGGCGGTGGGGGGAACCGGCTCATGGGCCGGCATCGGCAATGCCGCCCCTTGCCCGCTTTCGGCGCGGCGGCGGCGGTTCTCGACATAGCGCGTCAGAGTCGCCTGACGGGCGTCCAGATCGATGCTGCCAACCTTGGCCCCCAATTTCAGCAGCGACACCACCAGATGCATAGCGACGGTGGATTTGCCGGTGCCGCCCTTTTCATTGCCGACGACAATGATCTTGGCCGTCATGCCTGTTCCTCTTTCCCCAATTTGCGCAGCCAGACGGTGGTGTCATGGAACACCGCTCCCCCCGCCGGCCAGGCAGGCTCGGCGCTGGTCAAGGCATTGATGCCGACGCCGCCGGGAAAATCCTCGGACGGCCAGACGCCTTCGACCACCACCACGCCCCTTCTTACCGTATCCGAGCGCTTGACCCAAACCCTTGTTTCGGCCTGACGGTTGCCGATGCGGATCAACTCGCCCTCGGCGAAGCCCAGTTCATCCAAATTCTCAGGATGCAGCAGTACGGTCGGACGCTCCGCCGCCTTGCGAGAGGAGGCCGCATTGTTGAAGCTTGTATTCAAGAAGTGCCTGGAAGGCGCTGTTACTAAACGGAAATTACGCTCTTCATCCAAAACATCATTGATGTCCAGATAGTCGGGCATCCTGGGCATGCGGCCCTGCTCATCCCCCAATGCCGCCCAGTCGGGCTTGAAGTGGAAGCGCTTGTCGGAATGGGCAAAACCCTCCAGGAAATGCATCTGCTCGAAGGGACGGGCGCAGTCGATCCAGCGCTTGGCCGCCAGATCGTCGGCCCCGGCCAGGCCCGAGGCCTTCAGCACTTCGTCCACCACCTGCCAGTCGGGCTTGCCGAACATCGGCTGGGACGCGCCCAGGCGCTTCGCCAGCTCCGAGGTCAGCCAGTGGTTCGACCGCGCCTCGCCCACCGGCTTCATCACCGCCTTGGCCGCCTGCAGGAAGGTATGGCCGTAGGAGATGTAGAAGTCGTCATGCTCCAGCATGGTGGTGGCCGGGAAGACGATATCGGCATAGCGGGCCGTCTCGGTCATTCGCTGCTCATGTACCGCCAGGAATAAATCCTGACGCGACAAGCCCTTACGCACCGAAAGGCTGTCGGGCGCGACCACCGCCGGATTGGTGTTCTGGATCAGCATGGCCTTGATCGGCGGCCCATCGCCCAGATCGCGGGGATCGCCGCAGAGCACCGGGCCGATGCGCGACATATCGAGGATGCGGGCGGTCGAACCAGGGCTTTCCAGCAGGTCTTCGCGCAGGAACGCGAAGTTCCTCCAGGCGCTGGCCGCCGCCCCGCCGCCGGGATATTTCCAGGCTCCGGTCATGGTCGGCAGACAGGTTGCCGCATGCATGGCGGCAGCACCATTGCGCTGGCGGGTGAAGCCATAACCCAGCCGCACGAAGGCCCGCTTGGTCGAGCCGAACAGCCGGGCGAAGGCGATGATCTCATCCTCACTCAAGCCGGTGATGGGGGCCGCCCAGGCCGGCGTGCGGGTCGCCAGATGCGCCTCAACATCAGGACCGAAGTCACTGTATTGGCTTAAGTATTCCCGATCCGCATAGCCTTCGGCCAGCAGTACGTTCATCACCGCGCAAGCCAAGGCGGCATCCGAGCCGGGCAGCAGCTTCAGATGAATGTCGGCCTTCTCGGCGGTGGCGTTGCGATAGGGATCGACCACCACGAACTTGGCGCCGCGTTCCTTCTTGGCCCGCGTCACCCAATGCATGGCACCCACCTGGGTATGGGCCATATTGCAGCCCCAGGCGACGATCAGATCGGACTCGGCCATCTCGCGCGGGTCCACCCCGCTCATGGGACCGACGCCAGCCTTCCAGCCGGTGCCGCCGATATGGCTGCAGATGGTGTCCAGCTGGCGCGACCAGCCCAGAGCGTCGCGCAGACGCGGCATCGCGGTCTGCTGCACCCGGCTCAGAGTACCGGCATAGAAATAGCCCCAGACGGCTTCCGGCCCATGCTCGGCGGCAGTCTTACGGAAGGCTTCTGCGGTGATGTCCAGCGCCTGATCCCACGAAATCGGCTCGAACCGCCCCTCGCCTTTCGCTCCGACCCGCCGCAAGGGAGTCAGGATGCGTTGGTCGGAATGCACCACTTCGGCATAGCGGCCCACCTTGGCGCAAATGACTCCGGCGGTGTAAGGCTGATCGGCCCCGCGCACTCGCCCGACCCGGTCGGGGGCGTCCATCTCGACGTCGAGGGCGCAAGCACTCGGACAATCGTGCGGGCAGACGGAAGGAAGAACGGTCTTCGTCATGCCCGCACTCTACTCGCCCGGCGGGGAGTGGTGCAACAGCCTCGCCGATGCTATGCTGTCGCCCTGCAACCACTTTTGAAATAAGGACATTTCCCCGCGATGAGCGAAACTGTGGACTGCGTGGTGATCGGCGCCGGAGTGGTCGGACTGGCCGCCGCCCGCGCCCTGGCCCAGGCCGGACAAGAGGTCCTGATCCTGGAGGCCGCCGACGCTATCGGCACCGGGGTCAGCTCGCGCAACAGCGAAGTGATCCATGCCGGCATGTATTACGCCGCCGGCAGCCTGAAGGCCGAACTCTGCGTGCGCGGCAACCAATTGCTGCGCGACTATCTGCCCAGCCACGGAGTTCCCCATCATTTCACCGGCAAGCTGATCGTCGCTACGTCCGAAGAAGAAGAGGCCCAGCTTGACGCCATCCTGTCCAAGGGCGAGATGAACGGCGTCGACGGGCTGGTCCGCATCACCGGCGAGCAGGCCATGGCCATGGAGCCGGAGCTGCGCTGCCGCGCCGCTCTGCTCTCGCCCAACACCGGCATCATGGATACCCACGGCTATATGCTGTCGCTGCTGGGCGAGGCCGAGAAACATGGCGCCATGCTGGCCCTGAACAGCCCGGTGCTGTCGGGCGAGACCGGCCCGGACGGTGTAACCCTGCAAGTCGGCGGAGCCGAACCGATGAGCATCACCGCCAAACGGCTGGTGATCTCGGCGGGGTTGGGCGCTCAGACGCTGGGCCATGCCATCCAGGGCCTGAAGGCCGTGCCGCCCTTCCATCTCTGCAAAGGTAACTACTTCCTGCTGTCGGGTCGCCAGCCCTTCAAGCGGCTGGTCTATCCCACCCCGGTCGCGGCTGGGCTGGGGGTGCATTACACCCTGGACCTTGCCGGCCAGGGGCGCTTCGGCCCCGATGTGGAATGGATCGAGGCCGAGGATTACGTCGTCAATCCGGCGCGCGGCGATGTGTTCTATGACGCCATCCGCCGCTATTGGCCCGGTCTGGCCGACGGAGCCCTGCGCCCCGGCTATGCCGGCATCCGCCCCAAGATCCAGGGACCGAAAGATGCGGCGGTGGATTTCGTCATCCAGGGCCAGGACCAGCATGGCCAGCCGGGCCTGGTCGCCTTGTACGGCATCGAATCCCCTGGCCTGACCTCCAGCCTCGCCATTGCCGAGACCGTTGCGGAGATGCTTGCATGATGAACCGCCGCCGCTTCCTCGCCTCCAGCCTCGTCACCACCGGAGCCCTGGCCCTGCCCGGCCTGTCCTGGGCCACCGATGTGACCGCCACCGGCCGCCTGATCCCCGGCGATCGAGACAAAGTGTTGAGCAGCGCCGCCGACACTCCCATCGAGCAGATTCCCAATTTCCGCCGACTGATGCGAACCATGGTCATCCAACTGGGCAGCGCCGCCCATAAGGCCGGATTGCAGGTGATGCTGCGCAACGCCCCCGAACTGCTGGTCAAGGAAGATATCGAAGGCTATTGGGAACAGCAGCATGAAGCCAATCAGCCGCATCTGAAATCGGGCGAGGTCTTCACCGACCTGATGGAGGCCATCGACGGCATGATGGTGGATGGGCTGTACTGGGGGAATGCTCATTACGGCGTTGCTACCCAGCATGGCGCCGCCACCCCCTACCGTCAGGCCGCCGAAGCACTGCGTCAGGCGGGCCGCAAGACCTTCACCGTCGAATATGTCAAAGACGCCCAGGCGGTCGAGCAGCTTCACAAATCCGCCACCGCCGACAAGCTGATCAGCTATGCCGATCAGGAAGGCGATATGAGCCTGTCCTCGGTCCCCTCGGCGCGGCCCTGGGACGAGAACCCCGACCATGTCGCCAAGCTGTCGCTGGCCCGCAACTGGCTGCCGGTGCTGGACGGCTCGAAATTCCCCAATGTCGAGACCATGGTCACCGCTCTGGCCCATACCAGCCACGATTTGCTGGTGGTCGATCCCTTCTGCCGCGGTCAGGGCTTTTCTTACGCCAACATCGCCGCCCTGAAGACCAAGACCTTCGGTTCGCGCCGGCTGGTGCTGGCCCGCCTGCCGGTGGGTCTGGCCTCGCAGCGGCGCTGGTATTGGAATACCGACTGGCAGCCGGGCAATCCCGGCTTCCTGAAACAGCCGATGCCGGTCGATCCGAACTACTGGATGGTGAATTATTGGTCCGATGACTGGAAAGCCATCATCTCCAAATACTTCACCAATCTGATTGCCATTGGGGTCGATGGTTTCCTGATCGACGCCGCCGACGCTTATCTGGCTTTCGAGGAAATGTACCCAATCGATTGATGCCATTGCCGAAAACCCGTTTCTGAGCGACAATGCCAGCGGGGTTAGGGTTTTCGAGGGCACGAAGCATGTCCGTTGCCACGCTTCTGGGGTTTCTGTTCGGCATCCTGCTGTTTATCGGCTCGATCCTGCTCAGCACCGACAATTACTTCGTCTTCCTGGAAGGCGCGGGCTTCATCATGGTGATCGGCGGCACCCTGGCCGCCACCTTCGTCGCCTTCGAACCACGCTATGTCATCCAGTCGTTCCGGCTGATCGCCTCGATTTTCTTTACGCAGAAAGTCGGCCGCACCATCCTGACCCACGAGGTCGGGCGCATGATCCGCTGGGGCTATATGGTCCAGAAGGCCGGCCTGCCCGCCCTGGAATCCGACGCCAAGCGCCTGCGCCAGCAAGACCGCTTCCTGTCTTTCGGCATCGATCTGGTGATCACCGGCTATACCGGCCAAGAGGTGCGGGAAATCCTGGCGAATACCGTCGAGACCACCTTCCACCGCAACACCGTGCCCGCCGACATCATCCGCAGCATGGCCAACAACGCCCCCGCCTTCGGCATGATCGCCACCCTGGTCGGTCTGGTGATCATGCTGGACCATATGGGCACCGATCCCTCGAAGATCGGCCCCGGCATGGCGGTGGGTCTGCTGGGCACGCTCTATGGCGTCACCTTCGCCCGCATCATCCTGCTGCCCACCGCCAGCAAGGTGCAGCAGCGCGAAGAGATCGTGCGCTTCCGCAATTTCCTGGTCGCCGAGGGCCTTGCCCTGCTGGCCGAACGCCGCAGCCCCCGCTACATCCAGGACAAGATGAACAGCTTCCTCGACCCATCGCTGCATTTCGAAATCGACCGCATGCTGCGTATGAAGGAATAACGCGCCATGGCCAGCCGCTGGAACCCCAAAAAGGAGGAAGAGCGCGAGGACTGGCTGATGTCCTATGCCGACATGCTGACCCTGCTGCTGGCCTTTTTCGTCATGCTGCTGTCCATGTCGCATCTGGACATGGTGAAATTCGAAAAGGTCGAAAGCGGCGTCGCCAAAGACCTGGGCAAGCGCGATTCCGAATCCCCCATGACCAAGCTGCAAGCCGATATGGGCGAGTTGCTGAAGGGCCTGAAGATCGACGATACGGTGGTCGGCTTAGGGACCGACGACCGAGGCCTGGTGCTGGAACTGGACGGCACCAGCTTCTTCGATCCCGGCAGCGCCAAGCTGAAGGACGCCCAACTGGCGGCCCTGAACAAGATGTCGGAACTCTTGACCTCGACCCGCTATAACATCTTCCAGCTGGAGGTTCAGGGTCATACCGACGACACCCCGGTCGCCACTCAGGAATTCCCCTCCAACTGGGAACTGTCGGCGGCACGGGCGTCATCGGTGGTGCGATACTTCATCTCGCGCGGCATGAACCCCACCCGGCTGGCAGCCGAAGGCTTCGCCGACACCCGCCCCAAAGTCGCCAACCGCGACGCCAACAACAATCCCCTGCCGGTCAATCAAAGCATCAACCGGCGGGTGACGATTCATGTGTTCCCGCGGTAGTCGTCTGACGAGTTTGCAGGGCGCCGCCCTGCACCCGCCAAGGGCTGGAGCCCTTGGATCCCTTTAGACAAAAAAGAAAACACGACAAGCACGCCGGAGAATAGAGTGGGATTTTCCAAAACAGGAAATACAATAAATTTATCGCTATTATTTTTGAATGGCGCAAAATATACGCTGGCATTTTTATCATTATACATCATTAATCAAACAAATTTGCATGCAGAAAATTGCCTCAGCTTCTCAAAGGAAGCCAACATCAATGGTATCGCGACCATAAAAACGGCAACTAAAGAAAACCTTAGATGGGAAAACCCCGCCAAAACGACATTTAAATATCTCGCACTTACACCAGACATCCCATTTTGCATCGATAAATACGAACCAGACCCAGACAACAACAATAAAATTAAAAATATTGAACTGACTCCAGAGAACATCACTCTTCATAAAAATCAGAAAAACATTATTGGAAAGCACATTCAAGCCACAGGGTATTTAGACGCATCCCCCTATAGAAACAATCCAACGCTTGTCCGATTGCACGTTATTCGCTGGAAAGTGCTTTCCTCACATTAAGCAAGCGGGTTCCAAGGGCCAATGGCCCTTGGCGGGTATGGGCAGAGCCCATGATCCAACCTCTGAGAAGCCCCCCCACTTAATACACGCCCTTGGCGTTCAGCTCGGCGGCGAAGCGGCGGTCGTCTTGGAGGATATGGTTGACCACCCATTCCTTCAGCAGCGCCGACAATTCGTCCTGGGTGATGGTATCGAAGCGGGTCTGCACCGCGGCGATCTGATCCATCAGGCGGCGATGCTTCTGGCGATGGGCTTCCAGATCGGGATAGCCATAGCGTTCCATCAGCCGCTCTTCCTCGAAGAAGTGATAGCGGCCGTAATCGATCAGGAAGGTCAGCGCCTCGACGATTTCTTCGCGGCTCTGGCCCTGGGCCAGGGCGTTGAACAGGGCGTTGGCACGCACGAACAGGTTTTTGTGATGGGTGTCGATGCGCTGGATATTGACAGAATATTCGTCGCGCCAGCGCACCTCGGCCACGTTCGAGCTGCCGGTTTCGACCACCGCGTTATGCATGCGCCGCTCGTAGCTTTCCAAAAGCTTCCAGCGCATGACCGGCACGTCGCGGACCACCGCCGCCGAGGTCAGGAAGATTTCCACCGGGCTGGTGGCGCGCACGGTGAACAGCGCCGGGCTGTCGAACACCGCCACATCCTCGCCGAAGAAGTCGCCCGGCCCCAGGGTCTCCATCACGTCATTGCCGATGGACAGTTCCGCCGAGCCGGACTTGATGAAGGCCAGGCAGTTGCGCGCCTCGACGATCTCGCCGGTTTCATAGCGCAGCAGCGGCATGTCCTTGGACAGCCGGTTCAGGGTCATCTCGGTCAGGGCTTCCGAGCAGATCCAGGTCGAGCGCAGGAAGTTCCGCCGCTCCTCCAGCGCCATCACCTCGGCCAGCAGGCCGTTGCGGCGCACGAATTCGCGGTACAGGTCGCTGTTCATCTTCAGCGCCTGCACGAAGCTGGCGGCGCGGTAGGTCTTGCGCGACGGAATGCGCTCGATGCCCGCCACCTCGCCGACCATGGCGCCCGAGGACAACAGGCCGCTGACCGGCGTGCCGCTTTCGATCATCTCGACCGTGCCGGTGATGACCAGATAGATATGCGGCACCTCCTGGCCTTCGCGGACCAGGATGGTTTCCGGGTTGCAGACCACCATCGGGCTGTTCAGCAGCACCCGCAATTCGTGATGCGAGGTGTGGGGGAAATAGGTCCGCAAGGACTCATAGGCGCTGCGCCAGACATAGTCGTGATTGCCGGGAATGATCACATCGACGGTGCCGAAGGGCGCGCCCGAGCCGATCTCTTTCTCGGCCACAGTCAAGGGCCGCGAGGTGTGCGACAGGATGATCTTGCCCGACGGGTCTTCGGTGAAGTCGGAAGCGAAACCGTGGATCAGCCCGCCGCCGATATCCAGCTTCTTGACGTCGGCGCGGCAGGCATAATCCTCGACCACCCGGCGATAGAATTCCTCGCTGATGCCCGGCTTGCCGTCTACGGCGACCATCCGCTTCAGGCGGTCGAGCGAGACGATATCGGCGAAATGGGCATAGGAACGATAGCCGTCCGACCAGAGCGCGCGGAACTGATAGACCGTGGTTTCAACGGGATGCGGCGACAGCATCGGCTTGACCTCAAGCCCTTGGATGTCGTTCCAGGCGTCATGCTCCAGGTCGTGGATGTCGAAGCAGTCGAAGAAGCTTTCCTCTTCCACCGCCAGCAAGGCCGACAGCTTCTTCATCACCGAGGTGCGCACCATCGGCGTGGCGAAATATTTCAGCCGTCGGTCAGCGCGTAAAAGGCTGGTCAGGCCGGCGAAATGGTCATCGTGGCAATGGGTGTGGAAGATGCCTTCGATCTCGTTGATGCCGATGCCCAGCGCCGTCAGGCTGTGCTGCACGTTCGGACCGGCATCGATCAGATAGATCTTGCCCTGGAACATCAGCACGCTGCTCATGCTGGGGCGGTTGGGGTCCCAGCCGTCGCCCTCGCCGGAATGGATGACGGCGAAATATTCCCGGTCTACCCGGTGGCAGCCCAGGGTATAGGGCGGCTCGTAGGTCTCGCCCGGCCCCAGATTCAGGTCGACTGTGACTTTTTCATCCAGATAGCGGAACTCGAACTTGTTCAGCCCCAAGCGGCGCAAGGTCACGCCGTTCTTCAGCTCGACCGGCTCGCTTCCCAGATCGACCGCATTGACCAGCTCGCGCGGATGGCGGATGCGGCCGAAGGCGAATTGCAGCTTCATCGCCAGCAAATCTTCGGTCAGCGCCGGAGACGCGCCCGAGGCCAGCAGTTCCTCGCGGTTCACCAGGCCGTAATTGCCGCGATAGATGTAATGCAGCTGCGCCTCGACCAGTTCCTTCAGGCCGATCAGCATGGGCTTTTCGCCCAGATTATTGGGATGGTCGGGAATGATCATTCCCTGGCGATACAGCATCTGCAGCACCGGGAATTCCGCCAGATTGCAGAAGGTGCCGTTTTGCAACATGACGTCGGACAGCAAAATCGCGTTGGGGCCGGTCTCGAAAGGCACGCCCCCCCGTTCGGTCTCAAGAATAAGACCGCGCCGCATCAGATGCTTTACCGCGTCAGCGGGACATCCGCACAGAACATAAAGACCCGCTTCCGGCGCTTCGACCCAGGAGACGCCCTTGGTAACGTGGATCTTTCTCAATTTCGACATCGGTCGCTCCAGGAGGCGGGCGACGGGCGGCCCCTCAATGCCGTCCCTGATGTTTTTCTTATGCCCCAGTTCAGGTAATAAACCTTATCATGGCCCCGACGAAAAGAGACTTTCGACGGTGAAGCGCTTGTTCAAGCAAATTATTTCCATTTTTCGCCAAATGCCATCGACTGTGGCGGCTCCGGTTTCCGCTCCGGCAACCGGAAATTCCCTGCTTTGGGCTGCCGCCAAAGGGGATTTATTGCTGTTTTTACAAAATGACTCTTTTGCCGGCAGCGCCGAAACATGCCGCACTGCGGTAGCAGAGGCGCTTTCCATTCCCCTGGCCCGCCGTCCTTTACGTTTCACTTTCGAGGCATCCCAGGCCGGCGATGCCGCCTATCGGCTGATCCTGGCGTTTCAGCCCGCCGCCAGCCTGTCCGCCAGCCAATTGGCCCGTGGCGAGTTTCACCCGCGTCCGCCCGGAGATGGGCTTTCTCTGCTGCTGGTCTTCGCTCATGAGCAAGAGGCCATGACCTGGGTCGAGGGTCGGGTCGGCGGCGATGCATCCCCCGACAACCCCGCTTTCGCCACTCTGCTGCAACAATCCTTCCGCGACTTGCTGAGCCATCTGCCAGCGTGACAACTTCTTATCGATAACCCCATGACCAAAACAGCTTGCCCAACCCTTGGTTATATGACTATCGTACTATGTACCTCGGGAATTTTGGGAAAGCAGCCCCCGTGCGCGCAAGCAGGATCGCCCTGATCTATCTTCTGGCCGGCGTCGCCTGGATCGTTCTGACCGATGCGGCCATGGAGTTCATGACACCCGAAATCGCTTTGCTGTTCAGCATGGCGAAGGGGATCATTTTTGTTTTGCTGACGGCACTGGGTCTGTATCTGGCACTGTCGCGCTGGGACAATCAGCGTCAGCGCATGGAGGACCGGCTGCGCCGGGCCAGCCGCACCGATCCCCTGACCGGACTTCTGAACCGCGCCGCCTTCACCGAAGCCTTGGCCCAGGCTCTGGCCCGCGCCCGGCGCGGCAGTGCCGGCAGCCTAGGCCTGCTGTTCCTCGACCTGGACGGCTTCAAGGACATCAACGACAATTTCGGCCATGGAGTGGGCGATCTGCTGCTGATGGAGGTGGCCGCCCGGCTCAATCTGGCCCGCCGCGAAACCGACACGGTCGGACGCTTCGGCGGCGACGAGTTCCTGCTGCTGCTGGACGATCCCGACGGCGATTCCGGCTCGCTGGCGGCGGCCGAGCGGCTGGTGGAAAGCATGCGCGCGCCCTTCTTCCTGGCAGGGCAAGAGCTGCGGCTGTCGGTAAGCATCGGCGTCGCCCAGTACCCTGACGATGGCGCCACGACGGAAGAGCTGATCCGCAATGCCGATCAGGCCATGTATGAAGCGAAAAGCGGCGGAAAGGATGCCTTCCGCCGCTTCCGGAGCCAGTCGGCTCAGATATTGTCGCTGGTTTCCTCATCCCCGTCGCCGGCATCCTCGACCGGCGGCAAGCCAAAGACGTCGCGGGCACGGCCGTAATAATCCAACCGGTCCTGCAAGCCGTTGAACCCGCCATTGATCCGCTTGGTGATGGTGCGGAAGTCGCCCTTGTCGGCCAGATCGTTCAGCTTACGGGTCCCCCAGAACCAGCCGGCCGAACGGGCGGCCAGCAAAGGCTCTTCCAGCTTTTCCGGGTTATTCTCCAGATCTTCGCCCAGGGCTTCGCCGCAGGCCCGGTAGTTGGCGCGCCCGGTGATCTGGATCAGGCCGCGGCCCTTATAGCGCACGCCGTCGCCGGGTTCGGTATTGCCCAGATCCTTGCGTCCCTCATAGGCCTCGCCGCTGGCCAGTTCCTTGACATAACGCAGAGCCCCGCTTTCATGACCCACCTGGGCCAGGAAACAGGCGGCGCGCTGATCGTTGTCGATCTCGAACTCGGTAAAGGTCTGGTTCAAGGGATCGACGAAGGAGTCGGCGGTCTCGGCCTTGGCCGAAGGCATGATCTTCTTCAACTGGTCGCTGGTCAGTTCAGTCATCTTCAGTCCTCTGGATATGGGGTGGAGTGGCTCAGTTAGACATGAGCCGGAACATTGCCCGGCCCGTCCTCGGGACGCCGCGGCGGCGGTTCGGGTTTCTTGCCGGCCTGTTCGGCGGCTTCCTCTTCATCGCCGGGCATGGGCTCCTCGCCCTCGCCCTCGCGCTCGACCCTGGCGACATCCTTCAAGGTGATCGGCTTGATCGGCGGGAAGCTGCCGTCGTCCAGCTTCGCCGGACGGATCAGGTTGGTGTAATTGTCGATGATGCGCATGACGCCCTCGGGCGGGGCATGCGAGACGAATTCCAGATCGATGGTCATGGCGTCGCCGTTGCGATCGCCGCTATCGCCGCTCTGGCCGGGACGCGGCGACATCGACACGGTGAAAGCGGTGCGGGTCACCTCGGAATCGTCGGACGGATGGGTGCCGGGACGCACATCCACGGCATCGACGCGCACCGCCAGCCCCACCTTCATGCGCTCCAGATTGAAGCCCATGGGCGAGACCAGCGAGATCAGCGGCACCATGATGAAATGCTGGTCGTCCACCGCCACCTTGGCCATCTTGGCCTGCAGCGTGCCGTCGTCCATCTGGTCGAAAAACTGCTGGAGGATATGGATATATTGCTGCGCCACCATGGCGGTGGTGGTCGAGGCGGCGTGATACAGGCCTCGGGTGATGTCACTGAGTTGCGACGAATCCATCGGTCCCCCCTGCTGCTTTTCCTGGTCCTGGTTCTGATCCTGCGCTTGCTCGGGCGGCGGCTCCTGGCCGGCGGCCTGCTTCTTGGCCTCCCGCTTGTCTTTCATGCGCTTGAGGATTTTCTTCAGCATTCCCGGCATCCTTTCCCCCGGAAGTCTTCAGCCCGGCAAACCGCCGCCCCCCGGACTTGGGGGTGTCTGCGAATGGGAGGCGGCGGTCGCCGTCCAGGCCTTGCGGCCCGGACGATCCTGCTTCGGCGGGGCTTAGGGATGGGCCGGCTGAGCCGGCTTAGCCGGCTGCGCCGCCGCCGGACCCGGCAGAACATTCTGGTTCAGCTGGTCCGCGCCCTTGGCGGCCTGATTTTGCGGCAGCACCACCGGCTTGGTGGCGGCGTTGGTCATGAAGTCGATCACGCGCATCAGAGCTTCCGGCGGATCCTGGCGCTTGATCTTGGTGTGGATCGAGTATTTGGCGCGGGTATCGGTCTTGCGGGTCTGTTCGGACTTGTGCGACACGCTGCCCGACACCTTGACCGAGAACGGGCCCCAACCCATCGAGGCTTCGAACGAGCCCTGGGCCGAGGTTTCGTCATGGGTCTCTTCCGACTGGGAGATTTCCAGCTCGAAATCGACGGTGCCTTCCTCGATGCAGATATTCGGATGGCTGATGGCGGCCAGCAGCGGAATGCGCATGGTCTTGGTCATCACGCCGGTGACGTTGCCCGAGCTGTCGACGATGGTTTCGTCATAGTCGAACTGTACGGCGATGGCCTTGCCATCCTTGATGCAGACGCCCAGCAGGAAGTCGGCGTAAGACTTGCTCGCCTGAATCTGGGCGGTAATCATGGCCTGCAGCGGGCCCGAGATCATGCGGTCCAGCGGCAGGGCGTTAATCACCGAGCCGATCAATCCAGTATCGATTGCCATTGTTCAAATCCTTTCTATGCCTTGAGTTGCCCGGCCGGCGAAAGAACATCCACCAATCTAAGAAAATATTCTCACCATCAGCCGTTCAACCAAGGTAATCCGCAGCCGCAGCTTTACCGTGGGAACGGCCACCCGGCCTACACTGAGGGTTGTGGATTGGCCGCGCGGCGTTGAGAGCGCAAGGACCGCAGGAAGCGATCCGTCACACCGAAGCAGCGGGCGATATCTTTGTTGGGTTTTCCGTTTTCCAGCGCCATGCAAATGGCGACTCTTCGGATCGCCAAAAATACCCCCCAGGCCGAGGGCACATTGATGCAGCCATTACTGTCGGACAGCACAATAAAGCGGTCGTGGAGCTTTTCGGGAATGTCCAGTCCGAACTTGGTTCGGCAGCGCCGGATGTCATGGGGGACATAACAGGTCATGCCGCCGTGATGACGCAAAACCTCGAACAAAACCTCGAATCCCGCCTGGTCGGCGATCTCGGCGGCAACCCAGGGAATCGCAGACAGAACCCTGGACTTGTTGGCCAGGCAAAAATCGATCAGACGGCGCCGATCTTCCGATCCTGCCTCGGGCACTCCGGTAAAAATTTGGTCGTCGAACATTCTGTTTCCCACCATCCGTTCGGGATGGCTCCCCTACACGAGTACACACCACACGATGTCTGAATTACCAGTAATTCGATTTTAGGTAGCTTATTAGGGGAACAGTTCCAGATGCATCAAAATTTATCCAAAAACAAATACTATAGGTTGTGTTTTGAAAAAAATGCCGGTGAAATCCCGCAGCCCAGTTCGTCCGAAGGAAGACATCCTTCGATGATTATTCGACTAATCGCTGCCCATTGGGGGATTGCCTGTCCAAGAGCGACCGGGCATCATCGCCAGCATGAGTATTCCCTCCTATTCCGCGCCGGCCTGGTTGAGCAAAACTGCCCCGGCGCTGTTCGTGCTGTTGTGGAGCACCGGCTTCATCGGCGCCAAATACGGCCTTCCCCATGCCGAGCCCTTCACCTTCCTGCTGATCCGTCTGGCCCTTGTCGCCACCTTGCTGACGCTTGCCGCCCTGGTCGGGCGCGCCCGTTGGCCCAGCCTGCGGCAAAGCGGTCATCTGGCGGTGGCCGGATTGCTGGTTCATGCCGTCTATTTAGGGGGAGTCTTTGCCGCCATCGCCCATGGACTGCCTTCCGGCATGACGGCCTTGATCGTCGGACTGCAGCCCTTGCTGACCGCCGCCCTGGCCTCGCGCCTGCTGGGCGAGCAGGTGGCCTTGCGTCAATGGATGGGATTGGGGTTAGGGCTGGTCGGCGTCGGCATGGTGGTCTGGCGCAAGCTGAGCCTGGACGCCGATCCCACCGCCTTCCTGTTCGCCCTGGCGGCCTTGCTGGGCATCACCATCGGCACACTCTATCAGAAGCGCTTCTGCGCCAGCAGCGACCTTCGGACCGGCACTGCCGTGCAATATGGCGTCTGCTGTCTGGCCCTAGGCGCCGTCGCCCTGTCGAGCGAGAGCATGCATGTGGATTGGGCGCCGACCTTCATCTTCGCCCTGGGCTGGCTGGTGCTGGGATTGTCGGTGGGGGCGGTGTTCCTGCTCTATCTGCTGATCCGCCAGGGACAGGCGGCCAAGGTGGCCAGCCTGTTCTATCTGACACCACCGACGACCGCCCTGATGGCCTGGGTTCTGTTCGACGAAACCCTGCCGCCGCTGGCCTTGGCCGGTTTCGTGGTGGTGGCCATCGGCGTGGCGCTGGCCAGAAAGTAGCTTATTCCGCCAACAAGCGGGCGGGCAGGATATCGAATCCCCGGTCCAGCCCGCCGCGCAGTTCCTCGGCGGGCACCGGGCGGCTGAACAGATAGCCCTGGACCAGATCGCAATCCAGCTGACGCAGGAACTCCAGCTGCTCGAACGTCTCGACACCTTCGGCAATGACTTCCAAGCGCAGACCATGGGCCATGGCGATGATCGTCTCGACCAGACGGGCCGAGGCCCGGCTTTCCAGCGCCGAAGAGACGAAGGAACGGTCGATCTTCAACGTGTCGAAGGGATAGCGCTGCAGATAGCCCAGCGACGAATAGCCGGTGCCGAAATCATCGATGGACAGCCGCACGCCCAGATCGCACAGGCTTTTCAGGTTCTGCGCCGTTTCCGGGTCTTCGTCCATCAGCACCGATTCGGTGATTTCCAGTTCCAGGCGATGAGGCGGCATCCCGCTGCTTTCCAGCACATTGCGGACGAAGCCACCGAAGCCCGGCATCTGCAATTGACGCGGCGAGACATTCACCGCCAAACGCAGATCTGGCAGATTGGTAAAGGTCTGCATCACCTCGCGGCTGGCGCGGTTCAGCACCCATTCGCCCAGCGGACGGATCAGCCCCATCTCTTCGGCCACCGGGATGAACAGACCCGGCATCACCATGCCGTCGGGCCGGCGCCAGCGCATCAAGGCCTCGACCGCCACCACCCGTTCGGCGGCGAGATCGACTACCGGCTGGAAATGCGCCTCCATCTCCTGACGAGCCATGGCGCCGCGCAGATCCTTCTCGATGGCCAGACGCTGGCGCATGCGCTGGTTCATCTCGGGCGTGAAGAAATGGAAGCCGTTGCCGCCCTGCTCTTTGGCCTTGTACATGGCCAGATCGGCATTGCGCAGCAGCACCTGCGAGCTATGCCCGTCGGGGGGATAGAGCGTGATGCCCATGCTGGCGGTGACGAAATGCTCTTGCCCGTCGATCAGGAAGGGATTGAGGAACATCTCCTTGACCTGCCCGGCCACGGCCTGCGCCGCCTCGCCGGCGTCCAGACTGGGCAGAACCAGCAGGAATTCGTCGCCGCCCATGCGGGCCAGGGTATCGCCTTCCCGCATGCAGGCGGAAAGCCGCGCCGCCGCCTCGACCAGCAGGCGATCGCCCGAATCATGCCCCTGGGTGTCGTTCACCGTCTTGAAGCGGTCGAGATCGATATAGATCAGCGCCGTCAGCTGCCCCTCGCGGTGCGCCAGAGCCATCGCCTGTTCCAGGCGGTCCACCACCAGAACCCGGTTGGGCAAGCCGGTCAGATCGTCGAAATTGGCCTGACGCAGCAACTGCTGTTCATAAGAGCGCCGGGTGGTGATGTCTTCCTTGACGGCGACATAATGGTGGATCACGCCCTGCTCGTCCTTCAGCGGCGAAACGGTGACATATTCCCACACCACCTGGCCATCGCGGCGGCGGCTGCAGAATTCGCCGCGCCATTCCATACCCTCGTTGACCGTGCTCCACATGCTGGCCCAAACGTCGTGAGCGCCCTCGGCGATGCGGGCGAACAACAGCTCGCGGCCCAGCGCCTCGTCATAACTGTAGCCCAGCACTTCGGTGAATTTGGGGTTCACATATTCGATGATGCCCGCCGGGTCGGTGATGATCACCGAAACCGGGCTTTGCTCGACCGCGCGGGAGAGAATCCGCACCCGCTCCTCGGCGGCGCGGCGATGGGCGCGTTCCCCCGCCTCGCGCCGCTCGCGCTCGATGGCCGGCACCAGACGGGCCAGGGAATCCTTGTTCAGAAAGTCGTGGGCGCCGCGCTTCAGCAGATTGACCGCATCCTCGGCCTGCACCACGCCCGACAGGATGATGAAGGGCAGATCCTGGCCGCTGACATGCAAGGCATCCAGAGCCTTCTCGGCGCTGAACATCGGCAGATTGAAGTCCGACAGCACCACGTCCCAACCCTCGCTGGACAAGGCGGCAGCCATCTCGGCCGCGTCCTCGACACGCGTGATCTCGGGCAGATAGCCCTGACGGCTCAGCTCCAGTTCGATGAGTTCGGCGTCGTCGGGACTATCCTCGACGAGCAATACCCGCAAAATCCCAGCCACCCCGATCCCCTTCCCGTCAGTTCGGCGCCGGCGTGTTGATCATCAGCCAGTACAAGCCCAGCTGTTCGACCACGCGGCTGAAGGAGCCGAATTCCACAGGCTTACGGATATAGCTGTTAGCCCCCAGGTCATAACCGTTGGCGATGTCCCCCTCGTCATCAGACGTGGTCAGGATCACCACCGGCATGCGACGGGTGGACGGGACCGAACGCACCTTGCGCAGCACGTCCAGGCCGCTGATACCCGGCAGCTTGAGATCCAGCAGCAACAGGGCCGGCACGCCATCCTTACGGTCGGAATATCGGCCTTGGGAGAAGATGTAATCCAGCGCTTCCTCGCCGTCATGGGCGACAATCAGATCGTCGCCCTGCCCATGGCTGCGGAAGGCATGCATGGTCAGTTCGACATCATCGTCGTTGTCTTCCACCAACAGGATTTTATGCGTGCTCATCAGCGCTTTTGCCTTCCCAACAAGTAAAGTGGAACGTCGCTCCGCGCCCAGGAGCAGCCGTTGCCCAGACACGCCCGCCATGGCGGGCCAGAATGCGTTGCACAGTCGCCAGTCCGATCCCGGTTCCCTCGAACTCTTCGACTCTGTGCAAGCGGTTGAATGGTGTGAACAGGCGGCCGACATTGGCCATATCGAAGCCGACGCCATTGTCGCGAACGAAGAACACCTTGCCGTCAGGGTCCTCGGTGGCGCCGAAGGAAATACGCGGCGTCTCCGCCTTGCGGCTGTACTTCCAGGCATTGTCCAACAGGTTTTCCAGCACCACCCGCAGCAGACGGCGATCACCCTGCACATTGACGTCGGGCTGGATTTCCACCTGCACCTCGCGCTCGGGTTCCTTTTCGCGCAACTGTTCCAGGGTGTCGGCCACCAGCGAGGACAGATTGACGGTTTCCACCGACAGTTCGCCACGGGTCGAGCGGGACAGCTTCAGGAAGCTGTCGATCATCTCGCTCATATCGTTGGCGCCGGCGCGGATACGGCGCAAATAATGCTGGCCGCGCTCATCCAGCTTGTCGGTAAATTCGTCCGCCAGAATCTGGCCGAAACCTTCGATGCGGCGTAAGGGGGCGCGCAGATCGTGGGACACCGAATAAGTGAAGGAGCCCAACTCCTTATTTGCAGCCTCCAACTCGGCGGTACGCTGACGCACGCGCAGCTCCAGCACGGAATTCAGATGGCGAACCTCTTCCTCGGCCCGCAGACGGGCGCGGATGTCGTCTTGCAGTTCCTTGTTCAGCAGGCTGAGTTCGCCATAGGCGTCTTGCAGGCCCTCACACATGATGTTGAAGGCGTTGACCACCCGATCCAGCTCGTCGCTGGCGATGGGCTTGCGCCGTTCCAGGGTCAGTTTCGGCACCTTCTGGCGCAGATCATAGCGATCAAGATAGGCGGCAATCGCCATCAGATGCCGGGTGACCAGCCGATAAACCAGATACAGCGTGAACATCGACACCAGAAAGGTCTTGATGCCCTGGCTGAGCAGAATGAACACGGTAGTGTCCAGAAGCCGGCTGTAGACCGAGGACAGCGTGGCTTCCACCGTCAATGTGCCGATCTGCTGACGCCTAGCCCCAACCCCGTGATAGAGCGGCATCACCCGGTCGATCACCGCCGAGGTCTGCGACGTTCCGACGCGGATCACCACCGGTTTATCCAGCGCCCCGCTTTCGCGCAGTTCCAGCATCTGCATGTCCGGCAGACGCAACAAGCCTTCCAGCTGAAGATGCAACTCGCCGGTATCCACATTCCACAAAGCCTGCGACAAACTGTCGAGCGAGGTGCGGTCAATCTCCTGCATCCGCTGCTCGATGGCGCCGACATCGCGGCGGTAATCCACATAAAGCTGCAGCACCGTCGAAATCAGCGTCACCACGGTGCTGAATAGGAAAATATAGGCCAGCAGACGCAGGCCAATGCCCTTCTGCAAGGGCGAGAATCCGCGGAGTTCCGAACTTTCGTCCATTTCAGAAGCCGTCAGGCCATTGCTGGAATTACTGGCGGAAGACACGTCAAAAACATCCGTGGTTTCAATGGCACCCATGCTGCGCGGCTCGTCCTTGGCGCGTCCGATAACGGCCGTTTGACTGGTCATGCCAATCCTCCACCGCGCATTCGCCCCAGACGAGAACCTGTCGCCTGAGACTTACATGAACAGATTATCCGACTTAATACGGTCGATGGTACCATCTTCTCGCATTTGGCGAATTGCCTTATTCAAGGCCGGCATCAGATCGAGGTTGGCCGACTTCTTCGAACACTGCAACACCAGAGGCGTATCCACCAGCATCAAGCGATCACCAAGATATTGCTCAAGCCCTTCCTGACGCGCCAGGAATTGAATGGTGGGAACCGCCCCCGCCACCGCATCGACCCGCTGATGCGCCATCTTGCGCACGCCCAGGATGTAGTCGCTGTCAGCATCTTTGATGATATCGGGATCGGCGTCGAAACGCGGCTCGATCGCCAACCCGCGCAGAACGGATATCGTCTTGCCCTTCAAATCCGCATATTGCGTGATCTTCACACCTTTACGAGCAATCACGCCCATGGGGTGCGAGGCCACCAGTTCGCCCCGCTCGACAATCCGGGCGCGATTATCGCTCCAGACCAGAATGGTGCAGTCCTGGCTGCCGGTCTCCAACTCGTGATCGATGCGAGCGAAGGGTTCATAGGATTGCAAGATGCGAAAGCCGGTTCGGCGCTCAAGCTCGGACACCACGGCCGGAAACACGCCAAGGCTTTTCCCGCTGCCCTTATCCGTAAAGGCCCAGGGCGCCACGCCGATGGTGATAAAATTCAAACTACGCTGCTCGGCCCGCGCGGCGGGACCGGCGATCAAAAGCACCGCCCCGATCAGAGCGGTAAGAGCAGCAGTCGTGATCTTTTTCATCCTTGTGCCCCCTTTGCCCAGAGGCTTCCCCGCTGACAATTCCAACCCATCCAGCGACGATAACCAACAATCCCCCCAAAAGCAACAGACCTCACCGATAGGTAGTCGCCGCCCCGATGACCCACAGCTTTACAGGGTCCGCCCCTGACTGGAACACCTCCAGCGGAAAATCACGTCAATTGCAAAATAACCGCCAAAACAACATCAAATATAAAAAATTTCACAAAAGGCAAAATTAAACATAAAATTGTTCACAAAATTTTATTGAAAACACCGAACACAAGGCATATCAAAACTCCAGACCCAAAACCAAAAGGCATAGACGCCAATCTCGGAAAAGATGGCGTGCCTAAACTTGAGACGCGGAGTAAAGATAATGAACAGCCAAATCATCTTTGTGGTCGGCGACAAGTTTTTCCAGTTCGCCCACAGCAAGAATGTCCTGACAGTTTCCCAGTTGCGCGGATTGCTGACCGTTTCCGGCCTGATGATGTTCGAGCACAACTTTGTCGAGATTCACCCCGGCCAGGGCCTGAGCGACGAGGACGTTCTGGGAATTCTGAAGCTGGCCGCCGAAAGCGCTCACCCCGAGCGTTTCGACCTTTCGGCCCTGGAACGCATGAGCCGCCGGGCCCCAGGAAGTCAGTCCCACAAGCGCAAAAGCGAAAATACGCTCATCTCCATGCCCCGCCAGGTCTCGGAGAAGGAATATCTCATGGATCTGGTGATCGACGAGAATTGCGAGCTGATGCGCGATCACCAGACCGGCCAGCATCTGCAGGGCATGATTCTGCTGGAGGCCGCCCGTCAGTCGTTCCTGGCGGTGACCGAAGCCTTCTATCTCCCCGAGGATGACACCAAGTTCTATTTCGTCATCAACGAGATGACGGCGCGCTATCAGCATTTCGCCTTCCCGCTGCCGGGCCTGGTGCGCTATCGCCTGCGCGAGCATGACGGCGTCAACCCGCTGCGCCAGCGGTTCGTCGCCGACATCACCGTCGAGCAGTGCGGCCAGGTGGTTTCCAGCTTCGTCACCGACTTCACCACCTTCGAGGATGCCCGCATCTCGGCGCGTGAGGAAAAGCTGGCCGCCACCGCTTGCGACCGCGCCACCAGCGAAGTTCTGGGCACTCTGTCGGCCGTGGCCTGACCGCCGGCAGGAGATGAGTAAATGACCAAGACCGTTACGCCGTTCACGGTGATTCCCAAGGCCTATGCCTTCTTCGATGTGGACGACACCCTGATCGCCGTCAAAAGCATGTTCAGCTTCCAGGACTATTGGTACGGCCGTGGGCGCGAGCCCGAACGCCGTAAAGCCTTCGAGATGGATATGGACAGGCTGCGCAACGAGAACGCCCCATGGGAGGAGCTGAACAGCTGCTATTACTCCCACTTCGAGGGGCGCGACGCCGCCGAAGTGGCGAAGATGGGCGCGGAATGGTTTGCCGTCACCGAACGCAGCCGCCCCAGGCTCTATCACACCAAGGTGGTAGAGCGGCTGCGTCAATTGCAGGCGGATGGAATCGAACCCGTGTTCGTCTCGGGTTCCTTCCCCGCCCTGCTGGCTCCCTTGGCCGAGCGCCTTCAGGTCCGTCACCTGCTCTGCTGCCGTCCCGAGATCGAGGGCGGCTTTTATACCGGGCGGCTGCTGCCGCCCCAGACCATCGGACAAGGCAAGGCCGTCGCCCTGCTGGATTTTCTGAAGGAAAAGGATATCGCCCCCGCCTGCTGCCTGGCCTTCGGCGACGACATCACCGACCGGCCGATGCTGGAAGCGGTGGGGCATCCGGTGGTAGTCGCCGGCGGGCGGGCGTTGGAGGCCTTTGCCGGCACCGCCGGCTGGCCGGTGATGCAACCGCGCTGAGAGAGCGAGAGACGCTGGTATCGTCTGCATGGCCGGCATAGACTGCCGCCATGCTGCGATGCCGCCTGTCTTTCCTCTTCCTCTGCCTTGCCCTGCTGCTGCTGCCGAGCCTCGCCCGGGCCGGAGACGAAACCGCCTGTAGCGCAGTCATTCCCGCCGCCGAGGCCCGCTGGAACATTCCGCCGGGCTTGCTGAAAGCCATCGCCAAGGTGGAATCCAACCTGTGGCCCTGGACCCTTGACGCCGCCGGCGAAGGCCACAGCTTCCCCACCCGCGCCGAGGCCGAAAGCAAGGCCGCCGCCTTGCGGCTGTCCGGCCTCAGAAACATCGATGTCGGCTGCATGCAGATCAGCATGCTGCACCACCCCGACGCCTTTTCCAGCCTGTCCGAAGCCTTCGAGCCCGAGGCCAATGTGGACTATGCCGCCCGCTTCCTGGCCTCCCTGAAACGCTTGTCGGGCGATTGGGAGGCGGCTGTGGCCCGCTATCACTCCGCCACCCCGATCCTGGGGCAGGATTACCTGCGCAAGGTTCTTGCCGTCTGGCGCGGGGAAGAGCCGGCCCGAATACTGGTCACCCGCGGCTTCACCGTCGAAACCCGCTTCGGCATCCGCATCTGGCGTCCTGTCAGCACCACGAATGGGCAGCCCGCGGCTTCCAGCGGCCATTTGATCCTGATCAAGCCCAACGGGGTGGAACGGCGCTAATCGCCGCCTGCAAGGGAAAATGCCATCTTGCCGACAAACTTCGGCCTTCCCCCTGCCGCAAGTCGCGTGTAGTTTGCTCGTCATCGAACAACACAGCGGCCGGCCCGTCTTGGCTGCTATCCTTCATTAGTTTAGGAGAGGACCATGAAGCGTTCCGTGACTCTCGCCGCTCTGTTCGCGGCTGCCACCGTCGCCGTCGCCACCCCCGCTCTGGCTGCTGGCGATGCCGCTGCCGGCGAGAAGGCTTTCGCCCCCTGCAAGGCTTGCCATGCCGTCGTCGCCGACAAGAACCTGGTCGGCCCGAGCCTGTTCGGCGTCGCCGGCCGCAAGGCTGGTTCGCTGGCCAGCTTCAATGGCAAGTACTCGGCTCAGCTGGTTGCCGCCAACCTGACCTGGGACGACGCCACCCTCGACAAGTGGCTGACCAGCCCCAAGGACCTGGTCGCCGGCACCAAGATGACCTTCGCTGGTCTGAAGGACGCCGCCGCTCGTGAGAACGTGATCGCCTATCTGAAGACCCTGAAGTAGTCTTCGGCTAAGCCATCAGGCGAAAAACCCGCCGCCCTGCAAGGGACGGCGGGTTTTTTTATGTGATGAATTTGATATGTCCCTCAATCGCCGGGCGGCGGCTTCCGGATCATGCATCTCCGCCCCTTGACCAACCGCTATATAGTCTCGATTATAAACGCTTATGGACAGGCGGGGGCGCCGTGTCGATCCTAGCTTAGGAGGGGTCATTAATGATCCGTCGTCAATTCCTGGCCCTGGCGGCCGCCGGCCTGATGGCCGTTTCCTTTGGCGCGAACGCCGCCGATCTTCCCGAGATCAAGGTCTTCGCCGCTGCCTCGACCACCGACGCCATCAATGAACTGGGGGCGAGCTTCGCCGCTCAGGGCAAGGGCAAGATCGTCCCCTCTTATGCCTCCAGCTCGACCCTGGCCAAGCAGATCGAGAACGGCGCTCCGGCCAATGTCTTCATTTCCGCCGACGTGCAGTGGGCCGATTATCTCAGCAACAAGAAGCTGCTGTCGGGCCGCGTCGCCCTGTTGGGCAACCGCCTGGCTCTGATCGCGCCGGCCGACAGCAAGGTGCAGTTGGGCATCCTGCCACATATGCCGCTGGCCCAGGTGCTGGGCGAAGGCCGTCTGGCGGTGGGTGATCCCGATCATGTGCCGGTGGGCATCTATACCAAGGCAGCGCTGACCAAGCTGGGCGTCTGGACCGAGGTCGAGGGCAAGCTGGCCCGCGCCGATTCGGTGCGCGCCGCCATGGCCTATGTCGATCGCGGCGAAAGCCCGCTGGGCATCGTCTATTCCACCGACGCCTGGATCGACCCCAAGGTGCGCATCGTCGCCACCTTCCCCGAAGACAGCCATCCGCCGATCATCTATCCCGCCGCCCTGGTGGCTGGTCAGGAGACTCCGGCGGCCAAGGAGTTCTTCGCCTTCATCCAATCCGACGCCGCCAAGGACGTCTGGAGAAAGTACGGCTTCCTGGTCAAGTAACCGGGAATGGACAGTTTCGGTTTGACCGCCGTCGAGGCTGAGGCTTTGCGCCTCAGCCTCTGGGTGTCCGGCTGGGCGGTCTTCGCCAGCCTGCCGCCGGGAATCTTCTTCGCCTGGCTGCTGGCCCGGCGCAATTTCCCCGGCAAAAGTCTGGTGGACGGCCTGATCCATCTGCCCCTGGTTCTTCCCCCCGTCGTGGTCGGCTATGCCCTGCTGGTCGGTTTCGGCCGGCGCGGGGTGATCGGTGCATGGCTATGGGAGAGCTTCCATTTCACCTTCGCCTTCAATTGGAAAGGCGCGGCCTTGGCCTCGGCGGTGATCTCGTTTCCGCTGTTGGTGCGCGCCGTGCGCCTGTCGCTGGAAAGCGTCGACAAAGGGTTGGAACTGGCCGCCCGCACCTTGGGGGCCGGGCCGTTCCGGGTGTTCTTCACCATTACCCTGCCGCTGGTGATCCCCGGCGTACTGACCGGCTCGATCCTGGCCTTCGCCCGCTCGATCAGCGAGTTCGGCGCCACCATCACCTTCGTCTCCAACATCCCCGGCGAGACGCGAACCCTGCCCATAGCACTTTACAGCCTGACCCAAACCCCCAGCGGCGACGAGGGAGCCTTGCGGCTCTGCATCATCTCGGTGGTGGTGGCGATGATCGCCCTGCTGGCCTCGGAAATCCTGGCCCGCAAGGTCGCCCGGAAGATGGAGGGCTGAATGGGTATCGAACTGATTTTGAAAAAACGCCAGGGCGACTTCCTGCTGGATGTCTCTCTCCGCTCGGATGGTGGGGTGACCGCCTTGTTCGGACGCTCGGGCGCCGGCAAAAGCTCGCTGGTTTCCATGGTCGCCGGGCTGTCCCGTCCCGACCAGGGCCGCATCGAGATTTCCGGCTCGGTGCTGTTCGACAAGCAAGCCGGCATCAACCTCCCGCCCGAGAAGCGCCGGGTCGGGCTGGTGTTCCAGGACGGACGGCTGTTCCCGCATCTGTCGGTCGCCTCGAACCTCCGTTACGGCGAGAAACTGGTGCCGGTGTCGGAACGCTGGGCCGAGTTCGACCGGGTGGTCGAGCTTTTGGGTATCGGCCATCTGCTGGACCGCCGCCCCGCCAAGCTGTCGGGCGGCGAGAAGCAGCGGGTCGCCATCGGCCGCGCCCTGCTGGCCAGCCCGCGCCTGCTGCTGATGGATGAACCGCTGGCAGCGCTGGACGGAGCCCGCAAGAAGGAGCTGCTGCCCTTCATCGCCACCATCGCCCGGGAATTCCGCATTCCCATCCTCTATGTCAGTCACTCGATCGACGAGATCATCGAACTGGCCGATCATCTGGTGGTGCTGGAAGACGGCAAGGCTATCGCCTCCGGCCCGCTGGAAGAGGTGCTGTCCAGCACCGACCTGTCGGACATCACCGGGCGCATGGATGCCGGCGCCATCCTGCTGGGCAAGGTGGACAGCCATCTGCCGGACTACTCCCTGACCAAGGTGGTGCTGGGTGAAAACACCATCACCCTGCCGCTGGTGAATGCTCCGGTGGGCAGCAAGGTGCGGGTCCGCATCGGCGCTCAGGAAGTCGCGCTGGCTCTGGAAAAGCCGAAACATACCAGTATCCAGAACGTGCTGGAGGGACGGGTGTCGTCGCTGTCCTCGGCCCCCGGCGAGCAGATGGATGTGCGGGTCGAGGTCGCCCCCAATGGCGGTGGGCTGCTTTGGACCCGCATCACCGCTCTGGCCCAGGCCGAGATGGGGTTGAAGCCCGGCGATCCGGTCTATGCCCTGGTCAAAAGCGCCTCGATCGCCCGCAGCGCAGTGGCGGTCAGGCCACCCAAGGGCTGAGCCACCCTTTCGCACTTGCAGCATGACGCGGATAAGCCCATAAAGGCGCTTCATCCGCGTTCCTTGCGAGACTCCGTCATGACCCAGACCCTGAAGCAGCTTGCCATGAAGCATCTGTCGGCCGGAGCCGGTGGCGGCGTTGGGCATCCCACCTTCAATTCCCTGCTGGGGCTGGAGTTGACGGAATGGTCCGACGGCTTCGCCCGCATCGAACTGTCCTTGCGCTCGGACCATCAGAACGGCGTCGGCAGCGTGCATGGCGGCGTGTTGATGAGCATTCTCGACACCGTGTCCGGTTTTTCCGGCGTCTATCCGGTGCCGGGCGAAGAGCAGCGGGGCTGCGCCACCATCTCGATGAACGTCAAGTTCCTGAAGCCTGCCACCACCGGCCGCCTGATCGCCGAGGCCCGGTCCCAGGGCGGCGGGCGCAGCGTGTTCTTCACCCATGCTGAAATCCGTGACGAGGCCGGCGACCTGTTGGCGACCGGCGACGGCACCTTCCGTTACCGCAGCCTGTCAGCGATTACCGGCAAAGCAGCGGAATAAAGGAAGATTTCCCTTTTCCCCACCGCCCGCGCTTTTGCATAATCGGCGCATGAAGCTCAGGCCGTCGCTGATCGCTCTTGCCCTTTCCCTGCTGCCGGTCCTGCCGGCGGGCGCCGCCGAGATTTATCCCGCCACCGACGAGACCCTGGCCATGGCCTTCGCCGCCGTCAACGAGCGGGCGCTGGTGCATCAGGACCTGGGTCCGCTGGCCTTCGACGGGCTGACCGCCATCTCCAGCATCGACCCGTCCTTGAAGATCGAGGCGATTTCCAGCCGCCGGGTCGGGCTGCTCCATGCCGGACGGCTGGTGGCGCAATATCCCCGCCCGCCGTCTGACGATGTCGAGGGCTGGGCCAGCCTGTGTATGCAGATCGAACGCCAGATCCGGGAAATCTCACCAGCCGCCCGCTCTGCCGGGGCCGAGCAGTTCCGCATGGCCGTGCTGGATGCCGCCTTGTCGCATCTGGACCGTTTCTCGCGCTATGCCCCGCCCGGCGAAGCCGACGAACAGCGAGCCAACCGCAGCGGCTTCGGCGGTATCGGCGTGCGGCTGGAACCCCATGATCAGGACGTCACCCTGACCGAAGTGCTGCCGGGCACGCCTGCCGACAAGGCGCATCTGCGGGCCGGCGACCATATCCTGGCCATTGACGGCAAGCCTCTGGCGGGACTGACGCAGGATATGGTCTCGCATCTGATGCGCGGCCCCGTCGACAGCAAGGTATCCCTGACCGTCAAGCCGCTGGATCAGCAGCAGGCCTCGGTGATCACCCTGACCCGTGACCATATCATGCCCCCCAGCGTGCGGACCTCGGCGCTGGAGGACGGAGTGGCGACCATCGCCATCAGCAGCTTCAACGAATCCACCGACGAAGAACTGTTTCAGGCCCTGTCCAGCTTCAGCGGCAACAGCAAGCTGAAGGGCTTGGTGATCGACCTGCGCGGCAATCCCGGCGGCTTGCTGGACAAGGCGGTGTCGGCGGCCGACCTGTTCATGACCGACGGCATCATCGTCACCACCCGTGGCCGCCATCCCGACAGCCAGCAATCCTACGAGGCCCGCCCTGGCGATCTGGCCGAACGGGTCAAGCTGGTGGTGCTGGTGGACGGCCGCACCGCCTCGGCCGCCGAAATCCTGACGGCGGCGCTGCAAGACAGCGGACGCGCCGTGGTGGTCGGCACCAATTCCTATGGCAAGGGCACGGTGCAGACGGTGCTGACCCTGCCGAACCAGGGCGAGCTGACCCTGACCTGGTCGCGCTATTACGCCCCCAGCGGCTATTCCCTGCACGAGCTGGGCGTGCTGCCTACCCTGTGCAGCGAAGGTGCCAGGACGCCTGCCGAGGCGGAAATCCTGCTGCGGGGTCTGATGGCCCAGGGCAATCCCCTGCCCGCCCAGCTGGCCGCCTGGCGCGCGACGCCGGTCGAGGACACCGAGCGCCGCAAGCGGCTGCGCCTGTCCTGCCCGGCGGAAAACCGCCTGTCCGACGCCGATGAAAACCGCTTGGACCTTGATCTGGCAAAGAAGATTCTCAAGGATGACGGCCTGTTCGCCCAGGCCTTATCCCTGAACGCCGTGGGGGATTCGACGAATATCGACGGTCAGGCTGCATCTTCCCCTTGACATCATCGCCGTAGACTGTATTTTCGCCCGCCTGGAGTTGTCCACCGCGCTATTTGGGGTTTTTTGACATGGCTAAGCCCGCCACCATCCTCATCAAGCTGCTCAGCACCGCTGGCACCGGCTTTTTCTACGTGGCGAAGAAGAACCCGCGTAAGACGACCGAGAAGCTTGAATTCCGCAAGTATGATCCGGTTGTGCGTAAGCACGTCCAGTTCAAGGAAGCGAAGATCAAGTAACTTCCCGGCCGCCAAGCCGTTTGAAAGACCCCGCGCCCTTGGGCCGCGGGGTTTTTCGTTTCCGGATTTGCCCATGACCCCAGACGAGTTGCAGACCCGCGTTCTGTTCCGCGATTCCAACCTGATCCTGCTGGATAAGCCGGCAGGGCTGGCAGTGCATGGCGGGCCACAGACGCCGGTGCATCTGGAAGCCATGCTGGGAGCCCTTTGCTTCAACCTGTCCCAGCCGCCCAAGCTGGCCCACCGGCTGGACCGCGACACCGCCGGCTGCCTGATCCTGGCCCGCCATGACAAAGCCTTGAGCCGGCTCGGCAAGCTGTTCACCGCCGGCAAGGTGGAAAAGACCTATTGGGCGGTGGTCGAGGGCGGGCCCGCCGCCGATGAAGGCCGCATCGACCTTCCCCTAAAGAAGGTCAGCAGTGCCAAGGACGGCTGGCGCATGATCGCCGATCCGGCTGGCCAGGAGTCCGTGACGCGCTGGCGGGTTCTGGGACGCGGCCAGGGGCTTTGCTGGCTGGAATGCCGGCCTGAGACCGGACGCACCCACCAGATCCGCGTTCATTGCGCCAGCGGGCTCGGATCGGCCATTCTCGGCGATCCTGTCTATGGCACAGCAGGCCCCATGCTGCATCTGCAGTCCCATGCCGTCTCGATCCCCTATTGGGCCGACCGCCCGCCGATTACCGTCGAAGCCCCGCCGCCGTCGCATATGCTCGACGCCTTAACGGCCTGCGGCTGGTCATAAGGGTTATTCACTCCGGGCGTCGCGCCGCTGCAAGGCCACATATTCGGCGACGGCTTCCTTGACCAGCCGCTCAGGCACGCCGGCCCGGTCCAATTCGGCCAGTCGGGCGCTCATATCCACGGCCAGGCCGCTACAGGCGCTTTTGCGGGAAAAGGCAAAGCCGATATCGCCATCGGTCACCGGCGGCTGACGCGCCTCGATAAGGGATTCCAGCGGCCCGCCCTTCAGGATCGCCATCGAAAAATAATAGCCCGAGACGAAATAATCGATGCGCCCAAAGGCCAGCTTGCGGAAATTGTTCTCGGCCGAGGGGGCTTCCTCGACGGTCAGTTCGGTTTTCAGATAGTTATCAAAGCCATGGCCGAAGGAATCCCCTATGCTGACACCGCCCAAACGCCCCTTCAGGTCACTCCATTGCCCATAAGGAAATGAAGGATCATGGCGGGTGAAGACCACGATCGGATTGGCAAAAGCCCGATGGCTGGTGAAGAGCAGGTATTTTTCCCGCTCTTCCGTCGGTCGGATCGCCAACAGCAAATCGATGCTCCCGCTACGGGCCATCTCTTGCGCCCGCCTCCAGGGAAGCTCGAGCGGAACCAAATGGACGCCCGGAGGCGCGACCTTCCTGAGCAAGGCAACTGCCGCCCCATCATAACCGCCCTTGCCATTATTCCAGCCGAACGGAGGATAATTGGGATTGGTGGCGTAAGTAATCTTGCCGCAGGACTGCGACAAGCCATCCGCCGCCAAGCCATGCCAGGGAAGACAGATCAGCAGGATGCTCAATATGAGTGCCAAGACTGATAAATTGCTTCGCCGCATCGTCTGCCCCCAGAGCTAACGGCCACAACCTCAATTTATCATTCTATCAGATTACAAGCCAATAAGACGAAGGGACGAATACCAATAACCCGGTAGCGGCGCCTCCACATCCAATGGTTCTTTGCGTATCCATAATTCGATATGGCGGGCATGCAGGAAAAGCGGCGGCCGATCGCCGGGCGGCCCATAGAGCCGGTCCCCCAGGATCGGGCAGCCCAGATGGGCGCAATGGGCGCGCAATTGATGGGTGCGCCCGGTCTCGGGCTTCAGCTCCAGCCAGCTAAGCCCACCCTCAAGGCTTTGCAGAAGCCGCCAATGGGTGATGGCGGCAGGGCCGTCTGCCACCGCCCGCATCCGCCCGCCCTCGGGCCCTGCCAGCTTGCGCAAAGGCTGTGAGAGAACCCCTTCCGTTCCCAAAGGAGCCCCATGCACAATCGCCCAATAGGTCTTGGCAACTTTGGATCGGGCGAAGGCCCGGCCCAGCAGGGTCATGGCCTCGTCGCTGCGCCCCAGCACCAGGCAGCCCGAGGTATCCATATCCAGCCGATGGGCCAGACGCGGCAAAGGCTCCAGGCCCAATTCGGGGAAATGAGATTCCAGATCGTCGGTGGTGCCCTTGCCGCGATGCACGGCAATGCCGCCGGGCTTGTTCAGCACCAACAGATCGTCATCGATATACAAGATGCTGTCTTGAAGGCCGCTCATCCCTTGGCGGCGATGCCAACCTCGGGCTCTGCCGCATCGTCTTCTTCCTCGCGGGCGACCAGAGCCTGGGCTCGCTGAGTGCCGGGGGCCGGCAGAGTGAAGAAGAAGGTGCTGCCATGGCCGGGAGTGGATTCCACCCACAGGCGGCCGTCATGACGCTCGATCACCCGTTTGCAGATGGCCAGCCCGACGCCGGTGCCGGGATAGGCCTCGCCCTTATGCAGGCGGCGGAACAGGGCGAACACCTGTTCCTGATATTCCTGCGGAATGCCGATGCCGTCGTCGGTGACCGAGAACAGATAATCCTCGCCCTGGCGGCGGGCCTGGATGGCGACGCGGGGACTGGTGCCGGGCCGGCGGAATTTCACGGCATTGCCGATCAGGTTTTGGAACAGCTGGGCCAGCTGCATGCCGTCGCCGACCACCACCGGCAGCTCGCCCAGGGTGACGTCGGCTCCGGATTCATGGATGCTTTCCCGCAGGTTCTGCAAAGCGATCTCGACCGCTTCACGGGTCTGCACCTGAGCAAAGGGCGATCCCTTGCGCGACACCCGCGAGAAGGTCAGCAGGTCATTGACCAGGGCATACATGCGCTTGCCGCCGGTGATGATGTAATGCAGATATTCCTTCGCCTCGTCGTCCAGCTGGCTGGCGGCACGGCGCTCCAACAGCTGGCTGAAGCTGGTGATGGAGCGCAAAGGCTCCTGCAGATCGTGGGAGGCGACATAGGCGAAACGCTCCAACTCCATGTTGGAGGCCGCCAGCGCATCCACCATGCGGCGCATCTCCTGCTCGGCAATGATGCGATCCGAGATGTCGAGCATGCTGCCCACGGTCGAAGGCTTGCCGCGATAGACGATGCGGTTGCTCCAGACCAGCCCATAGAAGGTGCTGCCGTCCTTGCGCAACGAGGTGACCTGATAGGGCTTGCCTATCTCGCCTTCGGAACGGCGCTTGGTATTGGCCTCGACCCAATCCCGCTCGTCCGGGACCACGATGTCCATAGGGGACAGCCGGAGGAACTCCTCGATCGTATAGCCATACATCGCGGCCATGGCGGTGTTGACGAAGTCGAAGCGCATGCTTTTGATGCGGAACACCCCTACCGTGGTGGCTTCCATGGTGGTGCGGAACTCGGTTTCGTTCTCGCGCTGGATGGTTTCCGCCAGATGCCGACTGACCGCCTGGGTGCGCATTCGCCGCCCCAGCATCAGAATGCCGACGCCACCCAGCAGCCAGCAGAGGCCATGCAACGTCTCGGAGGTAAGGTTCGAGCGGCTCAGCTCCGCTTGCCAGGACATCGCCCGATCTTGCAGCGAGCGATCACCGCTGGCAGCCGCGCCGGCCGCCACCTGGGATAGGCGCGAATTCTGCTGGAAGTTCGAGTAAAGAGACGCCGCCAGGGATAAGGCTACCGCCAGGCTCCATGCCAGGAAGACCAACCCCACCCGTTGCCAGAAATGCCCATAGCTTTCCGGCCCGCCTCCAGCCGCAACAGGACCGCTTTGCGAAGAGGAATGGTCATTCAGCAGCAAACCGCCCCGGTCCGACACCCCTCCAGCCTCCTGTCGAAAGAACTATGGCGAAAACCATCCTACGCCGAGACGAAGGTCAGAACAACAGGCCCCTATGCGTTTTTGCTATCGAAAGTTTCACCGTCAAGTTGCATCGCTGTCATTCCTGCCTTGCCCTGCGGCTCCCCCTTGCTGATGCGGTGAATATCATCGGAGAAGGCTTGAAAGACCTTACGATAGACGTCGCGCTTGAAAGGTGCGACCCGGTCCACCACCTCATGCGGCGGCAACCAGCGCCATTCGCTGAATTCGGGATGGCGGGTCTTGACGTCGATGT
>Ga0182038_10000074_pt1 | contig 48804 bp, 45 predicted proteins | sample sta12Can44000108_FD_125976 | JGI IMG/M metagenome (GOLD analysis project Ga0182038, IMG submission 125976) | Lab enrichment of tropical soil microbial communities from Luquillo Experimental Forest, Puerto Rico - statanox.12C.anox.44.000.108 | ecosystem: Environmental > Terrestrial > Soil >...
CATGAGGTGTGCGTAGTTCGCGGCCAAATGTTGGATTTCAACGCGCTGCAAGTGGGGAAGACCTGAAGCCGCCCAATACAGGGTAATGAGGCACGTGGCCTCGACTTCGGCATTCTGGTCGGCAGCGCGAAAGTCGGCCCACGCCGCAAACAGCATGAATCCAATGATGACGGCATAGGTTGTACCCAGTACGCTGAGTTGCCATCCGGTAATGTCGTTGAGCTCGCGTCGGCGCTCGGCAGGCCAAATCTTCAGCAGGAGCCACCAGACAAGAAGCGAGCCGGCAAGTGACCCGACTACGATCAAAACATTGTCCACAAGGTTCAAACCTGTCGATCCTCCTTCCGGGCGAATCCCGCGAGCGGCTGGCGTCAACTCTGAGGTTTTCTGAATTTACCCCAAGTGCTTATAGTCGTGTTCGGTCTCCTCGGTGGGAAAGCATCTTCCCGCTTCCCGAATGGCAGAGAATCTGATATCTCTTTTGAGCGAGGATAGCTCATCGCGGAAATCTTTGGAGAGAAGCCATGCAGAATCTCGTCAGCCTTATGCTTAAAGGCGGTATTGTTTTTGTCGCGTTGGTGTTCCTGGCATCCAACGCGGTCGCGCAAGCAGCGGCAGGTGCGGGCAATGCGGAAAAGGCGCAAAAGCTGGCAGCAATCGCCAAGCAGCTTCAGTTAACTCCGCAGCAGGAGCAGCAGCTCATGCCAATCTTGAAGGCAGATGCTCCCAAGATCGAGGCAATCAAGAACAACCCGTCACTAGGGCCTTTGCAGAAGATGGAGCAGATCAAGGCCATCCACGCGCAGAGCGATCCGCAGATCAAGGCGATCCTGAACCCCCAGCAGTATCAGCAGCTGCAGGAGATCCGGCAGCAGGAAATTCACGCAGCGATGGAGAGGAAGATGGGGCAGCAGTAGTTGGGGAGATACCCAGACTTCGAGAGGCAGAAGGCCCCTCGCAGTGGCCTCATTCACTTCCAATTACGGTTGTCCACTTGCGTACCCGCCAGGACTTCACCAGGCCATTCTTTACATAAGGATCGGCTTTCGCGAAGGCCTCGGCCGCAGCGGTGGACTCACCGCGAAACACCAGCACGGCTTCGTCTACTGGGTCGGCAAGCGCTCCCGCCAATACCAGCTCGCCGCGCGCCAGAGCCTGCCGGCCCAGATCCAAATGTTCGGCCCGCAACGCGGCTCGCCGCTCCAGATAATCGTCTACCAATTCATAGAAAAGGATGGTGTGCATCAGCCACTCCGCTCCAGAGAATAACAGCCGGTGCGCGTGTTTGTCGGCATTCACATTTTCGTAAAGTTCGCACTTCGGTTTACACTAAACGCATAAGTAGTGATCTTCGCGCCCGCAATAGAAACGGAATCTTCCATTTAGATGTGTGGCATCGCCGGTTTTACACAGCTACGTAAGCCACTGCCCGCTGGTGTTCTTGCCCATGCGGTGGAGTCCATCACTCACCGCGGGCCCAACCAACACGGAATGTTCGACGGCGATGAAGTGGCGCTGGGCGCGACGCGGCTGTCGATTCTCGATATTGCCGGAGGCGATCAGCCCATTTTTAGCGCCGACCGCGATGCAGTCATTGTTTATAACGGCGAGGTTTTCAACTTCGTCGACTTGCGGCAGGAACTGGAGCGTGAAGGCGCCCTATTTCGCACCCGCTGCGATACGGAAGTCATTTTGCAGGCTTATCTGCACTGGGGCGATGCCTGTTTCGCTCGTTTGCGGGGAATGTTTGCCATCGCGATATGGGTACAATCGCAACGACGGCTGGTGCTGGCCCGCGATCGCGCAGGGATCAAGCCCCTTTACTATTTCCAAGCTGATGGCGAGGTGTACTTCGGTTCCGAGCTGAAGTGCATCTTCGCTCACCCCGACGTACCTCGGCGAATCTGCCTCGACGGCCTCAACAGTTATCTCAGTTTGAACTACGTTCCCGCCCCGTATACCCTGGTTGAAGGCATCGTCAAGCTGCTTGCTGGTCACCTGCTGGAGTGGAAGGATGGTGTCTGCGCGACGCGTTCCTATCTTGCGCCAAAGGAAGTGCGGCCGGCGCCCACTTCGATTGCGGCAGCCTGCGAAGAACTGGACGACTTGCTGCAGAAGTCGGTGCGCGAGGAACTGGTTTCCGATGTGCCGCTCGGCATCTGGCTTAGTGGCGGCCTGGATTCATCAACCATTCTGCATTATGCCGCGAATGCTAGCCCTAACCGCATCCACACCTTCGGCGTGACGTTTCAGGGACGCTCGTTCGACGAGAGCCGTTACATCCACGAAGTCAGCCATCATTACGGCACCAACCACACCGAGTTCGATCTGAGTACCGACGCCGAACTGGCCGATGCCATCGAGCAGATCGCCTATTACTCTGACGAGCCTAGCGCAGATGCCGGTGCAGTGCCCCTGTGGTTCCTCGCCAAGATGACGGCCCAGGAAGTCACGGTGATCCTTACCGGGGAAGGCGGAGACGAGTTGTTTGCGGGCTATCTTACTTACAAGGCCAATCGCTACCGTGAACTCGCTCGCAAACTTCCGGCGAGGTTGCTGCGCGCGGGACTGTCGGCTGCCAACCTTCTCCCGGTGTCCGACGACAAGATCAGCTTCGAATACAAGGTCAAGCGCTTCCTTCAGGGTTCACTCATGGACCCGGGGAAGGCGCATCTTTTCTGGAACGGTACTTTTTCCGACGACGACAAACAGGAACTCTTTCGCTACCCCGACCCCCGACCTATTGAGGGAATGTTGCGCGATCTGCGTGCTGGGCGCGGGCTCGACCGTTTTCTCGAATTCGACCAGCGGTACTATCTGGCTGACGACATTCTGTATAAGGTCGATCGAATTAGCATGGCCCACTCACTCGAGGTGCGGCCACCGTTTCTCGACGATCGAATCGTCAATTTTGCCAATCGCCTGCCCGACGATTTCAAGCTGCGCGGCCCGGAGTCGAAGTACATCCTGCGCCGCTTGATGCGCGACAAGCTGCCGCGCTCTGTGCTGCATCGTCCCAAGATCGGCTTCGACATACCCATTCACGAATGGTTTCGGGGTGTGCTGCGGCCCTTGCTGCTGCAGACGCTGACTGAGGAAGCAGTTGTGGCCAGTGGGCTCTTCCACTGGCCATATGTGCGACGCCTGCTGCACGACCATCTGCAAAAGCGTGCCAATCTTGGTTATCACTTATGGGGACTGCTCGTTCTCTTCATCTGGATGAAACGGTGGAATATCGAAACGGCAATCGAGGAATCAACTGTGGGCAATCCGCTGCTAGCGGTTGGCCGAGAGGCATCATCGTTCTCCTCGCTGCCGGTCTCGTCTTCCTCGTCGGCGTCATCAGCCCGCCGCGGCTGGTGGATGATGTCGATTCCGTACAAGCGACCATCGCCCGCAACATGCTGACCTCCGGCGACTGGGTGACAGCCCGGCTGGATGGCGTCGCTTACCTTGAAAAGTCGCCTCTGATCTACTGGATGATTGCGGCATCGTACAAAGTCCTCGGCGTGCGTGACTGGGTTGCGCGTCTGCCACTAGCCCTCTCTTGTGTTTTGCTCTGTTGGATCGCCTGGCGCTTTGGGAAATGGGCCTTCAGCGAAGATGCTGGGCTCTATGCTGGGCTTAGCTTTGCCACCAGTGTCGGCCTGTTTCTCTTCACCCGCATTCTCATTCCCGACGCTATTCTGACGCTCGCGATTACCGGAGCCATTTGGGCATGGTTGCGCCTGCTCGATCCGGATGAGCTTCAGTTGCGCAAGTGGTCGCTGGTGCTGGGCTTGTGCATAGGTTGTGGCCTACTGCTGAAGGGACTCATCGCCATTGTTTTCCCGGTGCTTACCGGGCTGGTGTATATGGCTCTCACCCGCCAGCTTTTCAGCCGCGATTCTTGGAAGCGGTTGCATCTATTCCTTGCCCTAATTGTCGGCTTGGCGATCGCCGCTCCTTGGCACGTACTGGCCACGATACGGAATCCTCCATACTTCGCTTTTTCCTTGCATAGCGGCCCGGGCGAGTATCGCGGCTTCTTCTGGTTCTATTTCTTCAACGAGCATGTGCTGCGATTCTTAAATCTGCGCTATCCGCGCGACTACAACACCGTCCCGAGATTTCTGTTCTGGAGCCTGAATCTGGTCTGGTTGTTTCCCTGGTCGGTGTATCTCATCGGCGCTCACAGGCTGTCGTACAGGCCGACTACTCGCTCGGGACGCGCCCGGCTCATGGCGCTCTGCTGGATCGGGGTGGTAATGGTGTTCTTCACCTCGTCGACCACCCAGGAGTATTACTCGATGCCAATCTATCCCGCGATGGCGCTGCTCATTGGTTGCGCGCTGGCTGAAGGAGGCCGCTGGGCTCGCCTCGGGTCGCGTATTTTGCTGGGGATCACCGTAGTGCTGTGTGTTCTGCTTACAGCGCTTTTTGCCGCCGTATGGCAGGTTCCTGCGCCGGGCGACATCTCGCGCGCACTTGTCCAAACGCCTGGCATGTACACGCTCTCCATGGGACACATGCTCGACCTGCGCCTCGGTGCCTTCGCCTATCTCAAACTGCCGCTCGCCCTGGCAGCAATCGCATTTGGCGCGGCGACCGTGGCTTTACTGGTTTGGAAAGACCAGGTTGGCAAGTCAGCCTTGGCGATTGCGCTCTGCATGATCATGTTCCTGCAGGCGGCGCGCATCGCGCTGATAGCTTTTGACCCCTATCTTGGGTCATACCCGCTAGCGGTAGCGCTGGAGAAGAGTCCGCCCGGAGGGCTGATCGGTGCCGACGACTACTACGCCTTCTCATCTGTCTACTTCTATACCAACCGCGACGCGCTCCTCTTGAACGGCCGTGCTACGAATCTAGAGTACGGCTCGTACGCCCCCGGCGCTCCGCCGGTCTTTATCGACAACGCCCAATTTGGCGAGCGGTGGAAATCGTCTTCCCGCTACTATTTGCTGGTATACGGATCCACCTTTCCGCACATTGAGCAACTGGTTGGACAAGAAAACTTGCACGTCGTAAAGGAGAACGGTGGGAACTTCCTGTTAAGCAATCAAGCGCTGCCGTAGAGCCGGGTGTTCGCGAATTGGCATGGAGCCAAGATTTGCTATTGAACTCTTTCTCGCAAGCAAGCGAAATTCTGCTATCGTTCGTCCTGCTGGGTTAAGTCCTCGCATGCAGGCCCTGTGGGCGTAGAATGCCGCCTTGCAGACTCGTCCCGAACTCGAACGCTTGCGCGTCGTCTTAGTCCAAACCCGCAACCCCCTCAATTTGGGTGCGGTAGCGCGCGCCATGAGCAACTTTGGCGCGCTTCATCTCCGTGTAGTCGAACCTTTCGACCTGGCATTTCGGGAAGCGCGCTCTGCCCTAGGACCGGCCGCCGATGTTCTCGCCGCTACGGAAAAATTCGAGTCCGTGGGTGAGGCCGTTAGGGATTGCGGTCTTGTCGTCGGAACAACTGCGATTCAGCATCGCGAGCTGCAGCATCCTGTGCATCTTCTGCCCGAAGCCAACGCCCGCATCACACCACAATTAGGACGCAGCAACGTAGCGATCCTCTTTGGCTCGGAGAAAACCGGGCTCAGCAACGCCGACCTGGCATACTGCCACTGGCTGATTCACATTCCCACTCGCCAGCAGCATCTCTCCATGAATCTCGCACAGGCGGTCGCCGTAACTTTGTACGAACTCACTCGCCTGTCGCAACCTTCGCAGGCTACCGAACAGTCAGCTGCTTCCTCTGGCCTATTGGAGCACATCACTCGCGCTCTGCTGGAAGTGCTCCAGCTCAGCGGTTACGCCACCCCGGAAAATGCGGGCGCCACGGAGTTAAAAACCCGCCGCATGGTTCGCCGCCTTGCGCTCGACGAGCGCGACGCTGAGGTGTTGCTTGGCATGCTGCGCCAGATTCTGTGGAAGTTACAAAGACATCACAGGGAATAGCCCAAGGAGCTCCTCTGAAGAGTAGCAATACCCCCTCGAAGCATGACATTTCTCTGCAACGGAGCAAAGTCGCCCTGGCTAACTGCATCCGATTGCTTGCAGTTAGGGTGTGCCGGTATGCATTGTGTCTGGCTCCCAAACCGAAAGGAGAGTTGAATGAAGCTGTTAGCAGGAAAGCGGTTGTCTCACTGTTTTTTCTTTTCTGCACGACTGCCTTGGGCTTTGCAGAAGCGATCACGTTTACTGGTCTTTCACCCAATGGAAGCGCCATTCCCAATGGCTACGCAGGTTTTCAGTGGAGCAATTTTGATCTCATGACCGGCAACTGAACGGTTTGGCGGTAAATCCTGCTGGAGTTGGAATTCGCCCTTTACGCGGTCGTTTGCCGTCAATGGCGGAGCACGGACAGCTTCTTTCAGCTCAGCTACTCAGTTTGGATTGGCCAGTGCGTGGTTGGCCCCACAGTGGAACACCCTTTTAAACATTGAAGTGGTTGGTTTGCTGGACGGCAAACCGGTTCATTCCATGCTGGTCGATCTGCGTGGAGGCGTACCGCAGTTGATCACGCCCAACTGGTCGGGAATTGATCAAGTACGCTTTGTGCCTAGAGCACAAGCCAGCGCCCCTGGCTCAATGGAATTTGCGGTCAGCGACATCGTCATGAATCAGGTCAACCAACCCGTGCCTGAACCAGCGACACTGCTGCTGTTAGTGCCCGCGATCGGTGTCGCGGCAACCAGGCTGCACATCTTGCGCTCAGGGAAATAATTCCTTCAGGTCTAGGTTGCCCAGTGTCTGCCGGCTCCGGGATACACAGTTCTCACCGCAGATCCCGCCCAGGCGCGGGCGGTTGCTGACTGCCATCCCGGTGCCATCGAGTTGCTGATTACCGACGTTGTAATGCCCAGCTTAAGGCGGTCCAATCCTGGCCGCAAAACTACGCGCATTGCGTCCCGGTCTGCGTACCGCATTCATCTCGAGTTACATCGACGATGCCCTGACCCGTCATGACGTTGTTGAGTCGGGCGAACAATTTCTACAGAAACCGCTCACCCTCTCGCAGCGGGAAGGGGCAATTCGCGAATCGCTGGCGCGGGGCTAATCACTTCAGATACGCCCGCACAATCCCCAGTAGCTCGTCCACCACCTCCTGCGAGGCGCGGGTTCGGCCGACGTGGTCGCGGATATGATCTTCCATGACCTCCGCCATCAAGCTATTGATCGCTCCACGGCACGCTGCCAGCAGTTGCAGTGTGTCGGCGCAATCTTCGACACCATTGGTCAGATTGCGTTCAACGGCTTCGATCTGCCCTCGAATCCGCCGCGCCCGTGCCACCAGCTTGTCGCGCTCCTCGCTGCCTTTTTTAGCCATAAAAGCTCTTGCTATACCCTACTCCAGTATGCTATAAATTATTACATGATGCAACCGTTAATGCATCGGGAATGCATATATATGAATGACCCTCTAGGTCGTAAGTCGTCTAGTATCGGCTCCGCAGGCGACCCGAGTCCAAGGTAACTGCTTCTCTCGCCGCCACGGAGTCCATCACCGTGGTGCAGGCGAGAGCCCTCTCTTCGAAATGCCCCCGCCCTGCATCAGAACAACTCATGGGAGGCTGCCATGTTCAATTATCGTTCAGGTCAGAGAAACGTCCGTGTTTTGCGTCGCATCTGGTACGTCGGCGACAACCAGACTCGGCGTTCTCGTTGGGTTAGGCAGACGACGGCTCTGCCGGTGACCAGGATGGAAGGTAAGAACGTCGTGGTCGAAGGGCGTGACACGCCGACACTTTCCGAGTTTACTGGGTGATGAACCGTTCCACACAATCGAGGGGCCCTCACGCCGCCAGCGAAAGCTTTGGCGGCGTGAACTTCGCCCGAGTGCTGCGGACACATCCGCTTACAGGCCCCGGCCTCGCTTTGCTCCTCGTTCTCCTCCCTTTTACTCTTCGGGCGCAAGACGATACAAACAGCGCCCCTGACGCGCCGCCACCTTCGCCTGTCCCAGCGACCTTCTTCGAACATTCAAATACAGCAAAGTGGTGGATTTCCGGTCAGGCCAACTTTATCTTTCAGGCGCATGGCGATTTCTATGCTGCTTACAGCGGTCAAAATAGCCTGAAGAATACCGCCGAACAAGCCATCTCGCGCGTCCTCACTCTCTTCACCGGATACGAGTTCACACCGAATTCCGTCATCTATCTCGATGTCGAAGAGGCCGGCTGGGGAGGTATCAGCGGCGCCCTGGGATTGGCCGGGTACACCAATCTCGACGTCGTCCGCAACCCTGGGTTGAGTCAGGCCCCCTACATCGGGCGGCTCTTTTATGAGCAGATCATCCCCTTTTCCAGCGAAATGGTGGAGTCCGAGCGCACGCCGCTGGCCTTGCAAACAAAATTGCCGGTAAAGAGCCTGTCGATCCGCTTCGGCAAATTTTCACTCGCCGATTTCTTCGACAACAACGTCGGTGGCACCGACAGCCACTACCAGTTCCTGAACTGGACCGCCGACAACAACGGCGCCTGGGACTATGCCGCCGACACCCGCGGCTATACCGTCGGCCTCATGCTCGATTACGAAGATCGCAACTGGGGTATCCGCTTTGCCGAGGCATTGATGCCCAAGGTCGCGAATGGGCCGAACCTTGACGCCGACATCGCTCGCGCGCGCGCCGAGAACGTCGAGTTGGAACTGCGCTATCCATGGTTCCACAACCGGCACACAACGCTGCGCCTCCTCAATTACGTTAACCATGGTGATATGGGCGACTACAGCCAATCGGTCGCACTGTACCTGAAAGGCATCACACCAACACCGGAAATTACTGCTACGCAGGTACAGGGCACGATCAAGTACGGCTTTGGCATCAATCTTGAGCAGGAGCTCTCGAAAGACGTGTTCTTCTTCGGACGCTGGGGCTGGGCCGATGGCAAGAAGGAATCATTCTGCTACACCGAAGCCGAGAGCACCATCGCGGCTGGCATCTATTCCAAAGGAGCACAGTGGCACCGCACGCTCGACCGTGCCGGCGCGGTTTTCATCTCCAATGGGATCTCCGCCGCACACCAGTCATACCTCGCTCACGGCGGACTCGGATTCCTGCTTGGCGACGGCGGCCTCACCTATGGCCGCGAAACCATCGAGGAAGCCTTCTACGATGCGCACATCTGGCGTGGTGCCTATCTCAGCGTCGATTACCAGCACATCAACAACCCAGGTTACAACCAGGTTCGTGGGCCAGTGAGTGTACCGGGACTACGGCTCCATTTAGAGTTCTAAGCCAATTTACCGCTCAACATCCCTGCCTGGTGAAGTCGCAGAAGTACAATAAACCGACTATGCATTGGATGAACTTTCTGGGCGATTTTCCAGCAACGCTGGTGACTTCCATTGCCGTGTTGGCCTCCTTCTTGGCCGGAATTCGCTACTCCTGTCATCCTGTATCGCCACAACCCTCCGCGGGAAGAGTGGCTCCCGTTCGCACTCTATTCGGCAACTGCGCTGCCGATGGTGGTCGCCATCGCTGAGATCGGAGTTCAGACAGGGCGGCTTACACGGGAGGTGTCCACTACGGTCGTGGGTGCGGGACTGCTCTCCGTCCGGCTTTTTCCCCCCGCCGCAAACGCTCTATTGGCACGTGACAGGCGTACGGTGTCTGCCATGGAACAGGCGAATGCCATCTCCTGATGGAACTCTGCATTATGGCTTGCAACCGCCTAACGCACGCGATCTACTCCACCTCCCCCCCCCATAAATCCACGGTTGCTTTGTGCTCGTTTTCTGGAAACTTGAAACTCAAAACTCGAAACCTCGACCGCTGCTAGAATCAATTTTGTGATTCTGCCTTTCGTCCGTGAGGTGTTTGCGGACGTGGAAAAGTCCTCTGCGCTACAGCGTGCTATAGCCCGGGTAAAAGGCGGCGCGGGGCAGACACGTGTCTCCGGACTGACTCCAACCGGTAAAGCCCTCTTCTATTCCCTGCTGCAGCATGGCAGTTCGCGACCGCTGATTGTGGTGGTCAGTGACAACCGCGCGGTGGACGACCTCTATCCCGTCGCTCGCTCACTGGCGGAATTGAGCGGCGCGGTCTCCGCCGATTCGGTTATCCGTCTTCCCGCCTATGACGTGCTGCCGTTTGAGCAGCAGTCTCCGCATCCGGAAATCCAGGAAGCTCGCGCTACGGCATTGTGGAAGATCGCGACCGGGGCAGCGCACATCGTCATTACGACCATTGCTGCCGTCAGCATGCGCCTGCGCGCCCCATCCTTTTACGCAGATCTGGCGCACGTGGTACGCCGAGGCGAGATGATTGACTCGGAAAAGCTGGTCGAGCGCCTGCGGCTCGGCGGCTACAACCAGGTCGACGTGGTAGAAATGCCCGGCGAGTTTGCTCATCGCGGCGGGCTGATCGATGTGTATCCGCCCGAACTGGACCGGCCCGTTCGCATCGAGTTGTTTGGCGACGAGGTGGAGTCACTGCGCAAGTTCGATCCCACCACGCAGCGTTCCGCGGCTGCCGCCGAAGAAGTCGTGCTGCTTCCGCTCACCGAAACGCCGGTGGAGGAAGACACGCTCGCTGTCATCAATGCGCGCCTCAGCGGGCATAGACTTGCTGGCGATGAAGACGCCGTGGAAGAAGCGGTCCGCTATGGTGGCGTGAGTGTTTTCCCCGGATGGGAACTGTATGCGCCCGTTGCCGGTGCGAAAAGCACGCTGCTCGACCTGCTGTCGCGCGCGGCCATCGTTCTCGATGAGCCCGACATTCTGTCTGAAGTACACCAAGCATGGTGGGCGAAGCTCACCAAAATTCACGAGCGGAGCCTGGTCGGTAACCTCGTTCGGCCGGAGGACCTCTACCTGAATCCTACGGAGTTGAATAGCCAGTTACTGCGGTTGCCGGTTCTCGCTGTCGAGCAGCTCGGCATCGAAGGCGGCGGAGACGGCGAGCACATCGTGCTGCAGACACAGCCAACCATGCGTTTCCATGGTTCGGTGGCGGCGATGACGGAAGAAGTCGCCAAGCTTACTCGCGAGGGCAAGCGCGTAATGTTCGCCGTCTCGAGCACGGGCGAAGTCGAGCGCCTGGCCGACGTCTTCAACGAGTACAACCTCTCGTTCCGCATCGGCAGCCGCACGCCAAAGCCCGGCATGGAAGTCTACGTGGATGAATCTACATACTTCACTGAGGATGTTGAAGCGACGATCATTGTCAAGGCGTATGTGACTGAAGGGATCGCACTGCCTGAGGCGAACCTCATCCTGTTTGGTTCACGCGACCTGTTCGACGAGCCGGAAGTCTCGGTGGGGCGTCCGCAACGACAGAAGTCCAAGGTATCCGCATTCCTCTCCGACTTCCGCGATCTCGCCGTGGGCGATTGCGTGGTGCACGTCGAGCACGGCATCGGACAATACCAGGGACTGAAGGAGATTCCGCAGGAAGATGACAGCGCGGCGGAGTTCATGCTGCTGGAGTACGCCGAAGGCGCGCGCCTCTACGTGCCGCTGACGCGGCTTGATCTGGTTCAGAAGTATCGCTCGTCGGAAGGCGCGAAGCCGGTACTCAACCGGCTTGGCACAGCGCAATGGCAAAAGACCAAGGCGCGCGTGAAGAAAGCCATGAAAGATATGGCCGACGAGCTGCTCAAGCTCTACGCTGCCCGCAAGCAGGCCGAGGGTCACGCCTTCGCTTCCGATAATGAATGGCAGCGGGAGTTCGAAGACGCCTTTGAGTTCAGCGAAACCGAAGACCAGATGAACGCCATCATTGACGTCAAGCGCGACATGGAGGCCTCTACTCCGATGGACCGCCTGCTCTGCGGTGACGTCGGTTATGGTAAGACGGAAGTTGCCATGCGCGCCACGTTCAAGGCCGTAAACGACGGCAAGCAAGTTGCAGTTCTGGCGCCCACGACGGTGCTGGCGTTTCAGCACTTCAATACCTTCAAGCAGCGTTTTGCTGCGTTTCCCTTGAAGATCGAGATGCTGAGCCGCTTTCGCTCGCCGAAGCAGATCAAGGATTCGCTGGCAAAGCTGGAAGCCGGCGAACTCGACCTCGCCATCGGCACGCACCGATTGCTCTCAAAGGACGTGAAGTTCCACAACCTGGGGCTGGTCGTCGTCGATGAAGAACAGCGCTTTGGGGTGCGTCACAAGGAGCGCCTTAAGCAACTCCGCAAAGAAGTGGACGTCCTCACGATGTCAGCCACGCCGATTCCGCGGACTCTGCACATGTCGCTGCTCGGGCTGCGCGACATGAGCGTCATCGAAACGCCGCCTAAAGATCGCATGGCGATCCAGACCATAGTCGCGGCATGGGACAACACCCTCATCCGCTCGGCCATTGAGAAGGAACTGGAGCGCGACGGACAGGTTTACTTCGTTCACAACCGCGTGGAAAGCATTTACGAAATCAGTGAGAAAATTCGCGAGATGGCGCCCAAGGCGCGCATTCTAGTTGGCCACGGCCAAATGCCAGAGAGCGAACTGGAACGCATCATGTTGGCCTTCATGCGACACGAAGCCGACATTCTCATCGCCACCACCATCATCGAGAACGGTCTCGATATCCCACTCTGTAATACCATCCTCATCAACCGCGCCGATCGCCACGGCCTCTCGGAGCTCTATCAGTTGCGCGGACGCGTCGGCCGTTCCGATCGCCGCGCATACGCTTACCTGCTGATTCCACCCGACCGCGATCTCACCGATCTCGCTCGCCGCCGCCTCGCCGCTTTGAAGGAATTCAGTGATCTCGGTGCCGGGTTCAAAATCGCCGCGCTCGACTTGGAGCTGCGCGGTGCTGGCAACTTGCTGGGCGGCGAGCAGAGCGGACATATCGAGGCCGTCGGCTTTGAGCTCTATACCACCATGCTCGAGCGTACGGTTCGCGAACTGAAAGGCGAAGTCGAGCCCGAAGTCGCCGAGACCCAGCTCAATCTCGGCCTGAACATCCGTATTCCCGCCGAGTACATCGCCGAAGAAAATCAACGCCTGCGCATGTACAAGCGCGTCGCCGGAGTCGAGACCGAAGCCCAACTCAACGATGTCGCCGCCGAACTGGGCGATCGCTACGGCGCGTCTCCCCCGGCGGTTCGCAATCTGCTCGACTACGCCGCGCTCAAGCTGTACTCGCAGCGGTTGGGCGTTGCACAAATCGAACGCCGCCGCGACGCCGTCAGCATTCGCTTTACCGATAAAGCCGCAGTCGATCCCGAGCGCCTGGCCCGCTTTGTCCACGCCGAGCCGGGTAGCCAATTCACCCCGCAAGGTATCCTGAAGTTCTCGCTGAAGGAAAAGCAGCCCGAACTGATTCTCACGCGCCTGAAATCGCTGCTGGAGCAGTTGGCGGGCGAAGAGGTAGAGGTCAGATAAACGCTTCACTATCATTGCAGCCATGCGGACGCGATTTCTGATTCTGGTGGCCTCCCTTGGCCTCTTGCTGGCTCCGGTCAAACTACTGGCAGCGCCGCCCGAGCGCTCGCCACTTCAGACCGTTGAGCTTCTTCACAAGGCCCTTCGCGAGGCCGACGCGGCCACGGTCGATTCGCTACTGCATCCCCACTATCGCGGCCTATCACTTCAAGGCCCGCTCGGCCACCGGCACATCTATGTCGAAACGCGCGCGAAGGCTGTCTCCGAGGTAGCTGGTCTAAAACCCGGTGACTGGGACGTGCGCTTTCTGAGCACCGCAACGCAGATCGATCCAAACGGCATGGCGCACGTGTGGGCGAGATACGTCTTTTACTTCAAAGGGGCGCCCAACCACTGCGGCTACGAATCCTACACGTTGTATCAGAGCTCAGAGGGATGGAAGGTCGTCAGCTTTACCGACACCGACAATCCACTAAGTGGCCGAAGTCCAGACAATGTCTGTCCGCCAGGTAAATGACTTGGCGATGCTGCAGCTAGAGTGCGACGGTTACGCGAACACCAAGGCAGCGGGAATTGTAACCATAACGCTTGATGCCGTCGTTCTCGCGTTGCCCGGTTGCAGCACAACGGTATCGGGCTGAGGGAAAGTATTATGCGCGTGAATATCGGAAGCGGCGAATAAGGTTATTTCCGCTGAACTTGGCTTTGCGTTGCGCATGGTAATTTTCCGTTTCGAGCGCCTGCGTGACCTGAGGGCTCACGGGCGTGATCACCAGGTTTTCTGTCCATCCCCACGCTTCCTTGCCGCCCCCTGTAGTTGACATTGAACGGCTCGGGGAACTCTGCCTGCGGCACGGGTATCTGACAAGGTGTTACTTTTGGGCGAGGAATTGCAGTATTTGACCCCAGTGATGAATTCCTGGGCAGGCAAGCTGCGCACGTTGGCGGCAAGGTAAGGCTGGGCGCCTACCAGGCTACAGAACTGCACGAATTCGTTGGTGCCGAACTGATTCAGATCCACTCCTCCCTTGAAGTTTGTACGCCGCGGGCGTTGCTGCCGCGGCCCTATCCCCCCATCTAGTCGTAGCCATCAGCGAAGTATCCACCAGGGAGGCGCACAAGCGGGGCTTTGATTACGCGCATATGTTCAAGGAATGCCTTGCGGAGGCCGTTGACCTTGCGAACCGGTGAGTGCTCACCTACCCAAAGGTCATCGAAGATGACTCCGCCCAAGTTCTCGGTGAAGTGACCGTAAATGTTTGGCGAAATCGTCCCAATCAATACGTGCGGCCGGCGCACGTGATTGGTTCACCGCGCCAACACGAACCCGTGAACCGCCGATCCGGCTAAGCCCAAGGCACAGGTTGGAAGGAAGTGGCGCGATCCATCAAGAGGTTTCCGGAGAAGGATTACGCCGGCGGCGTGTGCTCAAACGGCAGCTTGGTATAGCGGGCCTTATCCACCTCGATGATGAGCGCCACGCGACCTTTGGGGTCGCGCCACGGGAACTCCTTGCCGATGTACTTGTGCGAGATCTCGTCGATGACCTCGAATTTCGAATCATCGCGAAATTCGACGACCCGGCCGCGAATTTGGACTTCTTCGTAAGGATCATGGAAATCGACCACCGAAAGTGACAGCCGCAGATCACGGCGGAGATTGCGGACCTTGAGGCTGAATTCACCGGTCCCGATCACGATGCGCCCGTCGCGCACCCCGATCCACACCGGGGTTGTATTGGGAGAGCCTTCGGGCATGAGCGTGGCAAGGTGGGCGAAGTTCGGACGTGATAGCAGGGCATGAACTTTAGGCTCGAGAGGCATAGTTCGCTCCTTGGCAAGATTGTATCCGTGCCAGACCTCTCGCAGATTTCGGAGACATCAACACTTGCATTGATTTTCCGTGGCATTCGTCCTAACATTCGCGGCATGGGGTGAGCGCCATGAATTCGTTCGACCCTGTTCGAAAAACTCTCTTCGGGCTGGCGATTGGTTGCGTCGCGATCTCCGCATTCGCACAAGGGCCTCCCAAGTACGATCCGGCTACAGAAACGAAGCTGAAAGGGACAGTGGAAGAGTTAAGGTTTGTTCCTCCCAGTGGTGGGAAGCCGATGGCCTACCTGGTGATTAAAAGCGGGCAGGCCACGGTAGAAGTGTTTCTGTGTCCCAAGAGCTTTCTGGATGACATGGGCACGAGCTTCAAGCCATCCGATGCGGTCGAGATCACCGGTTCCAGGATAAAGCAGGACGCCGCAGAAATGATCCTCGCGCGCGAGGTGGTGAAGGGTGACGACACGCTAACACTGCGATTCAAAGACGGCAAGCCTGCCTGGTAAGACTGCTCTCTCTGATTTGTGCAGTGGCCTGTCTGACTACGAGAGCAGGCGCCTAAGGGTCCGACTCGGACGCGCACTGGCCGGCGCATCCTCGCTCAGGATGACACGCTCGTTGAGATCATGCCCCCACCCCTTGTCAAAAGAAAGCAAAGGGATCGGACACCCACATTCTCAGATACCCCCAGAGCTGTGGGAGTAATTAGGTCGTTCCCAGCCTGCGCAGCACGGTTTCACGGAAGCCTCGGCTCAGCGTCAGCTTGGTGCCGTCGCGCAGCAAGATGGAGTAGTCGCCATAGAGCGACGGCTTCAGCGTCTTGATACGATCAACGTTAACCAGCGTCGAACGGTGCACGCGCAAGAACTGGCGTGCGCCCAAACGGCTCTCCAACGCCGTGATGGTTTCGCGCAGGATATGCGTCACGTTACCGACGTGCAGGCACACGTAATTGCCTGCCGACTCCGCCCAATCGATTTCGCCGGGTTTGAGGCAAACAATTTCGCCGTCTGACTTCACCACGATGCGCTCGGGCGACTGGCGGCGGTTATCGAATTCGGACAGCATTTCGAGCACGCGTTTCTGAAACATAGCATCCGCGGGTTGCAGCAACTGCTTGCGCGCATGATCGAGCGCTTCGGTCAGACGATCTTTGTTGACCGGCTTGAGCAGGTAATCGAGCGCATGCACCTCGAAGGCGCGCATGGCATAGCGGTCGTAGGCGGTAACAAAGATGGTCAGCGGGAGCCCACCGTCTTTCTGCAAGGCCTCAACGACGCCGAAGCCATCGACTTCCGGCATCTGGATGTCGAGAAAGACAAGGTCGGGTTTTTCACGCTGAATGGCCGCTATTGCGGCGCGGCCATCAGAACACTCGGCCACCATTTCAAGGTCTGGCTGCTCCTGTAATAAGGTGCGCAGACGTCCGCGGGCAAGGGCTTCATCATCGCTAAGCAATACTCGAATGGACATGATCGGTCGTGACCTCCTCGGTCGTGGTTCGGTAAGGAACCCGGATCTTGACAGTGCATCCACCGCTGGGGGCGTCTTCCAGCACCATGGCGTGGTCTTCGTTATAAAGCTGTTGCAGGCGTCCGCGGGTGTTGCGCAAGCCGACGCCTTCCAGCGGCAGCAGGCCGCCGCCTTGCGTGAACCCGACGCCGTTATCACGAATCTCCATCCAGACATCGTCGCGGTCGCGCCAGGTGCTGATGCGGATTAGGCCGCCGGCGCGGCGCGGGCCAATGCCGTGGCGGATGGCGTTCTCGACGATCGGCTGCAGAATCAAGTTGGGGACCAGCGTGTCGAGCGTGCGGGGATCGACCTCGGTCTCCACGCGCAGCCGGTCATGAAAGCGCACCTGCTGGATGTCGATGTACTTCTGAAGAAATGTGAGCTCCTGTTGCAGGGGAACCTCGTGCACACCCACGCCATCGAGAGACATGCGCAAGAGATCGGCAAGCTGCAGGGTCATGTGCTCGGCCGCCTCGCCATCGTGACGCGCAAGGGCGGCAATGGAATTCAGCGTGTTGAAGAGGAAGTGCGGCTCAAGCTGGATCTTCAGCACTTCCAGCTGCGCGCGTGCCAGCTGCGCTTCAAGCTGCGATGAAAGAATCTGACGCTCCTGGTACTTGCCGTAGAAAGCAATCGCCTGCGTGACGAGCACGATGTACCAATAGCGTTGGATGTCCATGAAGGTGCGCGACAGCACGTGTGGGAAGAAGGGAATGCTGGGCTCCTTCGTCCAGGTAACAAGCGGATTGATAGAAACCAGCGCAACCGCACCGATGAAAGCCAGCATTACGCTGGCAGCAACATGAATCGGCAGGGCGCGCCGCCAGCCGGCGCGATCGAACGTAAAGCGTCTCGAGAGCTCGTAGGCAACCGGCGTCAGCAGCGACCAGATCAGGGAGAGGGTGATGTTCCACGCCAGTAGTTGGCCCCAACTGACAGGTGTGCCCATGGACGATAGATACACGTGGGCGCCGGCAGCTGTGAGAAAGGCAAGGATGGTCCACAGGACGAAACCGACAAACCAGACGCGTCCCCAGCGCCTCCAGGTTGTATGTCCGGACGGCAAGAAGCAATACCCCAAGGCAGACCTACGCCCGCCCTTGCTGTCATAGACGAAATTCCGGCGAAAATGTTTCCTAAAAAATTAAGTGATGGGCGTCGCAAACGTGTCCAAAAGTGGACACTGAATGGTATCGTGCGACCTAGGAGTGCGAAATAGAGATTCGCAGACAGGGTAAACCGCTTCATGCACGAACTGGGCATTGCATCCTCGATACTGGAGTGCGTGCAGAAGGAAGCCGCGGCGTCCCCGCGTGCATATTTCCAAGGTCGGCGTAAAAATAGGCGAGCTGGCCGGAGTCGATGTCGATGCCCTGCGTGTTCGGCTTCGAATGCATCGTCAAAGACTCAGATCATCGAGGTATCGAGCACCACGGGCGAAGGTCTTGACCAATGGATGAACTGGCTGGAGAGGAGCCGCGAGGCCAAGAAGGCGGCGAAGTAAACGCCGCGACTCGCAACAATCGAACACAAAGCTTGAGTAGGACTTCAGCTTGACCTACTATGGGCCGTTATCTACACCAACGTCGCCTTTGCGGAGTGAAAGCTTGGTGAAGCGCTTCATCCGGTGTCGCCTGGCGTCGCTGCTCATGTCGGCTACGCTGTTGCCGCTCCTTTTCTTGCCTGCAGATCGGGCGTTTGCTCAAGGCGATCATGAGGGTGAGACCGCGCAGGTCAACCAGGGCTATCCGGTCATTGTCGATGGTTATGAACTCTTCCGCGTTCGCCAGAACCTGGGAGCCGTGTCGGTCGAGGAGCGTGCGCGACGAATCTCAGCGGGGTTGCAAGATCTGGCGAGAGCTCAGGACTTCGATCCAAAGAACTTTACCGCGAACGAAGAGGGCGGAGTCGCGACGGTCCGTTATGGCGATCAATTGATCGTCACCATCAACGATGCCGAAGCGCATGGATCGGGTCTCTCTCGCCAAGCTTTGGCGAGGCAATATGCCAGGCTGCTGCAGGATAGGTTGCCGGAAATCCGCGAGCAGCACAGGTCACGGTATCTCTGGCGAGCAGCCATCTATGCGGCCCTTACCGTTCTGGTCTATTTGCTTACAGTCTGGGTCTTTCTCTTCCTGACACGCTGGCTCTTGCGTCTTCTTGGCAGTCCGGGCGCAGCCCATCTCAAAGGCATCAAGATTCAGGAGTCGCAGATATTGGCGGGCGAGCGTCTGGCGCTGCTATTAGCCTCCGTTCTCAGGGGATTGCGGATCATTGTGGTGGCAGTTCTGACGTTTGCCATGTTGGGCAAAGCGCTGAGCTTCTTTCCCTGGACGCGCGAGCATAGCCAATTTCTGTTGGGCTATATGCTGACGCCATTGGCGGCGATTGTGACCGCCCTGGTGAATTACCTGCCCAAGGCGTTCTACATCTTCGTCATCGTGATGGTGCTGCACTTCGTTTTGCGATTCCTTCACATGGTCGCGAAGGAAGTGGAGCGGGGACGCATCCGAATTTCCGGCTTTTATCCCGAGTGGGTGCAACCCACCTACAAGATCATTCGCGTGCTGGTCTATGCCTTCGGGGCGGCAATTATCTACCCGTACCTGCCCGGCGAGTCGTCGCCGGCGTTCAAGGGAATCACCGTCTTCATCGGCCTGTTGTTCTCGCTGGGCTCCACTTCCGCCGTGGCGAACTTCGTTGCCGGCGTCATCCTTATCTATACCCGCGGATTTCGCGTCGGCGACTGGGTGACCATCGGCGACAACACCGGGGAAGTGGTGCAGATGTCGATGCTGGCGACGCATATCAGCACCATTCGTAACGAAGAGGTGACGATACCGAACTCGGTGGTGCTGGGCAGCTTCGTCACCAATTTCAGCTTGCAGGCACAGGAGCGAGGCGTAGTGTTGCATACCTCGGTGACGATCGGTTACGACTCGCCCTGGCGGACGATCCATAAGCTGCTCATCGATGCGGCGCTGCGAACGAAATACATCCTGCCCGATCCTGAGCCGTTTGTATTGCAGGCCAACCTGCAAGACTCGTACGTGCAATACGAGATCAACGCCTACACCAACCATCCGCTGCAGATGCCGTTCATTTACTCGGATTTGCACGCCAACATTTTGGACAGCTTCTACGAGGCGGGCGTGGAAATCATGTCGCCGGTTTTCCATGCTCTGCGTGACGGCAACCGGACGACGATTCCCGATATGTATCTGCCGCGCGACTATCGTGCCAAGGGATTCCGCATTCAGGAAACTAAAACAAGTACCGACGGCGATTCGGGTTCGCATTCTTGACACCACGCTCACGGTTCACTAGCGTAACCGTGTAGCGAATTTTCCCGAAGAGCCACAGTTCTCTGCCGCAAAGTGCTCGTCCGCCGCAAACTCGTCTTCGCCATCGTGCTGACTCTCGCGCCCCTGCTATTTGCGTGGGCGGAGAAGATCAACGATATCCGTGCGCAGGGATATGTGACCGATTTAGCTGGGGTGATCGATCCGGCGACGCGGCAAAAAATCGAGCTGCTGGCCACGGAGGTCGAGCAAAAGACCGGCGCGCAAATAGCCGTCGTGACCGTGAACTCGCTGGAAGGACAAACTCGCGAAGACTACGCCGCCGATTTGTACAAGCACCTCGGCATCGGCTCGAAGAAAAACAACAAGGGTGTGCTCATCCTGATTGCACCGAAAGAGCGGCAATACCGCTTAGAGGTTGGGTACGGACTGGAGCCGGTCATCAACGATGCCCGCGCTGGTGATGTGGGCCGCGCCATGGTTCCCGATCTGCGTAAAGGCGACTACAGCGCGGCGGCGTTAATTGCCGCAACTGAGGTTGCTCAATACATTGCCGCTGATGCCGGCGTGACCCTCAGCGGGCTTCCGAAGATGCGGCAACGCCCCCCGACAAAGCACGAAGCACCGTGGTGGCTGCCGTTTGCGTTGTTCTTCGGGTTTTTCCTGCTGATCCGCGCCTTGGCACGTGCGGGACGTCGGCGCGAGGGGCCACCGCGCGGCGGCGGAGGCATGGGTAGCACCTTGCCGTGGTTCCTGATGGGCAATGCCATGGGTAGAAGTGGCAGTTGGGGAGGCGGCTGGGGCGGAAGCTCCAGCGGATGGGGTGGCGGCGGGGGTGGGGGCTTCGGAGGGTTCGGAGGCGGCATGAGCGGAGGCGGAGGCGCCGGCGGAAGCTGGTAGCCCACGCGGAGAGAAAATCATGGCAAGCAAGCCCGATGACAAACTGCAAAAGCTGGTGAATCGTCTCGAGTACGCCTGCGGGGATGCTCTCGCCGCCGTAGTACTTTACGGTTCAGCTGCCCGCGACGAGTTGCACGAGCAGTACTCGGATATCAACCTGCTGGTTGTGCTGCGGCAGATGAAACCGGAGATCTACCCCGCGCTGGCTGGCGTACTGAAGTGGTGGAGTCATGATGAAAAGCTGCGCCCGCCGACCATCATGACGCTGGAGGAGCTGCGCGAATCGGCAGATGTGTTCGCCATCGAGATGCTCGACATTCAGGGCTCGCACAAGATGCTGCACGGAGAGGACGTGCTGGTGGGCATTGAAGTGCCGATGAACCTGCACCGCGTGGAAGTCGAGCACGACCTGCGCACCACGCTGCTGCGGTTGCGGAACCATCTGCTCCTGGCGAACGACGGTGACGAGGAGCTCAAGCTGGTTTTGGCAAAGTCGGTGACCAGCGTGCTGACGTTATTCCGCCATGCCTTAATTGCTTTGGGGGAGAACCCTCCCCATGCCAAGCAGAAGATCCTGGAGCATGCCGCCGAGGTATTCAGCTTCGATGCAAAACCCCTAATTGCGGTGTTAGAGTTGCGCAGCGGAGACCACGCCATAGACAATGTCCGCAGCCTGTATCACACGTATATGGATGCCATCCTTGCGGCGGCGCATGGCCTGGACGTGAAGGCGCCTAAGCGCCAGTGGCACAAGCATGAGCAAAGTTAGCTGGGGCTGGAGTACGAATTTCCCCTTGGGAACCAAAAACGATGCTGAAGAAGGGTTTTTTGGGTAAAGCTGGCCTTCATGCCAGCGTCTGGGCCGCTTATTTTTACTGCCTTTCGCAGGTTTTAGCCCGCGAAGGCCGAGGTTGACCGCGACTGAAACCCGGCTCCTGCAAAACCTACGATTTGCCGAAAGAGAGGAACATGAAAACCGGAGTCATCATTCTCATCATCATCGTGCTGTTGCTGTTCTGGTTTGGCAGCACCTTTGTCAGTCATCGCAACGAGATGGTACGTAAGCGCGAGGCGGTGAACTCTGCCTGGTCGCAGGTAGACGTGGTGCTGCAGCGGCGCGCCGACCTCATTCCAAATCTTGTCGAAACCGTAAAAGGCTTCGCAACCCACGAGGAGAAGGTGTTTGGCGATATCGCTGCCGCTCGTTCCGCACTCATCAACGCCAAGACGCCGTCCGAAAAGATCGCCGCCAACGGGCAACTGGACGGCGCGCTGGGACGCCTTCTGGTGGTGGTGGAGAATTATCCGCAACTGCGCTCGAATGAAAACTTCCTGCGCCTTCAGGATGAGCTGGCGGGAACCGAAAACCGCATCGCCATCGAGCGCCGCCGTTACAACGAGACGGTCCAGGACTACAACACCTATATCGGCCTGTTCCCCAACAACATTATCGCGAGTTTGGCTGGCTTCCAACGCAACGATGCGTACTTCAAGGCGGAGGAGGGATCACGCCAGGCGCCGAAAGTGAACTTCTCGACGCCCCCGCCGCAACCGGCGCCGGCACCGCAGCAGTAAAGGTGGACATTTGTTAAAATGTTGCACGTAAGATAGTGCTGCACGTAAAGTTGTGCAAAGAATGAAAAATAACATCACGTTGAAAATGGACGCGGACTTGCTGCGCGAGGCGAAGGTCATGGCTGCTCAGCAGGACACCTCTATCAGCGCTTTGCTCAGCCGCGAACTAGAGAACATGGTTCGGCGACGCAAGGGATACGTAAAGGCCCGCAAACGAGCACTAGCGCGACTCCGGGAAGGATGGAACCTGGGGTGGACGCCACCCAGGTCTCGGGAAGAATTGCATGAGCGGTAAGGCGTTTGTCGACACTAATGTTTTGGTGTACGCCCACGACAGCTCGGCAGGTCCGAAACACTCGGACGCGCAACGACTGCTGGGGGAACTGTGGAACTCAGGGGCTGGTATTCTTAGGTACCCAGGTCCTGCAAGAGTTCTGCATCAATGTTCGTCGAAAAGCAGAGCATCCCTTGTCTACGAGCGAGCTTCGGCGGGCTATTGAGGACTACCTTTCCTGGGAGATCGTCGTAAACGACGGCGCGTCTGTGCTGGAAGCCTTGGAGATGGAACAACGTTTTCAGATTTCCTTCTGGGATGCGCTGATAATTCAAGCTGCCGAAAGTGCCGGCGCGGAGGTTCTGTACTCGAACGATCTTTCGACTGGACAGAAGTACGGGAGCGTGCAAGTGATAAACCCTTTCACGAACGCGCGCCGCACAAAATAACAGAGCGTCCGCGAGCTTCCCTTTCTTTACTTTTGAAGCGCCCTGCTTTTCAGAATCTTCCCGACCGACGTCATCAGGTGGTCTGCTCCGTCTCCCTTGCGAACGTAGCCGTTCACAATGGACAGCACTTTCTCCGGTACTGCAACGCCCGAAACCATGAGGATGGGAATGTCGGGCCGGTGCGTCTTCATGGCGTCGGCCAACATCCCGCCATCCATTTCCGGTAGCGCATAGTCGAGCAGCACCAGATCAATGGGATGCTCGGCAAACAATTGCAGCGCCTGTGCGGCGTCGGTGGCGCTCAGCACGGCGTAACCTGCGTTAGCGAGCAACTTGTATCGAATGTAAAGGACAGTGAGATCGTCATCGACCGACAGAATGCGTTTACGCCCCTCGTGGGCAATGGCTGGTGCGGAGAAATCTCGGTTATACATTGGTTCGGAACCCATGACATTCGCTCCTTCCTTGCGGGGCCTTCATGCGTTTACGGATTTCGGTTCCGCAATTACTGCCGATGAGAAACCAGGCCTCGGAACGATTCCTTGCCAGCTTTCTGTGCATGATACGTAAATCACGGCACCCGAATGCGCATGAAACCTGCCCCACGGCAGGAGTACTTGCGTATAGCAATGTTGACCGGAGTCTAATGACGACCTCTGTGCACGCAGCATGCCAATGAGCGCCTTCTTTCGTTCGCGGCGTGGTTTTACCATTGCAAAACCGATTCGCTGGAACTTCGGCGAGCGATTGGACACACAATTCGCTGCCCGCCGAGATCTGAATAAATTGCTAGTGGTGTGTAGAAGTTTCTCCGGCTCATCAGCGGAGAAGCAGGCAGCAGTGCAGATGCCAGACCTTATGTCACGCCACTTCCTCGGCTGGAGGAATTTCCTCGTCCGTCTTCGACCAATTTATGTTAACGAGAAAATCGCGCAAAATGTGGGCGTTGTGTTCGGCAGTACCGGCCTGCTCCTCGAAACCACTGAGACTGGTGAGTTTCGCCCCACGTGCGCGTTCCGCCAGCCCCCGATACAGCGATGCTCGCTCCTCCAAGGCGCGCAGCGCCGCCCACAACGCGGTTTCCACCACGAAGCGCTGCTCGGCCCCTAGGTTCTGTGCGGTGTAAGCGTGTCCGACCCGGCAGCGAAAGCGCAGCAGCCCCTCCTGGTCAATCTCCCACAGGACGCCACCGCATTCCGGACAGCCAAAGACCGAGGGTTTTCCGACATGCAAATCGTCATTCTCGATTTCCGCCATGCGGACCTCCTTGCGGGCCCGCTCATCGTCAATCGCAACAGTCCGCGATTCCTGCAGAGGTTCACTCACGAGCTGTTGAATCAAGCGAGGAATCTCTTTCACCGTGGCAACTCGAGCATTCTTCACCATGCGCAAAGCGCTCTCGGGCATCGACCGATACATTGCTGTATTTGGGTCCTGTACGATGACGGCGCCACCGTGGGCGCAAATCACCATGGCCCCTGACGTGCCGTCGTCCAGTGCGCCGGTGAGAACGATCCCGATCACTCGCGCCCCATAGCTCACTGCCGACGAACGGAAGGTAGGGTCAATGGCCGGACGATGCCGGTTCTCTCGCGGTCCGCCGATCAGACGGAAGTGAGCATCCTCTATCAGCATGTGCTGGTTGGGAGGGGCTACGTAGATCTTGCGCTTTTCGATCCTCTCGCCATCGACAGGATTCAGCGCTGTCAGCGGTCCAGCCCGATTCAGGATATTCGCCAGCAGTCCGCCGGAATGAGCTGACGTGTGCATCACAACCAGCACTGCGGCATCCAAGTCGGCGGGAAATCCCGCACAAATCTCACGCAGTGCCTCGACTCCGCCGGCCGACGCACCAATCACAACCAGCTCGCGATGGGCCATAACCATACGATGGCGGGGGCGTAAGTGGGGTTATCCCTGCCCCTTGCTGAACCAGCTGTTTTGCTATCGCCGCAACTATCGCGCGACCGGCGGCCCAACCCACATGTAGAAATGCTTATCGTCGCTGGAAGTGGAGACGCTAAGTCCGCGCTTCTGGCTGGCCCGGCTCAGCGCCGAGCGGATGTTGGCCTTATTGTCGGGCAGGTCAGATAGTGCGATCTTTAGCGCCTGGCCCGGCGCAAGCTTCGCAATCTCATCGAGCAGCTCAAGAACAATTGAGTGGTGTTTGCCCTGCCGCCCGTGTGGGAGATTGCGCTGCGAAATTGCCGTGTATTTACTTTTAACCTGCCCGGTTCCAGCCGGGCTCTTCTCCGCTTTGTTGGCAGCTCCCCTATTCATACCCACACTAGCGTACTGCAAACATGTCACTATCACAATACTAAAGGTCGTGTAACACTATCGTGACAAAAGCGTGGTAATCGTATTCCTATCAGTATCCCGGCGGTAACCACCCCTCACGGCGTACTAACGTGCGCCTAAACGACCCCTCCCCCCTTAAAGAATAAACAAAAGAGTCGAGCCGCATTGTCACGGTGCTGCTACTGTATGCATGAGTCTCAACTTACGGCACGACATTGACGGCAACTTCCCTGCGATCGCGTTACGGGATGATGCGAAGCTGACCGCGCCCACCGTGGCCACTTCTGTCAGTGCGCTTTTGCCGGCGAACGGCAAATTTCGTCGTAATGGCGGTACAATACCGTCCAAAAAGACGAAACGAAGCTCTCGTCCAAAACGAAAGAACGGAAGTGAGCAATAGACCCGGGCAGGCGGTATCAGGAATGAGTGGTAGGAGGTCCCCAATGGCCAACGTTGATTCTTCTCAGATTCTCGGATCGTGGAAAGAGATCGCTGCATACCTTGGTAAAGGTGTACGCACGGTGCAACGCTGGGAGCTGTTGCACGGGTTGCCGGTGCGTCGTCCCAAGGGCGCGCCGCGCGGCGTCGTGTACTGTTCGCGGGAAGAACTGGACCAGTGGCTGCTAACGCAATGGTCGCAACGCCACAGCGAGGTTCACTCCGATGTCGTTGCCTTGCAACCAACCATTCCGACCAGCGAACTAGTTCTCTCCTCGGCGACGCTGCGCCATGCCAACCGCGAACTCGCGCACTCCATCCTGCAGACAGTCCTGGACATGAGAAGAACGTGCGCTCTGCTGGCAATAACCACCGCCGAGTCCCGGAAAATCCGGGGGGAGGTGGGTGGTATGAAGACCTTCGCAGGGTGGCGTGACGTGGCGTAGTATAGAGCCGTTCCAATAAAAGTCCGGAGCGGAGGCCCCTATGAAGGAGAAGGGCACAACACCCGCAGAGCATCTCGAAACAGACCGGTCCAAATCCCACGGTAAAAGAAGATTTCCTGTCGTCGGAATCGGAGCCTCAGCCGGAGGCTTGGAAGCCACCACCGCACTGCTGAAAGCAGTACCCAACAATTTAGGCATGGCTTACGTTGTTTTGCCCCATCTGGATCCTTCGCGGGAAAGCGCCTTTAGTGAAATTCTTTCGCGCACCACGCGAATGCCGGTGCGTGATGCGAAAGACCAGACCCGCGTCGAACCCAATCACGTTTACGTCATCCCTCCCAACTTTGAAATGACGATCGTAGAGGGCGTGCTGCACCTCAACCACACCGGTGAGCCGCGCATCGTGCGCACCACCATCGACACATTTTTGCGCTCGCTGGCGCAAGACCTCGGCAACTACGCGATTGGCGTGATTCTGTCCGGCACGGCTTCGGATGGCACCATCGGTCTCACAGCCATCAAAGGAGAGGGTGGCATCACCTTCGCTCAGGACAGCTCCGCCAAATACGACGGCATGCCGGCCAGCGCCATTGCTGCTGGGTGCGTGGACATGGTGCTGCCGCCGGAGGGCATTGCGAAAGAGCTCGTGCGCATCGCCCAGCATCCTTACGTGATGGGCACCACCATGCCCATGGAGCCCGACGGCACCAGCAAAGCCGCCCAGATGAGCCAGATTTTTGCCTTGCTGCGCCGGGCCACGCGGGTGGACTTCTCCGAGTACAAACCTCCTACCATCGGCCGCCGTGTGGCCCGTCGCATGGCATTGCACAAGATTGAGCACCTGGCCGAATACGTGGCACTGTTGCAGCGCGACCGTCTGGAACTGAACTCGCTGTACCAGGACCTGTTAATCAATGTCACCAGTTTCTTTCGCGATCCGGGGGCCTTCGAAGCCATAAAGTCGGTGGTCTACCCTGAGCTACTCAAAAATCGCGATCACACCTCTCCTCCCATCCGCATCTGGGTACCGGGATGCTCCACCGGTGAGGAAACCTACTCCCACGCGATCGCGCTTACCGAGTACCTGTCCGAAGAACGCATCGAAACCCCGGTGCAGATCTTCGGCACCGACCTCAGCGACATCGCTATCCAGCGGGCACGCTCGGGTATATACAAAGAAACCATCGAGAGCGACCTCTCGCCCGTACGGTTGCGGCGGTTCTTTCAAAAGGTGGACAGCGGATACCAGATCAGCAAAACCATTCGCGATCTGTGCATTTTCTCTACCCAGAACGTGTTCAACGATCCGCCGTTTTCCCGCATTGACCTCATCAGTTGCCGCAATGTGATGATCTATCTGAGCCAGTCATTGCAGAAGAGGGTAGTCCCCGTTTTTCACTACGCGCTCAACCACAACGGCTTCTTAATGATTGGAAATACTGAAGGACTGGTTGGCCCCGGCTCCGAGTTGTTTGAAATTGCGGAGCGCAAGCAGAAGATTTACCGCAAGAAGTCTGTACCAACACCAGTCACATTCGGATTTTCTATTCGTATGAGTGAACCACCTACCTCTCTCGATAACAATGTGCCCGACGGCAAAGCGGCTGATGCCGCGCGCCTTCCCGCGGACTTGCAGCGCGAGTCGGACCGGTTGCTGCTGTCCCGCTACGCCCCTCCGTCGGTCGTAGTGAATGACCAGCTGGAAATCATTCAGACCCGTGGCCATACAGGCTCGTTTCTCGAGCTTCCGACCGGCAAGATCAGCATGAACGTGCTGAAGATGGCCCGGCCCGGCTTGCTCTATGAGCTACAGAATGCCATCGAAGAAGCACGCAAGACGGGCGTCGATTCTGTTCGTGGCAGCGTGGTCATAGAGGGCAGCGGCACCACCAAGACTGTGACCGTTCGTGTCTCTCCCTTCAAGACACCTATTCAGGACAAACTCAGCTTCCTGGTGGCCTTCGAACCCACTGACGGTGCCGCTGCGCCGGTGCCGGAGGAGGTCCAGCAGCCGCTGAGCGACGATGGGCGGACCACCAAGGACAAGCAGATCGCCCAGTTGAAACAGGAACTGGCTGCGACAAAGGAGTACCTTCAGTCGATCATCGAGGCCATGGAGGCCACCAACGAAGAGCTGCAGTCGGCCAACGAAGAGATCCAGTCGGGCAATGAAGAGCTGCAAAGCACCAATGAAGAGCTGCAGACTTCGAAGGAGGAGCTAGAGTCCGCCAACGAAGAGCTCCATACCGTCAACGAAGAAATGCAGCACCGCAACGAGCAGTTGAACCAGGCCAACAACGACCTCAACAACCTGCTCAACAGCGTCAACCTGCCGATGGTGATGGTCGGGCCGGAGTTGAACATCCGCCGCTTTACCCCGCAGGCAGGAAAGGTGCTGGGTCTCAACGCCAGCGATGTGGGCCGGCCAATTGCGCGGCTCCGCTTGAACCTTGTCGATGTCGCTGACCTCGAGCAACTGATGCTCAACGTGATTGCTGATGTCCGTCCGGAACACAAGAGCATCAAAGCTTCCGACGGCCGCTCGTGCGAGTTGCGCGTGACACCGTACCGCACTTCAGACAATCGCATCGATGGTGTTGTGCTGAGCGTCCTGACCCAAGATGGACCAAACGGATACAGGCTCGAATCCGACAAGGATTCGCCGCCCGCGCGCCCCGCGAAGGCGAAGAAGAAAGGAAGTAAAAACGGGCCTAAGCAGAAGTAAAATCAGTTGGTTTTCGGCTGTTATCCGTGCCGGGCTCCTTCTTCTGCGCGTTTTTGTCAGGTACGACTTTTACCTGCTGCGAAGAGCATAAAAACTCTTTTGTGCGACAACAAAGGGGTCAGGGCACGACTTTAGTCGTGCCCTGAAGCCCTATCTCCGGTACGTTCCCATGTACTCAGCCTCATCCACAATGTGGCCTTTCATGGCGGCGTCGAGTTGCTGGCGGGTCGCGCCAGGCTCCAGCGTGAGCTTGGCGTCGAGCGCATACATCCGAAAGAAATAGCGATGGGTCTTGCCCGGCGGAGGGCAGGGACCGTTGTAACCAGTCTTCCGAAAATCGTTGCGTCCTTGCAGGGCGCCGTTGTCGAGCCTCCCGCTCTTGGGCATGTCTTTCGGAAGCGCCTGCATGGTGGGCGGAATGTTCCAGATGAGCCAGTGTACCCAGGTTCCTGCCGGAGCGTCCGGATCGTCCGCGATGAGCGCAAAACTGGCGATCGGTGTTGGTGCGTCGCTCCATGCGAGTGCCGGCGAAACATCGCCACCCGTGCAAGTGTAGGCGTCAGGAATGGCGGCGCCGGAGGCGAAGGCGGAGCTGGCGAGAGTGAACTTGGCCATGGCGTGACCTCCCTTTGCAGGGGCTGGCTGCTGTCCGGCGAGTGCGCCGGCCAGGAGAAGAACGGTAGCGGAGAGCCCGAGCGTACGCATAGCGCCATTGTAGGACGAGGACGGCGCCTTACACGCCGGCCGCGAGGCTCACGCCGCTCCCGACCCAATCAGGCTATACATCAGCACGGCCAGCACAATCAGCGTCAACACAACATAGAGATAATCGCGCTCGATCAGGAAACCAATTGCCGAAAACACCACCCGTGCCACAGGTGTTGCAATGAGCAGCAGCAGTCCGAGCTGAATGATGCTCTTCCCGTGCAGCCGAAGCGCTCCCGCTACAATCGCCGGCCCAGATCGCAGTGCCGCGGCCTCTCCGCGAAAAACGGTATAGTTCGCCTGCTCACCAGAGTGGCGCGCCAGATAAATCACCGCCCCAGCAATCACCACGAATGCCGCCAAAAGCACTCCGAAGCGCAGCAGATTGCCCAGCAGAATTTCAATGCGGCGATCATCGATAGCAGGCTGACTCATAGGGTTCCCTTCCAGCCGTTGTAGATCATTTCAATCCCCAAGGCGACCACCACCGTGGCAAAAACATAGCGCAGCCATCGCGTGCGGGCCTTCACCAGAATGCGCGCGCCGAGCAGCGAACCGCCGAGAACACCGAGCATTACCGGCATGGCAATCCCTGGATCGATGTAGCCACGGGCGAGGTAAATGCCGGCGCTGGCCGCGGCGGTAACGCCGATCATGAAGTTGCTCGTCGTCGTCGAAACCTTGAACGGAATCCGCATCGCCTGGTCCATCGCCAGCACCTTTACGGCCCCGGATCCGATACCGAGCAGGCCGGACAGCGCTCCCGCGCCGAACATCAATCCGAAACCTGCAGGAACCCGATGCACGTTGTAAGCGGTAAGGCCGTTCGCAGTCGGATACCCCCCATTCAGTTTCAGTGCAGTGGCGAGCCGGTCGGGAGACATATCCAGCACCTCCGGAGGATGAGGACGGCTGGAGAAATAGGCTGAGAACAGCAGCACAACTCCAAACACGATGGCGATCGCTGCGGTCGGCACACGGGTGGCCAACATGGCTCCGAAAATGGCTCCCAGCGTGGTCGCCACCTCGAGGAACATCCCGATGCGTATGTTGCTGTAACCTTCGCGTACATACGCCGCAGCCGCGCCCGAGGAGGTTGCGATGACCGATACCAGCGAGGCGCCGATGGCGTAGCGAATGTCCACGTGGAACAGCAGCGTCAGCATGGGTACGACCACCACTCCGCCGCCCAGCCCTGTGAGCGCGCCCAGCAGCCCGGCCAGAAACGAGCCAAGCGCGATGAGGATCGTGAAGACGAGAATGGTCATTGAGGGAAGCGACGAACCGGCGCAGCGCCGCTCTCCAGCATTGTAGAGGAAAGCCGCAGAGATCCCGACTACATGAGTGATGAGAAATCCTTCAAGAGTTTCATCCGGAGCGGAGGCGTCATCTTCGACCAGCAAAATTCGCTTGGGAAACCTTGTTGTCTCTACTCTTTACGTCACTCTTGCGCCATGCATACCCGAAGCTTCTGTAGAAGGGCTCAGCCCTGCAAGCAGACTATTCCCAAATTCGCGACATCCCACTTTGAATTCCGGTCGAACTGGCGAGGACGGCCTTGGAATACTCCGGCGAACCGCACACATAACTGTGATTCCAATCACAGCCCTCGTTGCACCCCATTTGGCATAAGTAAACAATGCCAAATGTGGGGACAAAACCGAATATTCTGAAGGCTTCCGCTAGGCTTAAGAAAACACTGATGGGCGCCGGCACAGTCGAGCAATACCCAGCGCACCACCGACTTTTTGACATGGATCAGGCCAATATCGGCGTTTACCTTGTGGCGAAAGGAAAGGTGAGTCTGTCGGTCAAAGACTGCCCCCAGTTCGACCGCATATTTAACTCTGGTTCGCTGTTGGGCGTGCCGGCCACATTTACGGGACATCCCTACAGCCTGGCGGCAACTGCCATTACCAAGGCTGAGGTTGTTCACGTGGACCGGCAGAAATTTCTGGACGTGATGACCAATGAGCCGGAGCTCTGCCGCGAAGCCACCGACATGCTATGTCGCGAAGTGAGTTTCATTCAAGCGGCTCTGGCTGAATGTCGTCGCGCCAAGCACGACCACACTAGCGACCGCGTGCCAACATCCTTATAGGGCTTCGAGTGCGGCCTTCAGAAACTTCCAGAAGTCCTGGACGGTCGAGATCTGCACCCGCTCGTTCGGACTGTGCGGATCGACGATAGTTGGGCCAAAAGAAATCATCTGCATCCCAGGATATTTCTCGCCAATCACGCCGCACTCCAGTCCGGCGTGCATGGCGATCAGTTTCGCTGGTTTCCCGAAGAGGCGCCCGTGCACTGCCTGCAGCGTCTGCACGATATCGCTGCCCGGCTCAGGCTTCCATCCGGGATAAGCACCCGAATGCTCCACCTCGAAGCCGGCGAGGCTGAAAATTGTTGCCACCATCTTCGCCAGCTGCTCGCGACTACTCGCGATGGCACTGCGCTGGCTGGTGATGATCTCCGCAGTGCTGTCCCTGAGCGATACCACCGCCAGATTGGTCGAGTTCTGTACCAGCCCTGGGACATCCGGACTCATCGCCAACACTCCGTGCGGCAGCGACACCAGCGTATCGACCATGCGTACGGAATCTTCGGCGCACAACACTCTCCCAGGTGCGTCGGCTTTCTCCACCGTGATCTGCAATCCCGTATCGAAGCCTCCCAGGTCCGACTTCCATTCCGCTTCGCTTTTCGACGCCAAATCGCGCAGCTCACTCTCGCGAATCCCGTCGCCGACGATGATCGCGGATGCCTCGCGCGGAATCGCATTCTGCGCGCTGCCTCCCTGAATGCTCGCAATGCCCATCGGCAAGCTGCCCATCAGCCGCTGCAAGGTTGTGCCCAGCACCCGCAACGCATTGCCCCGCCCCTGGTGTATGTCTACGCCGGAGTGGCCGCCCCTCAGTCCCGACACCTTGATTCGATATGCAGTCCTGTCTGACGTACTTATCCATTCGACCTTCCGCCTGCCCGAGGTCTTCATTCCACCCGAGCATCCGATGCACAGCGTCCCGGTTTCTTCGTTATCGAGGTTGAGAAAGTATTTCGAGCTGAGCAGCCCGCCGGGAAACTCAGCCGCCCCCGTCAGACCCGTCTCCTCATCGATGGTGAACACAAATTCCAGCGGTCCGTGGGCGATATCGGTGCTTTCCATCACCGCCAGGGCCGCTGATACTCCCACGCCGTTATCGGAGCCCAGCGTGGTGCCCTTGGCCTTCAGCCAATCGCCGTCGCGCCACACTTCAATTGGATCGGTATCGAAGTTGTGTGCTGTGCCTTCATTCTTCTCGCACACCATGTCGAGGTGTCCCTGAAGCAGCGCCGCAGTCGCATTCTCGCGTCCGGGACGCGCAGGCTTGCGCACCACCAGATTGCCCGCTGTGTCCTGCGTCGATTCCAGCCCCAGCTTTTTCGCCTGCTCCAGAACGTAATTGCGAGCGGCAGCTTCCTTTGTCGAAGGACGCGGCGTCGCCGCCAGCACCGCAAAGTGTTTCCAGACTTCCTGCGGTTCCAAACCCATGAGTGTGGATGACATGTAGTTCTCCGAGCAGATGGATCCTCTTGTCATCCTATATTGCGTTGGCAGGCTTGGCGAGTCGCCCGACAACCTGCCAGGAGCGCGCGTCAGGGCACGACTTCAGTCGTGCCCTGAGACCGCCGAAAGTGCCCGGCTTTAGCCGCTGAGATGACTTGCCAAGGAGGTATCTCGGGACCTTTTTGGCCATGCCGATCGAGCGCACTTAGACAAGGGGCTGCGATTACCAACAGCATCCTTGCCAGAGCAGTTTATGAGATGGAGTCTAACTTCCGGATTTCTTCGCGCGCTCCGTTCGATTCTGTCGCCACGGTTGTAAATGTCGCACAGCATCACGGTTGATGAAGAGCGTAAACCTCCTGCGGGCCTTTCCTTCTTCCTCAGGCAACACCAGCGCTCGCTCCTCTCCGACACTTCCGCCCAGAATTCGCCCCAGATTAAGCAGGGAGCGGCTGCCGCACACTCCGCACACCTCGCCCGCGCTGTCGCTGATGATCTCGCAATCGGCGCACAGCACAGCATGCAGCAGCGGAATCGAGTTCAGGATAGGCTCGGGGTCTCGGTATGTGTCCATAGCTCGGCTCATTGGTTTAAACGTAGCGCTATTTCGGCGATGAGAGAAGGCAACTTTCCGGTGGGGAAGCGGCGTAGTCACGTAATCGAGAAGGTTCGCCGGCGTTCTATTTGAATCCGTGGCGAATTCTTCAAATCTACGAAGTGTCATCCTGAGTCTGAGTGGAGGCGTCGTGCGCCGCAGCCGACGACGCCGGAGTCGGAAGACCCCTTTTAGCCGACAGTTGTTCGGATTGAAATCACAAAACACGCGAGGACTCTATCTCCCCGCGTTCCGTAGGAAGGGTCTTCGAAGCTATTGATGATAGGGTTGCGGTATTGGCGTCATAGCCGTTCCCGGCTGCGCTTCGGGCATGATGATCCAGGCAATGATATAGGCCAGCAATCCCGCGCCCCCGCCAAAAACCGCGAGAATCAGCCACACCACCCGAACGATCGTCACATCCAGATCGAAGTATTGCGCGAACCCTGCGCATACGCCGGCGATCTTGCGTTCCGGGCTTCCCTTCGGTGGGCGCATAAGCTTCGGCGCCGGCGGCGCCACGTAGCCCACACGCTGCCCGCAATAACCACAGAGAATTGCGTCATCCTGAATCTGCCTACCGCAGTAATTGCAGTACATACTCACTCTCCACTGGGAGATACGCAGAGAATGCCAAAAGGTTCCCCCCACTGCAATAGCTAACTGCTATAGGCTAATTGCCAGTTGCTAGCTGCTCACTGGATCACATAAGCCTGCTTCATATACCTGCGAGCCAGCTCCGCCGACTCCGTACTCGAGTTTGCCGCAATTACCTGTTTATATTTCTCCAACGCGGCATCGCGTTTGTGCATGGCGTCGTACATCTCGGCCTCTTTCAGCATCGCCCGCTGCTTGAACTCAGGATCGAGCGCATTGCTCTCCGCCAGCTCATAAGCATCCGCTGCTCCTTGCAGATCGCGCTGGCCCTTCATGGCCTCGCCTAAACCGTAGGCAGGAATTTCGATCCGGCACACGGTGAATGCACGGCTCTGGCACCCTGCGACAATCTTCTTGTACGCCGCCACTGCCTGCGACCCGTGACCTGCGGCATTCAGCAGATGCGCATATTCCGTTGCCATCAGGAAGTTTCTGGGAAACGCCTGATACATTCCCCAAACAATCTGCAGCGCTTCGTCGTATTGCTGCTCACGCCGCAGAAACAACGCCAACGCAATCTTTGCGTCCCACGCTACTTCCGGGTTGCCCTGCGTCGCCACCTCACGCAGATATTTCAGCCCCTTTTCTTTGTTTCCGCTCAATCCCGATATCGACGCCGCCACTCTCACCGGCCAGCTGAGGCTCCCAACCACATACAGATCGATACCGATAAGATTCTTCGCATCTACGTAATTCGGATCGATCTCCAGCACGCGTTCGTGATCGTGTCGCGCACCAACCGCATTGTGCAGCGCCGCAAACCACGCGTGCTGCGCCATTCCCATATAGGTGGAACGCAAACCGTGGGTCACGCCACGGGCGTACAACGCCTGAACATCGTCTGGGTTCTTGGCGAGATAACCGTCCGCCAGCGTCACAGCTCTTTCGCTCAACTGGTTTACTCGCTCGTGCACCTTAGGATCGAGCGGCTGCAAGTACTTCTTGTTAATGAAGCTGTCACTGGCATACGCCTCGGTATCGAGGGCTCCGATTTTGTATAACTCTTTGAAGATGACAGCGGTGAGGACATGGTTGACAGCGTACGGGTCGTCCGGATGCGCCTGTAGCGCCGCCTCAAACTCGCGTGTCGACTTGTCGTACTCCAGATTGTAGAAGTAATCGAAGCCCCTGCGGGTGTTTGGGTCGTTGCTGGCTCGCGTGGGTACCCAGGTTGCGCTATCGGCGGCAAACCCCGTCGCAATCAAGAACAGCAACAGAACCGCTGCCAGTCCAACCCAGCCGCGGCAATACTCCAGATGCGGAAAGCGCTTCATCAGCCTACTGGACGGAGTCTCTATCCGAAATGATTTAGATGCTCTGTGAGCTCAAAAGGCGTGATTTCCATCACCAGAGTCCAATTTCGACCCCCCATCTGCCAATTCGCTGTAGTGCCCACGGCCGTCTCAGTCCATTCGAAACAGGTGGTTCATCGGCCCGAAACCCTTCCCAACTGGGTACGCCGCTGCGATCGCATTCCGCACGAAGATCTTTGCTTCGCCCACGGCCGTCTCCAGATCCCGTCCCTGTGCCAGCCCACAGGCGATTGCTGTTGCGAAGCCGCACCCCGTTCCGTGGGTCGCGGGAGACTCCACCTTATCACCGTCAAAGACCCGCTCCCGTTGCCTGGCAGTTTCGCGAACACTTAGAAAATCAACCACTTCCGGAAGATCCCCGCCCGTAATGACGACTGCCTTACTGCCCAGATCGTGAAGCCTGGCTGCGACCACCCGAAGCGCTCCTGGGGTCCGGCCCGCAGAGTCCTCCCGCCAACTCGTTTTCGGGCCGACTCGTGCTAGCACCGCCGCTTCCTCAAAATTTGGCGTAATGACATCGCAAACCGGCAACAGCCATTTGCGAATATAATTGACCCCTTCGGGCTCGATCAGAGCCGCCCCCGACGACGACCGCAGTACCGGGTCCAGCACCAGATTTGGGTGCTTGTACCGGCGGAAGAACTGGGCGACGACCTTCGCCACCTCAGCCGACCCGAGCATCCCGATCCTTACCGCCGCAATCTCTATATCTTCCGCCAGCCGGTAGAGCGTTTCCCTCACTAGCGCGGGCGGAACCGGTGCCACCTGGAACACTCCCTGGGTAGACTGCACCGTCAGTGCGGTAACGCAGGTCACAGCGTAGCAATCCATCGCGGCGGCAGTTTTTACATCCGCGGTGATTCCAGCACCCGACGACGGATCGTAACCGGCAATGCTCAGAATGATCGGCCGATTTCCCATAGAGAAAAATGTACCGCAACGCCCAGTTTTTTCTCGCCAGGTTGTATCCTCGCACCTCGGGAGAACAATTAAACTCCTTATTATCAATTGATTATAGTTACCTCGATGGCAAGAAAGTTGCGAACAATGGATCCGGGGCTAGTCCGAGGATGAGGCGAAAAGGAGTTATGTTCGCTCGGAAGCACAATTTCTCTAAGATGTCAAGGACAAAATTAGACTTTCTTAATTTTTGGTTGACCTACCTTTCGCCCGGTCCGTAAAATTTAACAACCTTTTCGGGAGGACCCCATATTTTGAAGCGAGGTGTTTGAATGCTACGAGTACTACGGGCAGCCGCCATGGTTCTTCTTCTGGCCAGGGCGCTGACTGCGGCACCCGATAACAACAAGACACCGGACTCGAACCAAGGTACCCCGGGACAGACTCAGGACACCATCCGCCCTATCCCCACTCGGAAATTTCAAGTGGGTAAGGCTTCGTGGTACGGAAAGCTGTTTCAGTATCGTAAGACTGCTAGCGGCGAGCCGTATGATATGCATGACTTTACGGCTGCGCACCGTACTTTACCACTAGGTTCCTGGGTCAAGGTTACGAATCTAAAAAACGACAAATCGGTGATGGTTCGCATTAACGATCGCGGCCCCATCCTGAAAAGTCGGATTCTTGACCTGTCCTACGGCGCTGCCATGATTCTAGGCTTCGGCGATCAAGGTATCGCCAAAGTACGCCTGGATGTCATCGAGACTCCGACCGTGGCCACCAACATCAGCCCGTCAGCGGCTGAAGGATCACAATAGTCCTGTCTTAATTAGCGGATTTGAGGGCTCGAGAGACTAAAGACTGCGAGCCCGGCCTTGAAAGGGCACAGCTTTACAGTTCGCAAAAGACTTGTGTGAGCGACTGTTTTGTGTCAGGGCACGACTTTTGTTTGTTAATTGTGCCGCAGGTGTCCTTTTGATTGACCCGAGCGGGCTTCAGCCCGTGAGGGAAATCGAATCTCGCATTAGATAGGTCGTGTCATATCGCGGTAAGATGAGCTGATGCCTAACCCGGATCGGCTCATCGTGGCGCTGGACGTGTCCAGCGCCGCCCAAGCCCGCCGTATCGTCCAATCTATCGGCGAATCGGCAAGCACTTACAAAATAGGCAAGCAACTGTTTACGGCCGAGGGGCCGCAGATCGTGCGCGATCTCGTCTCCTCTGGCCGTAAGATCTTTCTGGACTTGAAGTTCCACGATATTCCCAACACTGTCGCCGGGGCTGTCAGCGAAGCCGCTAAGCTCGGCATCAGCATGCTGACCGTCCATGCGTCTGGGGGCAGCAAAATGCTCAAAGCAGCGGTCGAAGCCGCCGCCCAGTCTGCCGCCAAGCCGATGGTCCTTGCCGTCACGGTCCTTACCAGCCTTTCTGACAACGATCTGGAAGAAATCGGTATCGCCGGACAGGTCCAGACCCAGGTCCTCCGCCTTGGCTCGCTCGCTCTCAAGGCCGGCTGCGGCGGCCTCGTCGCCTCGCCCCTTGAAGCCCGCGAACTCCGCAGCGAGCTCGGCAACGGCTTCGCCATCATCACTCCTGGAATCCGCATGGGTGACCCAACATTGCCGGGGGGTTCAGGTCGTCCCGACGACCAAGCTCGCCTTCTGACCCCCAAGGAAGCCATCGCCGCCGGCGCGACCTACCTCGTCGTCGGCCGCCCGATCCTGGAAGCCGCTAGCCCCGCCCGGGCAGCCGAGTTGATCGTCGCCGAAGTCGCCGAAGCCCTGCACCAATCGACGTCAACCTGAGCGAGATCGCCTTGGCGATGAGTCCAACGACGTCGCATACCAGGTGTTGCAGTTCAGAGTGGTGATTTGGCAACCCAATGGCTCGATGCTGGTATTGAAGACCTTGCCGGGTGATTCCACGGGCACCGCAACTGCAGTCAAGGACTAGGCGAAGTCGTAGCTACCCCACAGGCCACAGGCGCGCTATGTCGATCTCGCGGTTTGCCGTTCGTCGTGCTATTGGAGCCGTAAGACCTGGCGAAACTCTAAAGCAAAATGGCTAGAGCCCAACCAACAGAGGAGAAGAAACGATGAGAGTCATGGTCATAGTAAAAGCCAACAAGGAATCGGAAGCAGGAGTTCTTCCCGACAAGGAAATTCTTACCAGGATGGGGAAGTACAACGAAGAACTGGTGAAGGCAGGCATCATGCTTGCTGGCGATGGGTTGCATCCCACCGCCAAAGGCAAGCGCGTCAGGTTTTCTGGCGCAATTCGCACCGTGATCGATGGGCCGTTTACTGAAACTAAGGAACTTATCGCCGGCTATTGGCTCTGGCAGGTGCGGTCGATGGAAGAAGCGGTGGAGTGGCTCAAGCGCGCACCTTTCGACGGCGGAGAGGAAGTCGAAATTCGCCAGGTATTTGAACCGGAGGACTTCGGTGCCAATCTCACACCTGAGCTTAGAGAACAAGAGCAAAAGCTGCGCGAGCAGATTTCCTCAAAAAAATAGTCTCGGCACGTGGTCCGTTGTGTCGATTTCGTCGTCCTTTCTACGACGTACCTAGCGAGCCAGGGATTATCTGTGGCCAAACCGCCGAAGCTCGGCTCCTCAAAAGTCAAAAATTGGAGACACAAACAATGCGATTCCTGAGTATCTATAAGTCCGCCAACGCAGTACTCCCCTAACGCCGGAGGAAATGGCTATCCGGGCGAAGCTGGCCGAAGAGGGAATGAAGGCCGGGTTCTTGCTCTCTAGCGAGGGCTGTATGCCAACGGCGCTCGGCGCGCGGGTTTGCCGCTCTGGAGACAGACTGACTGTGACCGACGGTCCCTTCACGGAGGCCAAAGAGGTAGTGGGAGGCTTCGCCGTCCTGAAGGCAAACTCGAAACAAGAGGCGATCGAATTGGCCAAAAATTTCCTGAGCCTTGTCGGCGAGGGTGAGTGCGAGCTGCGCCAGCTCTGCGAACCTCCGGCAGAAGGAAACCGCCCCTCGACTTCGCTGTCGTTGCAACTCTTTTGTGAGTGGCACCGTTTCGTGTGTCAATTTTTTCGTCCCTCATTCGACGTATTCAAAGAGCGGGTTTTACTTCCGGCCAACGCCGTGGAACCTCAGCTCCCAAAGTCAAAGAATTGGAGACACAACAATGCGATTTCTGAGTATCTATAAGAACGTCGAACGCAACACTCCTCCCACACCGGAAGAGATGGCCAGAATGGGGAAACTGATCGAAGAGGGAATGAAAGCTGGCTATCTGCTCGCTACCGAGGGCTGTATGCCGACAGCGCTTGGCGCATGCGTTCGCCGCTCTGAAGGCAACGTCACCGTTACAGACGGTCCTTTCACGGAGGCCAAGGAGGTAGTCGGAGGCTTCGCCATCCTCAAAGCAAACTCGAAACAAGAGGCGATCGAATTGGCCAAAAATTTCCTGAGCCTTGTCGGCGAGGGTGAGTGCGAGCTGCGCCAACTCTATGACGCCAATTGCGACCAGGAGACGACAGCTTCGCACGAAGCGGCAGGGGTTGCGACCGGGCACTAAATCTGTTGTCATCGGAGGCGGTGAACGCCTCCGACACCAACGGCGTTATTGAAGCGGTCTGGAAGATCGAGGCACCCAGGCTCATCGCCGGTCTGGCTCGCGTCGTCCGCGATGTTGGCTTAGCCGAGGACCTCGCCCAGGAAGCTCTGGTGGCGGCCCTGCAAAGGTGGCCGGAGTCGGGAATTCCCGACAATCCCGGCGCCTGGTTGATGGCCACGGCAAAAAATCGGGCAATGGATCACTTCCGCCGCGAACAGCTCCTCGAGCGCAAGCACGAGGAGCTGGGTCGCGAAATGCAAGTCCGGGAACTGGCCGTGCCCGATTTCGAAGCTGCAATCGACGACGATATTGGCGACGACCTGCTGCGTCTCATCTTCACTGCTTGTCACCCGGTTCTCTCAGCCGAAGCTCGGGTTGCACTCACTCTCCGCATGCTCGGCGGTTTGACCACGCAGGAAATTGCCCGCGCTTTCCTGGTCAGCGAATCTGCCATCGCTCAGCGTATCGTACGTGCCAAGCGATCGCTGACTGAGGCACGCGTTCCCTTTGAGGTTCCGCGCGGTTGGGATCGCGCAGCGCGGTTATCGTCTGTTCTGGAAGTCATCTATCTCATCTTCAATGAAGGCTATTCGGCGACCGCCGGCGAAGATTGGATGCGTCCTGGACTTTGTGAGGAGGCGCTGCGATTGGGTCGGCTCTTGGCTGAGCTCGTGCCCAACGAAGCAGAGGTGCACGGTCTGGTTGGGTTAATGGAGATTCAGGCGTCCCGATCGAAAGCGCGTGTGGGAAATTCGGGAGAGCCGGTGCTGCTTCTCGATCAGAACCGCGGACAGTGGGACCAGCTTCTGATTTGTCGCGGTTTGGCCGCGCTTGGCCGCGCAGAGGAGCTCAGGGGCGGCGCTCTGGGACCCTATGCTCTGCAGGCGGCGATCGCAGCTTGTCATGCCCGCGCGCGTACCGCGGAAGAAACCGACTGGCCCCGCATCGCGGCCCTCTACGACAACCTCGCTCGACTCACACCGTCCCCCATCGTGGAATTGAACCGGGCGGTTGCGGTGGCCATGGCATTTGGTCCGGCCGCAGGCTTGGAAATCGTTGACTCCTTAACTGCGGAACCTTCCCTGAAGGCCTATCACCTGCTGCCCAGCGTCCGCGGCGACCTGCTCAAGAGACTCAGCCGCTTCAATGAAGCTCGCGCAGAATTTGAGCGTGCGGCGGCGCTGACGAACAATGTTCGCGAGCGCAACCTCCTTCTGGCGCGAGCTCTGGAGTGCGCCGCCCCTCAGTAAGGCGTTTTTCGCAAATTGGGTGTGTGGCGCAAGTTTGCATTCTTGTCGAATGTGGGGCAGCTCGCGCTGCCTATCGATAACCCTTGCAACTCGGCGTCGCTATACGCAGCGGCTGGAGCGCGAAGCGAAGTCGGTCTCGAAGCTTTCACACCCTTACATCTGTACGCTGCACGATATCGGTCATCAGGACGGAGTGGATTTCCTCGTCATGGAGTTGCTGGAAGGCGAGACGCTGGAACAGCGACTGCTTCGCGGCCCGTTGCCGCTGGATCAAGCCTTGCGCTACGCCGGTCAAATTGCTGACGCGTTGGCCAGCGCACACAGGTTGGGCATCACGCATCGCGATCTTAAGCCTTCCAACGTAATGCTCACGAAGAACGGCGCCAAGTTGATGGACTTCGGGCTGGCCAAGCAGAAAGGTCCCGCTGCCCTGGCAGCTGCCTTGACCGAGATGACGCTGGACCAGCCGAAGCTCACCACCGAGGGCACGCTGGTCGGGACGTTCCAGTACATGGCTCCAGAGCAATTGGAAGGCAAAGAGGCCGATGCTCGCACTGACATTTTTGGGTTTGCTTTGGTGCTGTACGAGATGGTGACGGGCAAGCCGGCCTTTAACGCCAGGAGCCGCGCCAGCCTGATTGCGGCGATCTTAACCAGCGAGCCGCCTCCAATCACGCAGGTCCAGCCGTTGACTCCGCCATCGTTGGAACGGGTGGTGGTGAAGTGCCTGGCGAAGGATCCCGACGAGCGATGGCAGAGCGCCAGCGACCTGGCGAGCGAGTTGAAGTGGATCGCAGGTGGAGCGTCGGCCTCGGGAGCGCAACCGATGTCAGCGGTTGCCACTGGGCCGATTGGACGAGGCGTTGGCGCCCAGGCCGCTTGGGCGGTGTCAGCCCTGGCGGTGATAGCGGCTGCACTGTTCCTCATTCTCTTGGTGCGGTCTGCCAACAAGAAGAGTCCCATGGTGCGATCGCAAATTGCGATAGAGGAGGGCACATTCCCTCTCCTGACGGGGGACTTTGCCGGGCCACCGGCGGTTTCGCCTGATGGCAGCGCGGTGGCGTTCGTGGCGGCGCGACAAGATGGAGCTGTGCTGCTGTGGGTGCGGCCGTTGAACTCACTGCACGCGCGCGCACTGCCAGGGACGGACAGCGCCACGCTGCCGTTCTGGTCGCCGGACAGCCATAGCCTGGGCTACTTCGCCGGCGGCAAGCTTAAGACTGTGTCCATCGACGGTGGGTCACCTACAGAGGTGTGTTCGGCTCCCATCGGCCGCGGTGGAAGCTGGAACGCCGATGGCACGATTATCTTCTCGCCCGACTTCCAGAGCACTATCTCAAAAGTCGCGGCAACGGGCGGAACTCCCACCCCGATCACCGTGATGGACAAGTCGAAACACGATAGTCATCGCTGGCCATTATTTCTTCCGGACGGCAAGCACTTCCTGTACCTGGCGGTTACGCATACCAACGTGAAAGATACCAGTACAGGCATTTACTTCTCTTCGCTGGACGGAAAAGAAAGCCATCTGGTTATGCCAGACCAGACGAATGTGTCTTATGCTGACGGCCACCTGCTCTTCGTGAGGGAGAGCGCACTGATGGCCCAGCCCTTCGATGCGAGGACAGGCATGCTTCAAGGAGAAGCACAGCGCATCGCAGAAGACATTCTGGTGGATCTGACGACCTGGAGAGCGCAGTTTGACGCCAACAGTTGGGTGCTGGCCTATGTTGCAGGAGGTCCCACACCGTGGCAAGCCATCTGGTACGACCGCTCGGGAAAGCAACAAGGGCCCGCGGGGGAAAAAGCAGCGAATCTGGGCTCGTTGCGGCTTTCGCCCGATGGAACGCGGCTGGCCACGGAAGCGGGAGAGAGTGTCACTTCCATTTGGGTTTACGATTTCAAGCGCAAGGTCAACACGCGATTGACCTTCGGGTCGTTCCAGGCGAATACCCCCGTTTGGTCTCCCGACGGACAGTGGATAACCTACGCGGGAGTCCGCTCGCACAACGGATTGTTTCGCAAACCCTCCAGCGGAATGGGGCAGGAAGAAACCTTGTGGGAGGGCGACGCTGAAACCCGATATCCACTGGACAGGTCTCCCGATGGCCAAACATTGCTGTTCGGAGTTGGCAACCTATCGTCAAACGGGCGGCTGTGGGCATTGTCGCTGAATGGTGACCGCAAGCCCGCTCCTTTGACGCCGGAATCGTACGCGATTAACAGCGCTCGGTTCTCGCCCGATGGCCGCTGGATCGCCTATAGTTCGAACGAGACGGGCAGACCGGAGGTGTTCGTCATGCCATTCAGCAGTGACGCGGGCAAGTGGCAGATCTCCACTAACGGTGGGGCGCAGCCAACCTGGCGACGCGATGGCAAGGAAATCTTCTTTTGGTCTTCGGACAACACGCTGATCGCAGCGCCCATCACGCTCAAGCCGGGAGAAGTCGAGGTAGGGAACCCGCAGACTCTCTTTCGGCCTTACAATTACGTAGGATCGGTCGGCGTGTTGAGCCCCTACGATGTCACGGCCGATGGCCAGCGGTTCGTGTTGATTATGACACCCGAGCAGACCCCACGGCCCATCACACTGGTGACGAACTGGAACACCGAGTTGAAGAACTAAAGTTGAAGTCCGCACTCGTGGTCCGTGGCCCACGTCTGCCGGCTTTTGGCAAAATGTGGGGCTGATGCCAACTTCGGTAAGCTATCCGCTTGCATCTGCGAAATAAACCAGCCCGTAGCCCACGACCATGACGAGCGCCGGTTCTGCCCTGGCGTGTGGCAGGGGCGGCGAGCGGCAACCCGAGTCGGGTTAACGAAAGATCCAAAACCACTCTGCCTAAGGCTCGCGCGCGGGCCGCGGACCGAAGCGCAATAAAGATTCGCTGTTTCCCTGTGTGCTCTGTGCTCTCTGTGGTGAAGGGAGGGTACTCCGATGCCAAGGGTGCCCATTTCGGGAATGCTCAGCGATGAGGCTCGCAACAACTACCGAAACGCGCGAATCGCTGAATCTTCATTTTCGTGGACGTCGAAGACGGTGAAAAGGCGCGTAATCTGCAGCAAGTTGCGGACATTCTTCTGCAAGTTCATCAGCTTCAGCTCACCACCCTGATTACGCACGCTCGTGTAGTTGCTCATCAGCTCACCGATGCCGGAGCTGTCGATGTGGACAACGCCATTGAGGTTGATCACGATCTTGCGGTAACCGTCATTGATCAATTGCTGGACTAAGCTGCGCAATTTGCCGGTGGCTTCGCCCAGGCGAAGTTGTCCGCTGATGTCCACGATCGCCACGCCGTTCACCGCCCGCGTGCTCGCCTGAATCGTCATGAAGAGACTCCTGGTAGTTGACCATGGCGCTGTGCTGGATATTGCACGCCAAAAGCCGTGTGAATGCAAATCCCAGGATGGTCCGAAGCCGGTTCGACGCTCGTGCTAAGCTCAGCCGAGCAAGACAATCCTTTCTCATCATGGACAGAGTTGGTCGATTCCTTGCGCTTCTCGTGCTGCTCGCCGCGCCAGTTGCGGCGCAGAAGAACGACTGGCTCATCGTTCCCGGCCAGCGCGTGGGACCAATAACGGCCGCAACAACGCGCGCCGACCTGGACACTCTATTGGGCAAAGAGAATGTGCACGACGGTACCTTCGAAGGTGGCGATGTGCCCGAAGCTGCAACCATGGTTTGGGGCGGCGATTCGAGCACTGCGCTTGCCATAACTTGGGACCAAGAACGTCCCTTGGCGGTTCATGCCTGCGTAGGGACGCAAACTGGGCCATGCCGATGGCGGACAGCGAGCGGAATTCGGGTTGGGCTGCCGATTCGCGAGTTGGAGAAGCTGAATGGTAAAGCCCTTCAGGTTGCGGGAATCGGACAAGAGCAGGGCAAGGTTGTGTCGTGGAGACACGGCGCGCTGGAGGAAGATCCTGCCCTGTGCGGGCACCTGTTGGTTCGACTAACTCCGATTGCAGAGGTAGAGGGGAGAGCCATGTCCAAAGATGAGGCAAGCTCCATCAAGTCGCTACAAGGAGACAAGCCGGTCAACTCTAACTCGGTCGCGCTGCTGACCCTGAACCCGATCGTGACAGGAATTGCGTTGGAGTTCAGTGGAGCGGGTTGCGGGAAATGAAACCCCAGGTCGGCCAACTGAGGTCGCGAGCCTGGGGCAGCGAAGGTTAGGTTACTGAGTTGCCGCCGAGGTGCGCACAGCGAAGTGCTGCTCGGGTGCGGGCAGGCCAGCACTGGCTCCAGTGTCGCGAATCACGCGGTTCGTGTCGAAATACACTTGCCAATAGTGCGCGTTGCTGCAGTACGGGCGCACAGCGAGCACCGGACCGGCGAGCGTGAACGTCAGGATTTCGACGTCGGGGGCGGGCTCTGCGAGTACGTTGGGGATTCTCGCCAGATTGGCTTTCAATGCGGCAATCGTCGCATGCACATCAACGCAGTGGTCGAGCTGCGCTTGCAGATCGACACGGCGGTAAGGGTTATGGCTGAAATTCTGGATGATATCTCCGAAGATTTTGCCGTTTCCAACGATGTTGCGGATGTTATCGAGAGTATTGATCGAGGTGACGAAAAGGCCGACTTCCTCGACCGTGCCCGTCACGCCTCCGGCGACGACGAAGTCGCCGACTTTAAAAGGCTGAAGGATAACGAGGAAGATGCCGGCGGCGAAATTAGCGAGCAGTCCGCTCCAGGCAACGCCGATAGCCACGCCGGCGGCGGCGATAAGCGCCGCGAGGCTGGTGGTCTGCACACCGAAGAAGCCGAGAATTAGGATTACCAGGACGATGTTCAGCAATGCAGCAACTGCGTTCTGGATGTAGCGGATGACGGTGGGGTCAACCTTCTGCTTCGACATACTCCGGCCAATCAGCCGGCTAACAAAGCCGATGATCCATCGGCCGACAATCCACAGAGCTAAAGCCGAAACGACCGCTATCGCAAGCGAGATCGCCAAAGCTTTTCCTGACTGCATGTATTCGCTAAACCTGGATGTATCCATGACAGGCTCCTATGTTGTAGGTAGGGTGATTCGCACGCAGCACGGGGACAGCCGTTGTAGTGCAGGGCTTATTCCTCAGCTCAGGGCAGAGAGAGCATAGTAGCACGAACGGGTGTTGAAGCCGTTTCACATAACGTTCACCTTGGCAGGCTACTCAGCGGCGACGGCGGCGGAAGCACGTCTAGGGAGCAATTCTCCAATGCGGCGAATCTGGGCGCCAACCGAACGCAGTTTTTCTTCGATACGCTCATAGCCGCGATCGATGTGATAGACGCGGTCGATGATGGTTTCGCCTTCAGCTACCAGCGCCGCGAGGACAAGCGAGGCGGAGGCGCGCAGATCGCTGGCCAACACGGCGGCGCCACTCAAGAGAGTCTTGCCACGGACGACCGCACGGCGACCGTCAATCTTGATATTGGCCCCCATGCGAACCAGTTCTTGTCCGTGCATGTAGCGGCTCTCAAAGATGTTCTCGGTAATCAGGCTGGCGCCATCGGCCTGTGTGGCTAAAACCATGTATTGCGCCTGCATGTCGGTGGGAAAGCCAGGATATTCCTCGGTGACTATATCCGCCGATTTGAGCGCGCCGCCGCTGACCACGCGAACCGAGTCAGTGGTTATGGCGACATGTACGCCACACTCGTCCAACTTGCTGAGAACGGCTCCGAGATGCAGGGGCTCGCAGTTCGCAACTGTGAGTTCGCCGCCGGCCAGTGCCGCGGCGATGATAAAGGTTCCAGCCTCGATGCGGTCGGGAATGATGCGGTGGCGGGCGCCGCTCAGCTTGTCAACGCCGTGCACCCGGATAGTGCGAGTGCCTGCGCCTTCGATGCGTGCGCCCATTTTCGAAAGCAGGGCCGCGAGATCGACGACCTCTGGTTCGCAGGCGCAGTTTTCCAGAACGGTCTCCCCTTCGGCGAGTGTGGCGGCCATGAGGAGGTCTTCCGTGCCGGTTACGGTGATCTTCTCGAAAATAATTCTTGCCCCTTTGAGGCGCTCAGCACTCGCCTCGATGTAGCCGTGTTCCTGCGTGATGTGCGCTCCTAGTTTCTCCAGCCCTTTGATGTGCAGGTCGATGGGACGCGCACCAATCGCGCAGCCGCCAGGTAGGGAAACTCGAGCGTGGTGCATGCGTGCGACCAGGGGACCCAGTACGAGAGTGGAGGCACGCATCGTCTTGACCAGTTCGTAGGAAGCCTCCTCGTTGACGAGGTTTTTGCAGCAGATGGTCGTGCGATGTTGGGCCCGTCCGTATCCGAGTTCCACCTCGGCTCCCATGGCTGTGAGCAGATTGCGCTCGGTGACGATGTCGCGGACTTGCGGAATGTTCTCGAGGATGACTGGTTCTTCTGTCAGCAAAGCTGCCGCCATAGCCGGAAGTGCCGCGTTCTTTGCGCCGCTGATGCGGACCTTGCCGACCAATGGACTGCCGCCGCGAATGACGAGTTTGTCCATGGAGAGGGTACCGGGAATATTGTAAGGGGAATGGGCGAGCGAGTAGCAACCTAACAATTAGCGGTCAGTTCTTTGCTCTTCGCTCTTGGCAACTCCATGCAAAGGCTCTTCAAAGCCAGTCTCACAAATCGGTGATCCTTATCTCCGCTCGGAAATACGTGGGCTGCTATTGAAATGACCCGGACGACGAGCAGGCCTTGATCGTTACCCTAACAATGAAAGCGGCAAGGGGAGTTTGAGTCCGGCCGTCGACTGCGGCAGGAAATCGGGAAAAAAATGCCATGAATGAGTAGCCGTGGTTTCGCATTGAGAATCGTACAAACTAGTCGAGAGCTTCGACGATGGCATCGTGGACAAGGGGCCGAATGTGCTTGATGGCCTGAGAGGTTCGGTCCGGCCAGGTGCGATTGGTGAGGAGCGTAACGCTGAGTTGGCGATCGGGATCGATCCAGAGCGAAGTCCCAGTGTAGCCGAGATGCCCGAAGGAGCGCGGAGAGAAATAGCGACCAGAAGAGGATGGGTGGGAAGGCGTGTCCCAGCCGAGAGCGCGAAAGGTGCCCGCGGGCAAGTCCTGCCGCCGGCTGAAGAGTTCAATGGTGTCAGGTTTCAGCATTGGTGCCCCGCCGCGCAGCATGCATTCCGCCAAGCGGGCGACCTCTGCGGCGGGAGCGAAGACGCCAGCGTGACCAGCGATGCCGCCCATCACGGAGGCATTCTCGTCATTGACCTCCCCTTGGATGA